>Ga0209395_1005715_pt1 | contig 13866 bp, 10 predicted proteins | sample GOMGulsemesocosm_3_FD_184635 | JGI IMG/M metagenome (GOLD analysis project Ga0209395, IMG submission 184635) | Methane-oxidizing microbial communities from mesocosms in the Gulf of Mexico - GOM9D Gulf of Mexico (SPAdes) (version 2) | ecosystem: Environmental > Aquatic > Marine > Cold seeps... | reverse complement strand
TTGTGTTACTTTAGTGACTCGCTCGGCACATAGGCGGATGGATAAACAGAAGGCGCTAAGTCTTAAACATAAAATACCTGACTTAATTTATGAATATTTACCCTATACATATGGGGCTGTCGGCGTTTTTACCTTGATGATCACAAAAAACCAGATATTCCAATTTTTTGCGTTCACCTTGATTGTTTTAGCGGTTAGAAATTTATTATGTCGACATAATAATCGTTGCCGTTCAACTAAACTATTTTAATTTTTTGATTAATCGTTAACCTGCTCAGCCTCTTCAGCATTGTCAATCGCAAGAGGCCATCCACCCATTTCTTGCCACTTATTAACAATAAAACAAAAAAGCTCGGCAGTTTTTTCTGTGTCATAAAGTGCTGAATGTGCTTCATTATTATTAAATTCTAAACCCGCAGTCAGACATGCTTTTGCAAGAACAGTCTGGCCTAAAGCTAAACCCGACAATGTAGTAGTATCAAAGCTTACAAAAGGATGGAAAGGAGAACGTTTAATAGAACAGCGCTCTATTGCCGCATTTACAAAACCTAAATCAAAGGCGGCATTGTGAGCAACCATAACGGCACGTTGGCAGCCGGCTGCTTTCATTTTTTTACGAATTAATTTGAAAATATCAGTCAACGCTTTGTATTCATCAACAGCACCACGAAGTGGGTTTGTTGGGTCTATACCGGTAAACTCTAAGGCGGCCTTCTCTAAATTGGCTCCTTCAAAAGGGTCTACATGAAAATGAATGGTTTCATCAAGTGAAAACAATCCCGTTATTTCATCAAGCTTTAATGTTGTTGCCGCAATTTCTAATAATGCATCTGTTTGTGCATTAAAACCTGCTGTTTCAACATCAACAACGACTGGGAAATAGCCTCGGAAACGTTGAGCAAAAGCGCTTTTTTCATTTTTATCAGGAGCATTATCATTAGTTGGGTTTACAGAGCTTTTACTCATTTTAGTATCTTATATAATTAGTCTTTATTTTGAGGATGTAAATTATCGCAGAAAAAAAACTGAAACACTATGCGAACGCTCTGTTGATTCTTTAAAAATTATGAAAATACTGTTGATAACTGCTAAAGTTATAAAACCTTTGGTCGATAACAAATACGTTGCTGGATAAAAGATAAATACTTTATGAAAAAAACTATAATATCATTAGCATTATTCGTATTTGTAAGCCAAGCCAATGCTGGGATTCGACAGTATGGTGCCGATTTAGAGAATGCCAATTGGCAGCTAACAAATAACTCTCGATTACAGTGTACGTTATCTCATCAAATTCCTAATTATGGTGAAGCAAAATTCTATAGTACGGCGAACCGTAAAATGAATATGGAATTTGAGCTTGATATGATGCGTTTGCCTGATAACTATTCTTTAGCTGAAGTTCGCTCGGTTGCGCCTAATTGGCGTCCGGGGAAAAATGGTCGAACCATTGCTGATATGAAACTTTATAAGCAATTTAGTCCCACCTTGCCGAAAAAAGTCGCATGGAATATGCTGAATGAATTAGAGCAGGGCATGAACCCCACTTTTTATTATAACGATTGGTATAGTGAAAACGAAAAAATTGCGGTCGGAATATCAACGGCTAAATTTAACCGTGTTTACCAAGACTTCATCGGTTGTGTCGGGAATTTGTTAAACTATAACTTTGATGATATTTCTTATACGGTCTTAAATTATCAATTTGGCGGTGACAGTTTAACTAAATCATCAAAAAAACGTTTAGCGATGATTGCAGAATACTTAACACTGGATCAAAACTTAGAACTCGTGCTTATTGATGGCTACACAGACAGTTACGGTGGTCGGAACGATAACTTGAAAATGTCGAATCGTCGTGCGAAAACAATACGCGAACATTTTGTTAAAAGTGGTATTGATCCTAGTCGCATAGAGGCAAAAGGTTATGGTGAAAAGCGCCATATAGCTTCAAACAATACCGTTCTTGGCCGTGCACAGAATAGACGTGTCGTTATTCGCATGGAACAGCCGTAAAGCAATTTACTGCTAAATTTTATTTTTATAAAGAATTCAGTTGAATAGGCTGGTAGGTTATTTTAATCTACCAGCCTATTTTTTTATTGGATCTTCTATAATGCGACCATTGTTTAAATCATTATTCGCTTTATTGGTTTTCTCGAGCTTTACGAGCTTGGCAAAAACTAATGACGCATACACTTATGCTAATTACGACCAAGTTAAAACGACTCATATCTACTTAGACCTAGCGGTGAACTTTGACGAAAAGTCACTTTCTGGTTTTGCAGAATTATCATTAGACTGGTTAAGCAAAAAGTCTCAACCTATTATTCTTGATACTCGTGACTTGATCATTCATCGTATTATGGCACAAACACAATCAGGTAAATGGCTTGGAGTAAGCTTTGAACTTGCTCAACGTGATGACGTATTAGGTTCAAAGTTAACCATTAATAATACTTTTAAAGCACAAAAAGTTCGTGTTTATTATCAGTCAACTGAAAAAGCATCAGGCTTACAATGGCTTTCTCCAGAGCAAACAGCTGGCAAAAAACACCCTTTCTTGTTTAGCCAAAACCAAGCGATTCATGCCCGTTCATGGATACCCGTGCAAGATACGCCAAGTGTTCGTGTAACTTATACTGCACGTATTACCACACCTGATAACTTATTAGCCGTGATGAGTGCTAATAACGAACCTAATACCGCTCGTGATGGCGATTATTTCTTTAGTATGCCGCAGGCTATTCCTCCGTATTTAATTGCTATTGGCGCAGGTGACCTAGAATTTAAAGCAATGAGCAAGCAAACAGGTATTTACGCTGAAGCGAGTATATTAGATGCCGCTGTTGCCGAGTTTGATGATACGCAGTCGATGATTGACGAATCAGAAAAACTCTTTGGAGCTTATCGCTGGGGTCGTTACGACTTACTTATTTTACCTCCTAGCTTTCCTTTTGGCGGCATGGAAAACCCACGTTTATCTTTTATAACTCCAACCGTTATTGCTGGTGATAAAAGCTTAGTTAACCTAATTGCTCATGAACTTGCTCATTCTTGGTCTGGTAATTTAGTGACTAACGAAAGCTGGCGCGATCTGTGGTTGAACGAAGGTTTTACCAGTTATGTTGAAAACCGTATTATGGAAGCTGTTTTTGGTGAAGACAGAGCTGTTATGGAACAAGCACTCGGTGCGCAAGATTTAAATTCTGAAATTGCCGTATTACCAGCAGGTGATACCCAGCTGTATATTGATCTTAAAGGACGCGATCCAGATGATGCTTTTTCTGGTGTTCCTTATGTCAAAGGTCAATTGTTTTTGATGTATTTAGAAGCAAAATTTGGTCGTGATAAATTTGACCCATTCATTTTAGATTATTTTAATAGTCATGCTTTTGAAAGCCTAGGAACAAAAAACTTTGTTATTTATCTTAAAAAGCACTTAACGCATAAATACCCAAATATTGTTAGTGATGAAGAAGTTAATGAGTGGATATATGGGCAAGGATTACCGAGTTACGTACCTAAGCCTGTATCTGGTGCATTCACGGCTATTGATAGTCAAATTGAAAGCTTATTAAGTGACCAAATAACATTGGCAAATTTGCCAACGAAAACTTGGACATTACACGAGTGGTTGCATTTCATTAATAATTTACCGGTCACTTTACCCACAGAACGTATGAGTGCCCTCGATAATGAATTTAATTTAACGCATAGCACCAATGCTGAAATTACTCACGCATGGTACTTACTTTCGTTAAGAACGGGTTATACTACTGTGTATCCTGCATTGTCTAAATATTTGATTTCTATTGGTCGTCGTAAGTTAATTGTGCCTTTATATAAAGCATTAGCTGAAACACCAGCAGGAAAGGCTTGGGCACTTGATGTTTATAAAAAAGCACGTCCTGGTTATCATGGTTTAGCTCAAGGTACTATTGACGGTGTATTCAAAGGAAAATAGTCTTTTTATATCGAATAAACCTAGACAGTGATAAAACAAAAAACCACATTAATATCGTTAATGTGGTTTTTTTATGTTGTTCATTTAAGCAATGAATGGTTTTATCTTCAAAAGTTTTAGCTACTCTTGAGCGCGAGTCTCAATAATAACATCGACCTGTCTTACTCGGTCTTGTTGTGAAATAACCACGCGAATATTGTTTGCTTCTTGGCTAAAATTGAGTGTTAAGCGGCCACGTTTTCTATCTTGCTGTAACGGCTGTCCATATTCCTTTTGATAAAATGCGATAATATCCGCTTCTGTTTTTTCAGTGAAGTAATTAACAACAGCAGGCATTTTATCCTTGAATTCAGCGAAAATACGAGCATCACTTATCGTTGGAATGGCAATAACGGTTTTATCATCCGCAATCGCTAGACTTGAATTGAATAGTGTCAAAGCGATAACCGTCGCTTTCAATGATTGTGCTAAGTAATTAGGAAAATTAGCGTAGTTTTGGGTTAACATAATTATTGATCCTTAAGCTGATACTTCTAAATCTAGTGCGTTGAGGCAAAGCGGTCAACATTATTTTTAAAAATCGTATACTTACCATCATTAATACTTGGTGTTTAAATAATGAACTGTAGTTGTTCTGTAAAAACTCACTGTGTACAAAAAACGTCAACTAATTGATTAATAGTTAATTAGTATGAACGGTCAATAAAATCTTCTCGATAATGATCCACCCATAAAGCAGTGGCACCGCATATGGCGACAGGCATGACGATTAAATTAACGACTGGGATCATCGAGAATATAGCCACAGTTATGCCAAAACTATAACTCAATCCTTGTTTTTGTTTCAATGCTTGGCGCATGTCAAAAAACGAAATTTTATGATTATCAAATGGGTAATCTTTGTATTGTACCGCCATCATCCAAGCTAAAAATAACAGCCATAACACTTGACCTACAACGGGCAATATCCAATATAAGATAAAGAACCCTATTGCCCTTGGCAGGTAATAAGCTAATTTGCTCCATTCACGTGATAATGTACGAGGAACATCCTTAATAACATCAAGTGTACTCGTTTCAGGTAAGCTTTCTCCACATAGCATTAATTCCATCTTTTCTGATAATAATCCATTAAAAGGCGCTGCAATCCAATTGGCGACAGAACTGAATACAAACGAAAACATAAATAATAAAAACAATACTGCTAGAGGCCATAAAAAAGTGCTTAGCCAAGATAGCCATTCAGGCACCCAATTATCAAGCATGCTCATGTAAACATCTAGTTCAACAAACAAGTGATAAAAAGCGAAACTAAATAACATTAAGTTTACTAATAAGGGAATAAAAACGAAGCGACGTAAGCCTTTCTGTTTGATCAATTCAAAGCCTTTGATGAAATATCCAGCACCGCTATTAGCAAGAGGTTGTTTATTAATTGTATTCATTGAATGGTTTTTATCCTTAAGTTTTTTTTTTCTGTAATTATAAAAGATATTCGGACATTGACCAGAGCTTTGATGTTACAAAACATAGATAATTCTGGTAAAATTTTCTAGTTGAGCAGAATAAAAGTATAACAATAAAAGGTTTTCCCTATTTATGCGTTTAAAGCATATAAAACTTGCCGGCTTTAAGTCATTTGTAGATCCAACGAAGGTACCATTTGAACAACAAATGACCGCAATTGTTGGACCCAATGGCTGTGGGAAATCAAATATAATTGATGCTGTTCGCTGGGTTCTTGGTGAAAGCTCAGCAAAAAACTTACGCGGCGATGCCATGACAGATGTTATTTTTAATGGCGCGGCAAGCAGAAAACCCATAGGACAAGCTTCAGTTGAATTAGTGTTTGATAATACTGATGGTCGTATACAAGGTAGTATGGCAGATCGTAGCCAAGTATCGATTCGACGAGTCATTAATCGAGATAGTCAAAATACTTATTACTTAAATGGTAGTAAGTGTCGTCGTCGTGATATTACCGACATTTTTCTAGGAACAGGTCTTGGTCCTCGAAGTTATGCAATTATCGAACAAGGCACTATTTCAAAACTTATCGAGTCTAAACCTCAAGAACTTCGTATTTTTATTGAAGAAGCGGCAGGTATTTCAAAATATAAAGAGCGTCGTCGAGACACCGAAAATAGGATCCGACATACCCGGGAAAATCTTGAACGTTTAAACGATATTCGTTTAGAACTTGGTTTACAAATAGATAAATTGCATCAGCAAGCTGAAGCCGCTAAACGCTTTAAAACATTGAAAACCAAAGAACGAAAGTATCGTGCAGAATTAGCTGCACTAAAATGGCAGAAGTTTGATCAGCAAGCGAATGAACAAAAATTAAAAGTTAGTGAGTATCAAACAGAAGTCGAAGCCTTAGTAGTAGAGCAAAAGCAGATAGACATTCAACTTTTTAATGCTAAGCAACAAATAACGATCGGCGGAGAGTCGGGCGGGGAGTTACATCAGCAAAAACTATTATTAAGTAATAACATAGCTCGTAGCGAACAAAATATTAAACATCTAAAACAACAAAAACAAAAAGCACAACATGATAATACCGTTACCCAGCAACAGCTTATTAATGCTCAAAAAGTTATATTAGCCGAGCAAGAAAAACTTCAACAAAGCACATATAAGTTAACACAACACCAGCCTGAGCTTGAAATAACTGAACAACAGTTGGCCGAGAGCCAAGAAATACTTGATGCTCTTATAGACCAGCAACGAAATGAACAAAAGCAATGGCAGACACAACAGGTTGAGCATAAACAAACCAACGACCAGCGATTTTTGGTTGACCAAAAAATATCACAAATAACGGCGCAACATAATCAACAGCAACAAAGAGAAATAGCGTTAAAAGACTTGATAAAAAGTGCATCAACCGATGAACATGTCGACAGCATTGAAAATATTTCTGGGCTAAAAGCGAATTTATTGACGCAAGAAAAGCAACAACAGTTAGTAGAGCAGCAAATCCTTGATAATGAACAACAGCAGAGCGAACATGCGGAAAAAATTAGTCAGTTAATTCAACAACAAGCACAGAATAAAGGTGAGATATCAGCGTTAACTCAGTCTTTAAAGCAATTAAAACAACAGAATCAACAAGCTGATTGGAGCTTAGCGCAAAAGAAATGGCTAAGCTCACATGGTCAAAATTCATTGGGTATTGTGCACCAGTCGTTGGAAGTCGAAGCAGGCTGGCAAGCAAGTGTTGAACAGGTATTGCAGCATTGCTTGCAAGGAGAGATCGTTGAAGATTTTCCAGAGCAGTTAAGCATAACTCCTTTGTTTTTAATACCTGCAGACAAAAGTCTGGCTGATATTTCGAAAGTAGTTATAGCCAAGTCAGGCTCTTTAGCTGAAAAAGTAACAGGCTTGCCTGCGATTACTCTTTTATTGAATAACATAATGCTTGCTGACAATTATCAACAAGCTCAAGAATTATTATCTTCTTTGTCAGCTGACCAATCAATTATTTGTCAAGACGGAACTTGGTTAAGCCATTCTTTCATAAGAAAAGGTAGTATTGACAATCAAAGTGCGGTTTTACAGTTAACTGAAAATATTACGATGACAGAGCATAAACTGAGTCAGTTACAGTTGAGCATTAGCGATATTCAAGAAAAAGAAAAATTGCTTGAGAGTGAAAAAAATCAACTCAAAATTCAAAATTCAAACTTAAAAAGTGACTTACAAGAAACCAGTAAACAACATCAATCTTTGCTACAAAAAATTGCTTTAGCGCAGCAGGCTCAGCAGCAACGAGATATACAAGCTGGACTTTATCAACAAGAACTCAACGAACTTGCCGCATGTTTAATAAAAAATAAACAAGCGTTGTTAACACATGAAAGCCTGTTAGAAAAACTACCAAAGCATGATCCTCAGCAACTTATTGACTTGAGTATTGCACAAGAGTCTTTGCAAAATAAAATTCAACATAGCCAAGGCCAGATACAGCTGTTTCATCAAAATAAACATCAGCAAGTGCTCGTTATTGAAAAGCTTAGCCACGAGCAAACTCAAGGCCAGCTCTCTCTGGTGAGGGCACAAGAAAGTATTCAACAACTGACACAGCAACAACAATCACACCAGAAAATTATTGAAGACAGTACGTTACCTTTGCAAGCCGATGAGCAAAAACTACAATTATGGCTTATTGATATAACGAAACTCGATGAAAAAATTTCCACTCTGCAGCACAATACAACAGACATACAAACGTTGATCGCAGAAGCTGAATTAAATGCGAAGCAGATAATTAAGCAAATTAGTAATAAAACTGGACAAATCAACGCTGTACATTTGAGTGCTGAAAGTTATCGATTGCGTGCTGATGCTGCGCTTGAGCAATTAAAGGAAATGCAACAAAACATAAAAGCGGTACAAGAGTCGATGCCAGAGCAGGCTAAAGAAGCCTTATGGCAAGCCCATATTATAAACTTGGGTAAAGACATTAATCGGTTAGGGGCGATTAATCTGGCGGCAATAAATGAATATCAGACCCAGCTAGAGCGAAAAACTTATCTTGATCAACAAGATGAAGATTTAACCCGAGCGATTAATACGCTAGAATTAGCCATTGCAAAAATAGATAAAGAAAGTCGTCATAAATTTAAGGAAACCTTTGAAAAAATCAATAGCGACCTTAAAGCACTCTTTCCTAAAGTCTTTGGTGGCGGTAGTGCCTATTTAGCGTTAACCGATGATGACATGCTTGAAACGGGTGTTACTATTATGGCGAGACCTCCGGGCAAAAAAAATAGTACGATTCATCTATTATCTGGTGGCGAAAAAGCGCTGACCGCATTATCATTAGTCTTTGCTATTTTTCGGTTGAATCCCGCGCCATTTTGTATGTTAGATGAAGTTGATGCGCCACTTGATGATGCCAATGTAAGTCGTTTTTGTAATTTGGTGAGAGAAATGTCGCAAACCGTACAATTTATTTATATTAGCCATAATAAAATAGCGATGGAAATGGCCAGTCAATTAACCGGTGTGACTATGTTTGAACCAGGTGTGTCAAGAATGGTAGCGGTTGATATTGATGAAGCTATTGCAATGGCTGAAGTAGAAAGCACGTAATCAAATAAAAATGAATAAGCTAGAAATAGAATAATAAAAGGCTATCTGATGGAAGATAATTTAAGAACTGCATTAATGGTAATTAGCATTGTGGTGATCACTGCTATTTTTGTACATGGCTTTTGGACAATAAGAAAAAATAAAAATCCTTATAAGCTAAAAACTAAAACAAAAAAGACTGATCATGTTGAACCACTTGACCGTGGATTTGATGGTTCGGGTTTTGACCAAGATGGTGTTAGCAAACCAAGAATTATAGAGAACCCATTAAAAGACGAAGTACCTCATCATGAAGTTCCTATGCCCGCTGCGGCAGATTACGAAGCACAAGCGGCCTCTTATCAAGACGCGACTCATGAAGATTCTGAGCCGACTTTAGGTAATATAGATGATATCTCTCAAAAATCAGACAGTCTTGTTCCAGACTTAAGTGCTCAAGACGAGTCACTCTTTGAACAAGTAAAAGCCGAAACAGAAGAAGTTGTGTCCTTTGAAGAAAAGGAAAAAGCTGAAAAACTCGCAAAAAATGTTTATCAAACCCCGATCACGTTGGAAAAACCGGTAAGAAAAACAATTGAACGGCCGACGAAAAAGTCAGCTGTAAAACGCGATCAATTAGAAATTAATTTTGGTGGCGATCATAAAACTGATGAAAAAGTTGCTAGAAAGGAGCCAAGTATTGCTCCAGTGCCAAAACCGACAATAAATCCTGAGGTATTAATTGTTTCAGTGGTTATGCCTGATAACCAACAAATATCAGGTGCAGCATTGTTACCCACCTTATTAACATTAGGTATGAAGTTTGGCGATATGAATATTTTTCACCGTCATCAAGATAATGCCGGTAACGGGAAAGTCACCTTCAGTTTGGCTAATATAATGAACCCTGGAACCTTTGATCTTGATAATATGGAAAGCTTTACCACGCAAGGTGTCAGTTTATTTATGACACTACCTAATGCCGGTGATGCTTTTGTTGTCTTTGAACATATGTTAAATGCAGCGAAACAATTAGCGTTAGAGTTTAACGGCCAGTTATTAGACGACAAACGTAATGTGATGACTAAACAGACCGAACAACATTACACCGGTAAAATTCGTGAATTCGAACGAAAAAACTTAATCGCATCGGCTTAGTTTGTTAACGCCACTTCCAATATAAACACGTTGATTTAGTTGTAAATTAACGTGTTTTTCATTTTTTATAAAGCAAGAATATTATGTCATTATCCGTGAGCCAAGAACGAGTACAAGATCTCCACCAACTTATTAATCAACTGAATCATCAATATTATGTTCTTGATGAACCTAGTGTTCCTGATGCGGAATATGATCGTCTTATGCGAGAGTTACAAGCATTAGAAGCTGAGTTTCCTGACTTGAAAACACTTGATTCACCTAGCCAGAAAGTTGGTGGGCAGGCATTAAAGTCGTTTAGCCAAGTGACTCATCAAGTACCCATGTTATCGCTTGATAACGTATTTTCAGCGGATGAATGGCAAGCCTTTACTAAACGAGTACAAGATCGTTTAGTATCAGAAAAAACTATAAAATTTTGTGCTGAGCCAAAACTTGATGGATTAGCGGTGAGTTTACGTTATGAAAATGGGCTATTAGTACAAGCCGCCACGCGTGGCGATGGCGCTGTTGGCGAAAATATCACTGAAAATGTCAGAACCATTAAGTCTATTCCTTTGAAGCTATTAGGCGAAAATTATCCTGATGTTATAGAAGTGCGTGGTGAAGTATTCATGCCGAAAGCGAGCTTTGATGACTTAAATAAAACCGCCTTAAAAAAAGGTGAAAAAGCTTTCGCCAATCCTAGAAATGCCGCTGCTGGCAGTTTACGCCAACTTGACTCTAAAGTTGCAGCCAAACGTAACTTAGCTTTTTATGCTTACGGCGTAGGTTATGTTGAACAAGCAACGAATAAAGCGTTAGGAGAAGAGTGGTTAGAAAACTCTCATTATCAACGTCTGTGTCAATTAAAAGCCCTAGGCATACCTATGTGCCCAGAAGTGAAGTTATTGGCTGAATCTTCTGAAGTTAACGGCTTTTATCAACACATTCTGCAAGAACGAGACAACTTAAGTTATGAAATAGACGGGACCGTTTTTAAAGTTGATGATATAGCTTTGCAGCAAAAGTTAGGTTTTGTTGCTCGTGCCCCGCGTTGGGCCACGGCTTATAAATTTCCTGCCCAAGAAGAAACCACACAATTACTTGATGTTGACTTTCAAGTAGGTAGAACCGGCGCTATTACCCCTGTCGCGCGTTTAGATCCTATTTTTGTTGGTGGTGTAACCGTCAGTAATGCGACTTTACATAATCAAGATGAAATTGACCGTTTAGCGATTAAGATTAATGACTTTGTAACCATTCGCCGTGCAGGTGATGTAATTCCGCAAATTGTTAGTGTTCAATTACAGAAGCGTCCTGAAAACGTGCGTGATATTATTTTTCCAACATCTTGTCCCGTTTGTGACTCTGCCGTTGTTAAAGCTGAAGGTGAAGCGGTACTTCGTTGTACAGGTGGTTTGTTCTGTGGCGCCCAACGTAAAGAAGCGATTAAACATTTCTCTTCACGTAAAGCACTTGACGTTGATGGATTAGGCGATAAATTGGTTGAACAACTGGTCGACGAAAACTTAATTAAAACGCCTGCTGATCTATTTAAATTAACCGAGCTTGACGTTAGTACTATGGAACGCATGGGAAAGAAATCAGCTGACAATTTAATTAACGGTTTACATAAAGCTAGAACAACAACTTTACCCAAATTTATCTACGCTTTGGGCATTCGCGAAGTTGGAGAAACTACCGCGGCGAACCTGGCCAACTACTTTCTTAACTTTTCAGCGATAAAATCAGCAGACGAAACACTTTTACAAAAAGTACCAGATGTCGGTGCAATTGTTGCCAAAAATATACTTCAGTTCTTTCAGCAAGAACACAATATTGAAGTTGTTACTGAACTAGAAGCTATAATGTCGTGGCCTGATATAGAAGTGAAATCTGCCGACGAACAGCCTTTTATAGATAAAACTTTTGTTATAACCGGTACGTTAAACCAGATGGGCCGTAACGAGGCTAAGGCAGAGTTACAAGCACTAGGCGCAAAAGTATCAGGCAGTGTTTCGGTAAAAACTCACTTTTTAGTTGCAGGTGAAAAGGCCGGTTCAAAATTGACTAAAGCACAAGACCTCGGTGTTGAAATACTTACCGAAGATGATCTGATCGCGCTACTTGCCAAGCATAAATAAGCTTGTTGAAATTATTATGACTGATTTATTGACAGAATTAGGGCAAGGGTTTCGCGGTTATCAATACCAAACTGCGATGGCCATTATTGCGACGTTATTGGTGATTTTTGGCAATGACATTAATAACAGCCTCAAAAAGTTAGTCGCTAAGCAGCACTTTATTATTCGCAGTGCTATTTTTGTTTTAGTTTGTGCATTTGGCTATGGTTTACTGACGATTTGGTTGACGGAATTATTATCGGCACAATTATCACATATCCCTAATGTGTATATCGTGCCTGTTATCTTTTTAATATTCTCAATGCTTGGTATGTATGCGCAGAAACAACGACATATTTGAATGTGATCGAGTTGTCATTGTTAAATAATAATAAGGGCATAAAAAAATAATAACATTGGCAGCGGAAAAATTATTGTGAAAATAATAGCTTCGCACCATTCAATAATTCGGTAAAACTTTATCAAAGGTTTATTTTCAGCTTTATTAGAAGGTAAACTTTGAAAGAAGAAAATAAAACTTGCTACGACCAAAGCTTGCAAAGCGGCAAATAAAATAAAAATAGCCAGCCATACTAGGGTACTTGGTGTACTGTAATTTATTTGTTCGTTAAGCAATAAAAACAGTACAAATGCAAAAGCACTCCATGCCAATAACTTCCAACGATAAGTTGATAAAGTAATCGCGATATTATTGAATGATTCTGGGGTAAACCTATATTTCATATGATTTTAAAGTGTTATAAGTTGAACGGTACTTGTGAATAATTTTGTCATGTATCGTGGTCTTTTGGCAAGTAATTCCTCTAAGGTTAACAAGAGACAGAAAGGCTATTTGATAAAAAAATTTCATTACTTTTATAATTATTTCTTGTGATACATTTGTGATAACTTCGTGAAACATTAGCAATATTTCCTTCGCATAATCAATGGGTACTCATTTATTAGCCAAGGAAAAATTATGAACATGTTACTTTCACAAACAGTAGAGAAAACAAAAAAAATTAAAAATAAAGCGTTACTGTTATCAACTGCACTATTACTTAGCACTACTTCTATTACTCAAGTTCAAGCACAAGAGCTTGATATTCAAGTGACCAATCTTACTCAAGGTATACATTTCACGCCAATACTCATTGCAGCACATGACGGTGATACCAAACTATTCAAGTCAGGTGAAATGGCTTCAATGGCACTTCAAATGATGGCTGAAGGTGGCGATATATCGGCGTTATCTGCGATGTTAACAACTGCAGATAAAGCTGAAAATCCTGCCATGGGATTGTTAGCTCCAGCAACATCAACCTCAGCTATGTTATCAACAATGGACAGTAATATGTATTTGTCAGTCGTGGCAATGATGCTACCAACCAATGATGGCTTTATCGGTTTAAACAGTTGGAAAATACCAAGTGAAGCCGGTACGTATTCATTCACAATAAATGCTTATGATGCAGGTACAGAGGCAAACGATGAAATGATCACGGGCGGTGGAGCTCCCGGAGCTGCTGGTATTCCTGCTGCACCAGGTATGAATGC
>Ga0209395_1005713_pt1 | contig 13869 bp, 12 predicted proteins | sample GOMGulsemesocosm_3_FD_184635 | JGI IMG/M metagenome (GOLD analysis project Ga0209395, IMG submission 184635) | Methane-oxidizing microbial communities from mesocosms in the Gulf of Mexico - GOM9D Gulf of Mexico (SPAdes) (version 2) | ecosystem: Environmental > Aquatic > Marine > Cold seeps... | reverse complement strand
TTATTAAACATGAAAATATTACTCTTAATTTAAATACCTCTATCGATAGTTTAAAGCAATTAGACAATCTTAGATGGAAGCTTGAAGTCTCTAATATTCATCAAAATCTTATATTTGACGCTGTCATTGTGGCCAATGCTAATAGTGCCAATATGTTCGATCAGTTTAAAGATATTGAAAGCAAAGGAATACGCGGGCAAGTAACTCATGTAAAAAACATTCAGCCTGATAATTTACAGACGGTTGTTTGTGGAGCGGGTTACATTCCCCCTGCTTTGAATGGCACTTACTGTTTTGGTGCTAGTTTTAATTTATACGACAATGAAACAGAGCTTGTCGAAAAGGACCAACAAAAGAACTTAGAAAATTTGCAAACCGTGCTGCCTAATATAACTAAAAGCTTTGACGATACTGACACACTTACAGGTAAAGTCGCTTTTCGATGCTCAACACCGGATTACCTGCCAATGGCCGGTCCTGCGCCCGTTCGCGATGAATATCAAAAACAGTACAACCTGCTAAGCAAAGACAGAAAATGGAAGTTTGAACCGGCAGCTGCCCCCAACTACACAGGCTTGTATCTTAATATTGGCCACGGCTCTAAAGGGCTGATTACTTGCCCATTAATTGCTGAACATCTTGCTAGTTTGATCACAAATCAACCGAGTCCACTACCGAAAGACTTGTCCAATGCGTTACATCCTGCTAGATTTATCATTAAGCAATTGATTCGTCGGACGATATAAACTTAAAGAGGGTAATTTTTTAACGAGTTTTTATCTTGAATCGGGGCCGTAACGAGAGCGGTTCAATGACCTAAGATGTGCGTTACTAGATTTTGGCGTTTAGTCATTCTAAATAACTATATTTAGTAGTGTGCAGATTGGGACAGTCAAATGTTCGCAGTAGACATCTGTTTCAGGATAGGAACTAGCAATTTTACGTATACAACAAAGACTGCTTTTTATGGTCTAATCAATTGTTGTAATTAGGCTCTAATTGCAGAGATGTAACGAGTAATAACGGAGGTCTTCAATGTCTTTCGCCATAATTGATCAAGGTCGCAGGGTGAACACACCACTGCGCACACTATTCCCCGATAAAGGGGTCGACCAGTCTAGCTCCAGTGAAAGCACTCACAGTGGCACGCATAACCAAAAAGATCTACAAAGTGCCAGTGATGAGTTTTCCCGCATTATGCAACGCACTGCGCCTGCTCGGGAAGAAACGACTCCGGGTACCTACGCTGATTTAAAACCTACCCCCGGTCCTGTGCAAAAGAAAGCAGGGTTACTTGCTGAACAAGTCATGAGCTCGCCAGTGCATAGTATTGTTGAAGGCACTATTGTTCACAGCGCTTGGGAAAGAATGCAGGCGCTCAAAATCAGTCACCTCATGGTTGTGAACACGCAGGGGAAACCTGTGGGTATTTTAAGCGCTAAAGATATTATTGCTCTGGGTGCTGACTCTATTCAGAGCATTACCAATATTTATAGCCAAAAATTAATCGCAGGCTCACCATTGACTGAAGTGACGCAAATTGCAGCCTGCTTTTTGGAATACGATATAAATGCCATCCCTATTTTTGACCACGATGAGCAATTAGTCGGCATTGTTTGCCGTTCAGACTTATTGCGCTTAATTATTAGCGGAGCCCACATTGAGAGGTGGGCTTAATTTAAACTTTGTCTCTCTACAATATTGACACTTTGTGTGCTCTCAATAAATAGAATCACAATTTCCCCGCTATCCAATTTAGCATGTACCGACTGCACTTTGTCTTGCAAGGTTAGCTCATAATCACCGTAGTCTGTTCCCTCTCTTGAAACAAACTCTTCAATTAAATTTTGCAGCGTATCAGTCGCAAGAGATTGATGTGGAATAATCATATTAAATAGTCACACCTAAGCCTTTTAAAAATTCAACAAATTCTATTTCAGTTAGCACTTCAATACCAAGATCTTGCGCTTTAGCTAATTTAGATCCCGCTGACGCTCCTGCCACCACGCAGTCTGTTTTCTTTGAAACACTGCCAGACACTTTCGCCCCTAGCTCTTGTAAATGAGCCTTCGCCTCACTGCGCCCCATCAACTCAAGTGTGCCCGTTAATACATAGGTTTTTCCCGCCAGTGCCAGCTCATCTGCTGCTATAGGTTCTGCCTCTTGCCAATTAACTCCTGCTGCTCGCAGGGCGTTAATCACCTCGATGTTGTGAGATTGCGCAAAGAAACTCGCGATATGTTTCGCCACTATCGGTCCTACATCGGCTACTTGCTCAAGTCTTTCAACATCAGCACTAATAACCCGATCTAAATAACCAAACTCTTTGGAAAGATTACGCGCTGTTGCCTCACCCACTTCACGTATGCCTAAGGCATAAATAAAGCGCTCTAGCGTGGTTTCTTTGGTGCGCTCAATAGTGCTAAGCAGTTTATCGACTGATTTCTCACCCATTCTTTCAAGGCGCATTAGGTTAGTTTTTGATAAATAATAAATATCGTCAAACTTTGCGACCATTTCTTTGCTCACTAAAGTATCGATAAGCTTTTCGCCAAGGCCATCAATATCTAGCGCTTTTTTAGAAACATAGTGGATAAGTGCCTCTCTGCGCTGCGCACTGCAGGTCAAACCACCGCTGCATCTTGAAATTGCCTCGCCTTCAATGCGCACAATTTTTGCTTCGCACACAGGGCAAGCAACGGGAAACGCTACTTCCTCAAGATTATCAGCTCTGTTTTCAGTCAATACGCGTACAACTTTGGGTATTACATCGCCAGCTCTGTGCACTACAACATTGTCACCCACTTTTAGCCCTAAACGGGCAATCTCATCCATGTTGTGTAAGGTGGCATTACTCACTGTAACGCCTCCCACAAACACCGGAGCTAATCTGGCAACAGGAGTGATGGCACCGGTGCGCCCTACTTGAAATTCTACTTTTTCAACTTTAGTGACGGCTTCTTGCGCCGGAAACTTATAGGCAATCGCCCAGCGCGGCGCTCTTGAAATAAAGCCTAAGCGCTGCTGTAAATTGTAATTATTGACTTTGAAAACTAAGCCATCAATTTCATAAGGTAACTCTTCACGCAGCTGTTGCATTTTCGCTACAAAGTCTAGTTGATCTGCAACGCTATTGGCGGCGGTTAAATAAGGATTTATCTTTAATCCCCACGTATTTAGTAGTTTAAGCGTCGCTATATGATCTTCTGGAATTTCGCCGCCCTCTACCACACCCACACTGTAACAACACATTTCTAACGGGCGCCTGGCGGTAATTCTTGGATCGAGCTGTCTGATTGATCCCGCTGCTGCATTGCGCGGGTTAACAAACAGCTTATCGCCAATTTTTGCTGCTTTGTCATTCATGGCGGCAAAACCTGCTTTTAACATATAGATTTCGCCACGTACCTCAAGCTTATCAGGGTAGCCACTACCGCGTAGTTTCAATGGGATAGAAGAAATAGTACGCACGTTATGGGTAATATCTTCACCGGTCGTTCCATCACCACGTGTAGCACCGCGAATCAGCACGCCTTTTTCATAAAGCAGGCTTACTGCAATACCATCAAGCTTTGGCTCACAGGCATATTCGATTTTTTTATCACTAGACAGACCTAAACGATCACTTATGCGGATGGAAAACTCTCCCAGCTCATCACCATCAAATGCATTATCAAGTGACAGCATCGGCATTTCATGAACAATCTGAGAAAAGCCGTCTTTCGGTTTTGCGCCAACTCTTTGGGTGGGTGATTGCGCACTTACCAAACTCGGGTTTTCTTGCTCCCAAGCTTTTAACTGGTGAAATAGTTTATCGTAATGCGCATCCGGCACACTTGGCTCATCTAACACGTGGTATCGGTAATTATGTAAATCAATTTCTTCACATAATTTTTGAATTTCTAAAGGTAAGGAGTCTACCGACATGAGGTTTCCAATTTCTGTATGAGCCTGTTGATAACAGGCTGTAGAGAGGTAAGCTTTGAGGTTCTATTCACTTTTTCGAGTTCACTCTGCTAGCGCGTTCATAGCAAGCAAAGGTCTCTATGTGAAATGTTTTACTGCGCGCGCTTGCGCAGTTTATTCATGCCATGGATGCGAACACGTTCGCGATAATGCTCTTTGGTTTGCGGGCGCAATACAGATCTATCATCATCCAACAAGTCACCGTGCAAGTGCAGCGCAACGGTCTCGGCTGTCGCTAACATGCATTCCAATGCTTTTTTAGCATCTGCTGGCTCATCCATCGACATAAAGAAGGACACTCCCGGGGTAGTTGTTTCATCCATCGACTCTATATCGAAGATACCAGGGTTTATCGCATTGGCCATGCTAAATTGCACAGCTCCTGAATCTACCCCATCTTCAAAGCGATGAAAAACCTCCATATCCCCGAACTCCATACCACAAGCTTCAACAACACGCCGTAGCGCTGCACCATTTAAATAGTGCTCTTTGGCAACGACAGTCACGATCAACACGGCATTTGGATCGTCGATATTACTGATAACTTTGCGGGCTTTCGCAGGACTAGTATTGCTTTTCTCTAAAGCGACAGATACTGTCTCTTCCACAGGTTCTTGCTTATCTTCATGCTCATCAAAGAAACTTTTCTGTTGATGCGCAGGTGTTGTATTATCCTGCTCGCCTATCTCTATTGAAGGATCTATTGAAGGCTCTTGGTCATCAACAAAGTTATCCATCAATGGGTCACTAAAACCATCTTGATCTACTGCACTAAAACCTAAATTGTCAGCATCATCTAATACTTCATCTAATGGCTCTTCTGCCACTGGCAGGCTTTCTTCTACAGCTAGATCTTCTTCAGATACTTCAAAATGCGCGCCAGATAACAAACTTTCAGGCAGTTGATTCTCTTCTAAGAGCGGGTCTTCTTCTACTTGCTCTGTAATGTTTTCAGACTCAACGTTATCAGCGTTAGCGAGCTGTTTTCTGAGGATTTCAGTAATAGGCATATCCAATTCATTGGCAACCGCTTGCTGGTCTTCTTCTAGATCTTCCTCAAACTGAGAGACCAACTCCTGAGATGCAGCATCGTCATTATACCCATCCATTAAGGGATCAAGCTCTATTTCTTGCTCATTGACCTCATTGGAAAACTCATCGACAAGATCAACATCCAGATCAACAGATAGTTTGGTAACTTCCCTAGACAGATCTTCTAGATCTACTTCGTCATCAATCACTGTGGTTAATTCTAGATGGGTATCATTGGCTGATTCCACAGGAACGGGATCTATATTGATTTGTTGCACTTCTTTAAGCGGCTCAGACTCTACTATTTCCGGCGTAGAAAGTGCTTCAAGCTTGGCTTTTAGCGCATCAATTTCTTTTTGCTTCGCGGCAATCGCATCTAATTCGTCACTATCAGTACTCTGAGCATTCGAAAAACTTGAATCTACTGACTCTTCTTCCTCGATATCTTCTATCAGGCTTTCTTCTAGATGTTCTTCAGTCACTTCTACTGCAAGTTCAGAAAGTTCAGGCTCTTCACTGGCCTGTATCTCATCGCTGTTTATTTGAGCGCTCTTCTCTTCTTCATTGTTCACATCAAAATGAGAGATTTCAGGCCTAGTGACATCCAAAGCGCCAGCAGTGACCACTTCAGTTTTATCAACATCTAAATTTGAGTTTGCTGTTTTCTCAGCCAATAATTGTTCAAACTTATCAGTTACTAATTCATTATTTTCTGCTTTTCGTATTCTCTCTTGGTAATGACTTTCTATAATAGTGATTTCATCGGGCGCACTCTTAGGTGCTGTTTTTTTAGATTGCGCCAAAGTAGTCAGCAGGTTATTAACAATATTATCTATATTTTCTTTCGCTGCTTTTTCTTGTTCTAAATTTGCATCACTATTTACATCAATATGCGCTTTATTGGTATTACTCTCTAGTAAATCGTCGTCCACATGCTGTTGAGACGGCTCTAAGTTATCACTGGTATCTACAGTTTCATTTATAGGTTGTTCGATAGCCTTTTTTAGAATATCAGGCACAACAAAAGAATCATCATTGGATAAATGAAGGTCTTCTACAGTCGGCAATTGGGGATCACGTTTCAAGCTTGGGACATCATCAGAGTTGGGCTGTGATTCCCCTTGCGAAGAGTATTGCAAAGAACCCTGCAATGGGTCTTCTATTGCCGGTTCAAGATGAGCCGCACTTGCAACTTCTTCAATTAATGTGTCTTGCTCAATTGAATCATCCGGTTCCACCGTTATTTCTTCAAAAATGGGCTCTATTCGTGGTTTTGCTTTGGTCGATGAGTTGGTGACTCGTACGGTTGACAGACTTTCCCTACTATCAATATCAATATCAATATCAATATCTACCTGAGCATCAACTGCAATATCTTGTGATTGCTGGATGCTAGGAGATGCATTGGGAGAGCTACTGCTAAGAGCGACATTGTTAGCAAGTATAGGCGTTGATGCTGTGACGTTTTCTGCGGCTTTAGCGTTAGAGTTTTCCTTTATTCCCTTAATTGCTTCATTAGCTACATTTTTTGCATCAGCAACATTTTTATTTGTTTTGTCGTTTTGATCTAATTCATCTTTCGCTTTAAAGACACGCGCACTACCTAAAGGTAGTTCAGGATTATACTCGTCATTACCCAACTCTGAGAGTTTGTCGTCTATATCAATTTTCAAGGAATTGCTCTGCGCCCGCATACGGCGCCAACCATCAACAACAATCAGTATAATGACTATTATTGCCCCTACAATTAACCACTCACGCAAGCCTACTTCCATAGATTAAAAACACCAACTAACAATACAAATGAATATGACTATAAAACAAATACAACGCTATTCAACCACTTTATCAATGAATAGCGCAATAGGGGATGCATCCTGCATTACATCAACAGCAATCACCGCTGATTGGAAGTCCCCTTTTTGCGCCTGTGGTTGACCGCTGAGCGAGATTCTAGCACTAACTTCGACCTTTTTCTGCAAAGAAATCTTTGCACTAGGCATCATTGCCATAGAATCGTCTAAAATGACCCTCTTTGGCAACTGTGATACTCTTAATTTGAGCGCTGCTAAGGGAATTCTGCCATCTACCGGCCTTGCAAATACAAACACAATTGCATCTTCGGCTAACTGCGCTTTAATTTGACTGTCAATTTCGACATCGACCACCACTTTTAGTTTATCATTTTTGCTCTCTTTTACCGCCAAGCCCAATTCAGCCATACGCTGCTTCGCTTTTTCAATACCGGCTTTTAAGGCATCTGCCGCATTTGGCTGAGCATGTGACAAAGATTTATTCCAATAATCAATCGCCACTTGATATTTTTGAGCTTCAAAAGCCTCAATACCTAACAACCCTAATGAGACAACTTCATTAGCATCTATTGCTAGTGCCCGTGATACTTGTGCTTTTACTGCTTGAGTGACGTTATTTTCTAAGAAAAACAGCGCTTGTGCATACTGCCCTACTACGCTGGCAAATTGAGGGGATTGCTCAGGAAGATGCTCTAATACTTTAGCAAAGCTGTCGGCGCCTTTTTCGAATTGATTGGTTCCCATGTAAGCGCCCGCTAGCATGTACCAGCCCTCGGCATTAGCAGGGTTACGTACAAGCTCTTCTTCTAACAGTGCAATAGCCTGTTCCGCGCTCGGTCTTTCACCATTGGGCAGTTGATGAGATTCTGATTTGTTTAAACTCCACTGCAATTCTTCGGAGTTACCATATTGTGCATAAAGACCTAACGACATCGCAGGTACAAGCGCACAAATGAAAAACACGACCATCAACTGACCACGTCTAACTTTGGGGTTCACGCTCTTTTCTTCTACTTGTGGATCCGCGTCTACAAGCAAGTTTTTTTCTAATTCTAATTTTAGTGCAACAAAGTCATCAGCAGCTAATACACCCTGATCACGTTCTTGTTCGAGCTCACTAAGGCGTTGCTCGAACATCCCTACATTTTCTTGCGCTCTATCTATTTCAACTGCCGCAGGTGCTCGCAACATTTTAAGTAGCGGCCAACTGACAAAGGCTATCGCCAGCAATGTGAGAAAAATGACACCTAACCAAAGTTCAATCATTTGTTTTTATCCAATAAGTCTTTAATTCGCTGCTGGTGTTCTCTATCAACAGTATTTTTAGCCGGGGTTTGAGTGCGCTGTTGTGCCCTATTTGAGCCTCTTTGTTTTATCATCACAATCACTAATATGAAGCCAAGTCCCAACAGTACAAAAGGGCCGTACCAAAGCACATAAGTTAAAGAGTTCACCGAAGGTTTATAGAGTACGAATTCACCATAGCGCTCAACCATAAATGCTTTAATTTGCTCAGTGCTCTGTCCACTGATGACCATACGGTGCAACTCTGTACGCAGATCTAAAGCAATGCCAGAGTTTGATCCCGCTAAATTTTGATTCTGACATTTAGGGCAGCGCAATTCTTCACTTAACATAGCGAACCTAGCGCGCTGCTCTTGCGAATCGAATTCAAAAGTATCGATGACAGCAAAGGCGTTGAAGCTGATTAGCAGCCATGCGATCAATATTCCCGTCAACCTCATTTTGCGCTCCATCCCAGTGCTTGCATCTTCACTTTTAAATCAGCCCAAACAGTCGCGTTAACTTCTCCGACATGGCGGTATTGAATAACCCCTTGTTTGTCGACGATATAAGTTTCAGGTGCACCATAGACCCCTAAATCAAGCCCTAAACCGCCTTTTTCATCATAGATATTAAAAATATAAGGATCGTGATAGCGTTTGAGCCACTGCTTCGCTTTTGCTCTATCATCTTTATAATTAATGCCTATAATCTCAACGCCCTGAGTCGTTGCTAGTTTGTTTAAATAGCTGTGCTCTTGCTTACAAGTAGGGCACCAAGTCGCCCAAACATTAACCAACCGCACAGCACCTTGCATATCTGTTTGTGTGTATACTTTATCGGCATCGCGCACACTTGGCAGCTCAAAACTTGGGAAGTTTTTACCAATTTTCGCCGAAGGTAACTCCGTGGGATCTAATGAAAGCCCCTTCACAAATAACACCCCTAATACAATACAAAAGATAAAGGGAACAAACAGTAATATCCGACGCATTTTATATTTTCCTATTATAGCTGATCACAAAAAGTTTAGGCCAAGCTTGCTACTGGCGTGCTTGTTGATCGCTGCTTGTCTCTACGTTTATAGCGTTTATCAAAAGCACTTAATAAACCTGCAAACATCATCATCAAGCCACCTAACCAAATCCAGCGTATGAATGGCTTATATTGTAACCTGACTGCCCAGGCACCATCTGCCAGCGGCTCGCCTAGTGCAACAAAGATATCAAGGAAAGCACCGGCATCAATATCCGCCTCGGTCATCACTGTGCCGCGCGCTGGATAAAAACGTTTTTCTGGATGCATTTTGGCAAAGAAATTATCGCCTTTATAAACAACTAGAGTACCGGTATCGCTGGTATAGTTTGGCCCCTGCCTTTTTTCAACTCCTTTGAATTCAAATCGATAACCTTCCATTTCTATAGAGTCACCAACCTGCATGCGAATATCACGCTCCTGAGAATAAGTAGCAACCAGTGCCACCCCCACGAGAGATACAACCACCCCTAAATGTGCCAACTGCATTGACCAGTAGCTTATTGGCATTTTTTTAACTGCTAATATTTTCACTGATGAGTTTTTAACTTTGCTATAAACATCAAGTCCTAGCGAGATCAACACCCAAAACGATAGTACTAAGGCAATTGTCGCTTTTAATGTCATTTGCTCGTTATATAAATAAGCAGCTACCACGCCTAATATTACTGAAATAATGAGCGAGGGAAGAAGCTGTTTCACCAGTGCACTAACACTGCTTTTTTTCCAGCGTAGCGATACACCAATAGCCATAAAAAAGCACAGTATTAAGCTGAAAGGCACAAATAAGGCATTGAAATACGGAGGCCCTACCGAGATTTTACCCGCACCCATTGCATCTATAAGCAACGGATAAAGCGTTCCGATAAGAATCATTGCGCAGATAGTCACAAGAACTAAATTATTGATTAATAATAAGGTTTCACGTGAGCATAGCTCAAAATCAGATTCACTCTTCATATCATATGCTCTGATCGCATAGAGCAGCATTGATCCACCCACGGTTATCGCCAGTAAAACCAGAATATATAAACCGCGCTCAGGATCTGCAGCGAAGGAGTGCACAGACGTCAATACGCCTGAACGCACCAAAAAGGTGCCCAGCAAACTTAATGAGAAAGTAAATATAGCGAGTAGCAGAGTCCAGCTCTTAAATAAACCACGCTTTTCAGTGACGGCCAAAGAATGGACTAATGCAGTACCTGCCAGCCAAGGCATAAATGAGGCGTTTTCTACAGGATCCCAAAACCACCAACCACCCCAGCCAAGCTCGTAATAAGCCCACCAACTTCCTAGCGTAATACCTATGGTCAAAAAAGCCCAAGAAACGTTAGTCCATGGTCGCGTCCAGCGCGACCAGGCAACATCTAACTTACCGCTTAAAAGCGCCGCTATCGCAAACGCAAAGGCAACCGAAAAACCGACATAACCCATATACAGAAGTGGCGGGTGAATAATCAATCCGATATCTTGCAATAATGGATTTAAATCCGCGCCTTCTACCGGTGTATTGATCAACAATCGTTCAAATGGGCTAGAGGTTATTAAAGTGAATGAGGCAAATCCAACGGCTACCATGCCTAACACCGATAAGACTCTGGCGCTAATATCGAGTGGTAAGCCATCAGATTTAACGGCCACTGCAAATATCCAGCAAGTTAGTATAAACACCCAGAGCAGTAATGATCCTTCGTGGCCACCCCACACAGCACTCAGCTTAAAATAGATAGGTAGAGCGCTGTTAGAGTTACCTGCCACATATTCAACGCTAAAGTCGTCAGTAGCAAAGGCATAAACTAAGCAAAGCATGCTAATAAGTAAAAACAAGAACAGCGATTTAGCCAGTGGTTTGGCGAAGCTCATCCAAAATACATTACCCGTACTTGCGCCATACATAGGTATGATGGCTAAAAAAGTCGCCATCACCAACCCCAGTATTAAGGCATATTGTCCTAGCTCGGCAATCATTAATAAGCACCTTGTGTTGATTCAGTTTTTAATGCGTTTCCTTTTTCGTCTACGCCCGCTTTATTCAAGGCATCTGTCACTTCAGGCGGCATATACTTTTCATCGTGTTTCGCTAGCACTTCCACCGCGTTGAAAACACCTTGATCATCAAGTGCTCCCTGGGCCACTATTCCCTGCCCTTCACGAAATAAATCAGGCAATATTCCCTCGTAAACCACTGTGACATTTTGTGCAAAGTCTGTGAGCGCGAACTCTACTTTCAAACTATCAGGCGATCTTTTAACACTGCCTTCTACGACCATTCCGCCCGCACGTATGCGTGTATTTGCAGGCGCTTCACCACTGGCTATTTGCGTGGGGGAATAGAATAAACTGATATTTTGATTCAAGGCAAAAATCACTAAACTCACAGCAGCAACACCGCCAAATACAACAAACAACACTAACATTAAGCGTTTTTTTCTCTTAGGCGTCATTGACCTTTACTCTCACGTTGAAATTTTCTTGCCAAGCTTTTCTCCGTCCCTTTAATTGATAGCCAAGGACTGACTATATTAGTCATTAAGACTAATATCGACACACCAAAACTTAGCCACACGTAGAAGCCGTGACCTCCCATGTGGATAAAATCCAACCAAGTATTAAATTGCATATTTCACCTTAAGTTTTTGTAATCATTTTCTTGACCCAACCCGCTCTTTTCTCTCGTCGGAGAATTTCATTGCGCAGGCGCAACATCATCGCCGTGGCAAAAAAGCAGTAAAAACCTATCAACATCACCAATAGTGGCAGCCACATCTCAACGGGCATGGCAGGTTTTTTAGTCAATGTAAAAGTCGCAGGCTGGTGAAGCGTATTCCACCAGTCCACTGAATATTTGATAATTGGGATATTCACTAAACCAACCAGCGATAAAATAGCTGTTGCTCGTGCAGCATTCGCGTTGTTCTCCATCGCGGAGTAAAGCGCCATGACGCCAAAGTACAAAAACAGTAAAATCAGCATAGAAGTGAGTCTTGCATCCCATACCCACCACGAGCCCCAAGTGGGTTTTCCCCAAATAGCCCCGGTCATTAATGCAATAAAGGCCATTGATGCCCCAATAGGAGCACACGCATATGCCACCATATCTGCGACTTTCATTTTCCAGATAATGCCTATCGCACCACTTAGCGCCATTGTTATGTAGATAGATTGAGCGAGAATAGCGCTGGGAACATGAATGTAAATAATTCTAAAGCTATTACCTTGCTGGTAATCTTGAGGGGCAAACAACAGTCCCCAGACAATACCCACACTCAACAACACCAATGCGGCACCGGCAAATAAAGGCAACAGTTTCGAAGTTATTTGATAACAGTATTTAGGGGAGGCCAACTGATAAAACCACAGCGGCATTATTTGCTTCTTTGCCATAAACTCAATTACTCACAGACATTCTTAACGATGCGGCGATAGCAAACGGCGCCAGCACCACACTCAAGATTAACATTGCACCCAAAATTGCTAAATGGGCAGAAACAGGCAGTCCTAAAGTTGCATTTTGCACAGCACTGGCTCCAAAAATTAGCACGGGAATATACAGGGGAATGACGATAAGTGAAATAAGTACCCCACCTTTTTTTAGCCCTACCGTTAATGCTGAGGCAATCGCACCTATTAATGACAAGGTCGGCGTACCAATAAGCAAGCTTAAGACTAACACTCCAATGGCTTGCGTGGGCAAAAACAGCATCACCGCTAACAGCGGCGCCAAGATAGCCAACGGCAGTCCTGTGGTCAGCCAGTGCGCAATGGTTTTAGCCATTGCCAACGTATAACTAGACTCACTACTTAGCAACAACTGCTCTAAAGTGCCATCTTCATAATCTGACTTAAACAAACTATCAAGAGAAAGCAGTGCCGATAACAGTGCACATACCCACAGTACTCCAGGTGCCAACTTCGCTAAAAAATCAGCAGCTGGGCTTACCCCAAGCGGAAAAAGCGCGGCAACCATAACAAAAAAGAGCAGCGGATTTAAAAGATCCCCCCTGTTTCTGAAAGCTAACAGTAAATCTCTCTTTAGCTCTGCCCAAAAAGCATTCAACATATCAACAACATATACCTATTTCTAACGGTCACTTATTTTCGAGACCTAATCCGAATACTGCATGCTATATCGGGTTAACTAAACGTATTATTAGCCCCAAATTCAGCGTTTAAGTTCCCTAAACATCTAAATTTAATACATCGAGATTTTTAATACCTAATGTTTGGTGGGTCGTAAGTATGACGGCACCGCCTTGTTCGACATACTCGACAATTTTTTGTTCAAGCTTTTGTACGCCATCCACATCGATTGCAGTAAAAGGTTCATCTAAAATCCAGACAGAATCTGCATAGTTTTTTGGCGCAAACATAAACAAACGCGCTAAATTAACCCGCCTTTTTTGCCCAGCGGACATTTGCTGACACTGCACATCTTCGTAACCAGCCATACCAACGGCCGCCAGCGCATCATCAATCAAATCAACATCGAGCTGTGGCTGAATTTTAGCGTACCAAGATAGATTTTCTCGTGCAGTTAACGCCTGTTTAACACTGACATGGTGCCCAATAAACAACATTGACTGATTGTAAGCTTCTCTCGCTTCATCGATAGGCTCACCTAAAAAGTCAACCTGCCCTTCAAAGCCTTGATACAAACCACACAAAACGCGCAGCAGTGATGTCTTACCGCTACCGTTTTTACCTTTTATATGTAATATCTGTCCTTTGATCAGTTGAA
>Ga0209395_1005703_pt1 | contig 13908 bp, 13 predicted proteins | sample GOMGulsemesocosm_3_FD_184635 | JGI IMG/M metagenome (GOLD analysis project Ga0209395, IMG submission 184635) | Methane-oxidizing microbial communities from mesocosms in the Gulf of Mexico - GOM9D Gulf of Mexico (SPAdes) (version 2) | ecosystem: Environmental > Aquatic > Marine > Cold seeps... | reverse complement strand
TATTTGTTTCTTACTATCAGATCAATCAAGCTGGGTAACAGGTGCAATCTGGGATGTCGACGGGGGTGTTATTGCAGGTCGTAATTAAAATATAACAAAGCCTCAATATAAGTTGAGGCTTTGTTATGAGGTAAATACCTATTGATTTTCAAATGATAATTCTTTAACTAATTCCAGCGCTAAAGGCATTGAGGCTGCGGACAATAAAGAATCTCGATATAACAATCTATCTTGATTTCCGTGGAGATCCATAACGACAGCGCCCGCTTCTTTTAAGCATATGATGAGTGCAGCACTATCCCAAGGTTTCATTATCGTATCTATAGCTGCATCAATAGTTCCACAAGCAACTTGAACGTGCTGGATACAATCTCCTGATAATTTGAATAATTTTGCGATTTTAAAGACATTGTCAATTTGCCAAGGGAATTTACCATTCTCTAGCCAAATATTAGTCCCATGTATTCCTGAAGCAGTAACTACAGCGTTATTCAACTCAGTTTCACCCTCTTGTATTGAGATAGCAGTCTTGGCAAGCGAGTTGCCCTCAATAAAACAACCATGCCCTTTAGCTGCATAGCAAAATTGATTAATACCAGGTAACGACACACAGCCAATAACAGGTTCTCCGTTTTCAATTAAACTGATCAAAGAACCATAGATAGGGATCCCCATTCGATACCAGGCAGTACCGTCAATGGGATCGATGAGCCAAAAGGTATCTTGTCCACTCATGCCGTTAGTACCCAACTCTTCACCAAAAACTGGAATTTTAGGGTCTAAATATTTTAGCGATAAACTAATATATTTTTCGACAGTAATATCTACTTGACTAACATAGGTACTGTCACTTTTTATGAAGAACTCTGCTTTAAATTTAGAATATTCAATCATTTTTGCAGCTTCTTTAGCTATATTTACGACTTCACTTAACATATTAAGATGGTTCATATCGTTTCCCTTTTAAATTTTTAAGCAATTAAAGCCTTGGATTTACGGGATAGACTACAAAAATAATTGTTCAATTTCTCATACATCACTTGTCAAAAATAGTGCAACCTAATTTAAGTTTCCCCTTTTGTAATGACGCTATTATCTGATGTGTGACAAGGGATAAATGCAGGGACTAATTCGATTAATGAATCCAAAAAATTTCTGACTCTCTCAGAAGTATTAACTCGTTGCTGAATAAGCGCGTTTAGTTTCACGTCATGTGTCCATTCCTCTAAGCACGTTTCTAATCTGTTTTTTTTTATCAGTTCATTACAAGTAAAGTCTAATAGTGTTGTTAAACCTGAGCCATCTAGAGCAAAAGAAATCAACATATCATCACTATCACATATATGTGATAGACCGATATCGACTAAAAATATATTCCCTTTTTCACTAAAGCTCCATCGATTATCAGTTTTACAATGCCGATAATTAATACATGGAAAATCAATAAGTTGATCTGGGTGAGTGGGTTTATTATGTTTTTTCCAAAAATCAGGACTTGCAACAACATATGTCTGAAATGTAATTAACGTCCGGGATATATAACTACTATCCTTTAAATCACCGAGATGCAATGTGACATCTATTTTTTCACCCACCATATCTCCTAGATTATTATCGACGATGATATCGAGTATTACTTTAGGATGTCTTTTTTTATATTGACTAAGCAATAAATGAAAGTTTTTTTGATCCAACACGCTGGGGATTTTTACACGAAGATATCCCTCATCACTTTCCGAAAAATGTGATAATAGTTCATGACTTTCAGCAACAATCAAGTTGAGATGTTTACATTGTTCTAATAGTTTCTCTCCTTCTTGGCTTAAAGAAAAACTACGAGTTGTTCTATTTATTAACCTGACCGAATACAAAGATTCCAGCTCAAATATATGATTGGTTAGTGTGCTACGTGATTGCTGTAATTCCGTCGCTGCTTTTGAAAAGCTACCGCTAATTGCCACATAATAAAAAGTTTGTAACCATACACTTAATTTGGGCTGTATAACCGATAAATAGCTACGCATTACGACGCCCAAAATTAGATATAATAGTTAACAATTTAACATATACAATATAGTGCATAAAACTACCTTCTTAAGTTAGATATCGGGGATGCTCCAGTAAAAGACATGTAAAATCAAGTGCCTATTTAAAACAGACATAACTTAAGCGATTCTTAAAAGATAAACAGTGTTAAATCAACTAAGATTCCATAGTACACAGACTCTGCGCCAGATATAACAAAGCCTCAATATAAGTTGAGGCTTTGTTATTTAGATGTGTATGCCAAGGACAAACTTGAGCGACCACTCCTTTGGAAGAGGATTTTTAATTCCTTAGCCCCTTACAGTAGTTCTAAATCTTTTAATCTGGTTAGATGACTTGCTGTCAGTGGTGTTAAGGTTCAAGATCGTTTTTTGGTGCCGCCCTGAACAGCTTTGAACCTAGGGTTGGCTTTGCAGATAACATAAACACGACCACGACGTTTCACAATCTGGCAATCAGGGTGTCTCTGCTTAGCACTTTTAAGTGAGCTTAAAACCTTCATATCAAACCTCCTTTTGGCTCTTTAATCCACCAAATCGGCGATTAAACTGTGCCACACGACCATCACTATGGATCGTTTTTTGTTTACCCGTATAAAAAGGATGTGATTCACTTGATACATCCAGTGGCACATAAGGATATGTTGTACCGTCAATTTCTACCGTTCTATTCGTTTTCAACGTTGAACCGACTATAAAATATTTATCTGCTGCTATATCGTGAAAAGCGACTTTTTGATAATCCGGGTGGATGCCTTGTTTCATTATTGCCTCGAGGTTATGTTATAACATAACGCTCAGTTTACTCAATTATTAATGAGAATCAATAACAATTAGGATTAATCTACATTTATGTCCATTAAATTTATTAAACATACCTCTATCCCACTGACATATAACCACGACCATTCGAAATCCTGAGTTAGAATTTAAAATAGTCGTGTATATAAACCTGTTCAAGAAAAGTCTATTTTTTAGAGTAACCAAAGATATCATTGTCGTTATTAGACTTACCGCTAACTTTTTCTTCTATATCCCAATGCTCTACTATTTTTCCTTCGTCATTAAAGCGAAAAATATCGATGTAGCCTGTGCCTAGGTCACTTTTAATATCGAGGTTAGTTTGGCGTGAATGAACGAGAACCATATCGCCCATCGCTATCGTTTTAGCTATCTCCGTTTTTAAACGAACACCGTCAGAGGCCAAGCTTTTCAAATAATCAACAAGCGCTTTCGGACCATCTGCAACATAGGGGTTATGTTGGATATACTGCTCGGCAACAAAATTATCAACAGCAGATACATTTGATGGATTATTAAAGGACGCTAATAGTGCCAGTGAACGTTCTCTGTTTTGCTCTTTGTTCTGTCGCGAATATATATCAGCGTCAGGACCTTGATACATCGTATTTTTATTCGCTGATTCTGTAGGCACCTTCTGATAATGGTCCCAGTGCTCGACTAACTTCCCTTTTTCTGTACGCCAAATATCGATATAGACATACACATCGCCACTGGTTGCCGTCCATGCTGAATGAATTGCAACATAAGGACCTTCTGCGATAGTACGCAAAATTTCTACCTTAACACCAGGATCATTCGTCAACTCTAGCGCCACGGCTGAAATTAGCTGTGCAGGACCGTCACCATAGGCGGGAGCGTGCTGCAAGTATGTTTCACCTACATATCGAGAGAAATTATTAAGGTTTCGATACTTAATGACATCGAAATAAAATCCCTGCGCTATTTCAACAGACTGTTCTGTCTGTTCGTCTATCATCTTGATTTGAGCAAAGCCCGGCACCGCTAGCAATAATCCCAAACTAAGTGTCGCTGTAACTAAAGTACGTTTTAATATCATAGTGAAATATCCATCTGTTGTTGTGAGATTAAAACGATTATGATTAGTCACATTGGATTAATAAATATCATGAGTTAAATACCAGCTATGAAAAAAATCGATTACACGTCCTTAGATGTGCGCTTACTACGTATGTTTATCAGCGTTTATGACTGCCAATCAGTGACGAAAGCGGCTGCGACATTAGAATTAACACAATCAACTGTTAGTCACGGTCTTAATCAATTGCGCCAGATAGTACAAGATGATTTGTTCGTACAATCAGGTAGAAGTATTACCGCGACACCAAAAGCAGATGTACTGATAGATAAAGCACGTGAGATTGTCGTCGCAATGCAAGATTTCGCCACCCCTGAACAATATAATCCCATGCTAGATACTTCTACCTTTACCATCGCAGCTAGCGATTATGAGATAGAAACCATTATCAAACCGTTACTTAAAAAACTTCGGGTACAAGCACCATTGAGTACATTGCACATTGCCCCTGCACGAACACAATCTCAGTGGGCAAGTTTATTGCGTTCAGGAGAGGTTGATCTAGTGCTATCTCCAACCTTAGATAGCAGTGAACTCGATCTAGTACAAACAACACTATTCAGTGATAGAGAAGTGTGTTTTTACGATCCCGAGTATCAGAGAGCCCCAAAAACATTAGCGCAATACTGTCAATTACCGCATGCCATAATGTCATTTAATAACTCGCAGAAAACAGATATTGATATGGACTTGCAACGTTTAGGTGCAAACCGAAAAATTGTGGCTAGTGCACCAAGTTTTAGCGCCCTAGCCTCTTTAATTAAAGGCACTGATATTATAGTGACAATGCCCTCAAAACTATCGAAATCATTATTCAAAGAATTCGCGCAGACCCCAGCACCTTTTGAAGTATCTCCTTTTGAAATAGTAAAAATTTGGCATACCCGTAATCGTAATTCACAACGCCATATTTGGTTAAAAAATTTAATTGAATAAACAGGACTGGGACCGAAAAGTGCCGGGTATAAGGTTAGGTAGAATGAGACCAAGTACTTGATAGATCATCAAGATAGTTCATCACCATTTTGCTCGCTTCTTCCATAGCGAGTAAATGTTCAATTGCCCGTTTTTTTTCACCGTTAAATATTAAGCTTAAAGCTTCAACTCCGTTTTTATGCACTTCTCGATGTGGTTCATCTAGCTTTCTAAACGGTGATGTATTGCCATAAATTTCAGCCCCCACACTTTGATACCATTTGCCTAATCGGCACATAGTATGGTCTGTAAAGTCATCAATTGACTTATTACTAACACCCGATGCAACGGCATAAATCTCTCCCTTCCAAACAATATGATCTAATTTCACAGTCTGAATAAAAGTGCGTAATGAAGCATGGTTAATTGTTTGGTTCATTGAAGTGCAGTGGGTCACAATCGAAGTGTAATCATCATTTAATTTCTCGACACCTCCTGATAATTGACTATTACTATTTTGGATATCATTTACTGAACCAACTGTCTCAGACGTCGATTCAATAATACCATTCACTAATTCAGCTACCTCGCTTGCAGATGAATTGGTATTATTGGCTAATGCTCTAACTTCATCAGCCACAACACTAAATCCTCTTCCAGCATCGCCAGCACGTGCAGCTTCTATGGCAGCATTCAGCGCAAGTAAATTAGTTTGGTCCGAAATCTTTGAGATTGTCGAAACGAACGCACTTATACTCGCGGCCATTTTTGACAGTCCAGAAATATTATCTGTCATCCCCATCATTTTATGGGTTAAGTCTTGCATTTCAGAAACGATATGCTTTAAAGAATGGCTTGAAACATCAAGTAACTCTTTAATATTGTCACTCGATTGATTCTCTAACTCAATTGCTTGATATGAAGACAATACGGTTTCCCTAACCCCTTCGACATGGTTGATACACTCAATAGTACATTTCAGAAGCATATGTTTAAATTCGATATCAGGATTATTCAATGCTTTATCCAATTGCTCAGATAGTCCTTGGTTTTTTAATTCCAAATTTCTATTTTGCAATTTTAAATCATTAACTTGATCCTTCAAGTCTCCATTTTCTTGAAACATAACACTATATTTTGATTGTAAAACAAACATCCGAACCCCAAAAAATATATCGTAAAACCACAAAATACTCCTTATTACATATTTAGATATAGGTAGTCACTAATAAAGAGGTATTTATCACAATTATATAACATACATATAGCTGTCATCGAAGAAGCTTATATTGGAGGGAGAAATGGGATTCGAACAAAGGGAAATTAGCGTAAGTTTTTGATTGTTATTTTAATTAAAATCTAACTTTAATATTAGCACCAGCATAAGTACTATCAAACTTATCATTAAACCCTGCAGTATAAAAAGCACCAACACCAACATTTTTGGTCACATAATATGATAGTTTTGTGGTAACGAGTGTTGTTATTAATGAGTACGAAGATGAATCAGATATAATAACTTGTGTTACGCCTTCAACGTTATCGGTAAAACCATACCTGAGCCCAAGATGAGTACCTATGTCATAATTATCATAGCTATAATCAGTATCGGTATCGGTATCGGTACCTTCTAACGCTAACCAATCAAATGCAACTTCACCACCAAGTACAACGTCGACTTTTTCTGCCAGTGAGATTCGATACAATAACCCCATATTTAAAGTTAGAATTTTTGCTAAATCATTTATTTCTTCACCTGAAAATGAATACTTCATTATCACTTTTTCATTAAGCATTAATTCACTACCGATAGAAATGACTTTCATATTATCCTCATTGCCATCAGCTTTATAAGTTTTATAGCCAACTTCGACTTCTGCGAAGTTATAATTAACAGGTGTATTATAAGCTCTATAATCAAGGTTGAGTTCTGCATTTGTAACATTTGAAACCAATAATACACTTAGGAATAATATCTTTTTCATAGCGTCCTGCTTGATGTTATATATTTATAAGTTAGATACGTTAGCGAATAAAATTGAAGAAACCAAACTACCACCAAAGGGCATGGTACACAATAAATCACATTAAAATCAAAATTTATATATTTAATAACTACTAAACCAAAATCCATGCAAATACAGCCACCAGAGAAACGAGCAACTCTCAAAGTATAGGTGTTAATTGGATCTGCTAATATTTCATTTCGCACAGATTCAACACGTGAAAGTACCGGAGATGGACAGGAGTAAATTATCTAAGGGTAATAGTTAAATTTATGGGGGGAATTTGTAGAGGTATAACGTAAGGAAATATAGGTTGATGATCATTACACTTAACATTCGGCTAACCGTGAATTAGCCTATGAACTTGCGGAATTTTAGTCATATTGGCCGACGTAAACAATAAATAGCCATCAATTAAACAACTTTCAAATGGTGCTGACGACTGCGGGACCAACGGAAATACTCCCTCACAACACAGACAAACATCTGAGCAGGGGAATTATCAGCATGATCATTATACGCCATCGAAATTTCTAAATTACCTAAAGGCGGAAATCCATCTGTTTCAGTTAAGACTTTGAAATCCTGATTAGATGTACTCGCCAGTATTGCTGAAACATAATACCCCGATGATACAGCAGCAAGAATACCAGCATGGCTGGAGCTATGGAAACCCACCGTATAATCTTTCCCTACTTGTACTAACCCATTTAAGGCTATTTCACGATCAGCGCAACCTTCAGAGAATAAAGCGAGCGGCACAGGTGTTTTTTTATAGACATCAGACGTACGCGAGCACATCCACAGCAAGGGCTCTATGTATAACGTTTCACTATTGATATGACTTGGACAACATTGTGTCAGCACTATATCTAACTGTCCTTTTTCATACATAGACCAAATAGATTCGCTGTAACCACAATGTACTTCAATTTGTAACCCAGGGTAGCGTTCTGAATACGACATCAATATATCTTTCAAAAAACAGGTGGCGTAAGTATCTGACGTGCCTACACGTAACCAACCTTTAGGTTGATCTTCGCATAAAGCCGAAGCAGCCTCGTCATTGATAGACAGCATTTTTACTGCATAGGGCAGTAATTGCTCCCCTTGAGCAGTCAACTTAACACCGTTGCGATTCCGTATAAACAAAACCGCACTTACCTGTTTTTCTAACTTCTGAATCTGCTGGCTGATTGCAGATTGAACTCGACACAAACGCTCAGAAGATTTTGAAAAGCTCTTAAGCTCTGCCACTGTCACAAAAGCTCTTAACTGAGATGTGTCGAAGTTCATAGTTTCACCCTTTGTATCAATATTTGTGATTTAACTCATCATCATTATTAATTTTTGTAATGCAAATTGCAATGCTAATTTAGCCGTTGAAAAAAACCACCTCAATTTAAAACCAACAAATACAAAAAGGTACAGATTTATGGCTTCGCACATCCTTGGTAAAATCGATTTATCACGTTTCCAATTTATCGAAAAAAAATTGGAAAATAATAATTCACCAGCAAGTAACACGGTAGTTGAAAACATCAGGGAAAACGACTGTCAATTAGGTGACGAAATCAATTTTCTTAATGCCATTCCAAAGCAAAGAGAAGAATACGATGAGTTCGGACAAGGATATTGGAAAAATCTATCCTTGTATAATGCATCAGGTGTAGCAGAAGATTCTCAGTATCGTGATGCACAAACTTGCCTCCCAACTGAATACATGGATAGCTGTCCAACCATTCAGCGATTAATTAATGAAGTCTTCAATTCTAAATACCTTCGCATGGTACGAGCACGAAATTTGATTGATGGCATGGTGATGCCACACCGTGATTTTGTAGAACTAGACAAAAATGTTCGCTACTACCGCGTATTTATCGCTATTGAAAAAAATTTAGAATCTTTCCACTCTGATGAAACTGGCGTTTTCCAAATGCAACCGGGAGAAGTATGGTTCCTTGATGCAGCAATAGATCATGCTGCCATTAACTTTTCGACCAACAGCCGGATGTTCTTATGCTTTGACTTCGTTTTAGAGCATGGTATCGATGAAAGAGTCATCTTCAACCAAAATGCAGATATCGACTTTGAAGCTCAACCAACTTATATTTCGCGTGAACCAGTAAATGAAATAACTAAAGAAAAAATTATCGCGAACGTGTCCGAGTTGATGAACAAACATACATTCCGAGACCTTGTTTTCACATTATCTAAATTCCATTTCACACACAAGCTACCAGTTCGTGAAGCATATGACTGGCTAATTGAAGCGGCTAAACGTACCGACGATGATCATCTTGTAACTAAAAGCCAACAAATGAAACGCTACCTAATCGAGCACCGTGAAATGAACGAGCGCTTTACGATTAATTCTTGGGCAGCCTAACATAGAGGATAGAGCGATGCTAAATCTAGAAAAACTCTCACCAATACTCTTTCTTCTCATGTGGAGTAGTGGCGCTATTTTCGTAAAAATGGGATTAGAAGATGCATCGGTCTGGTCATTCCTTACATTACGGGTCACTGGTGCATCCGTATTAATCACCATAATTGCCATCTTCTGGCGAGGATCACACTTTACTTCATTGGCAAAATTACAGCGCCCTGTTCTAATAAAACTATTATTGTCCGGTTTTCTATTACAGGTGTGTTATCAAGCTAGTTACTTTCTTGCCATTAATTATCAGCTTTCTCCAGGAATAGTGGCGATGGTACTGGGGTTGCAACCCTTATTAACACCATTTCTGAGTAAAGAACATGTCTCATTAAAAAGCTACCTTACGCTCATATTAGGTTTTGCAGGATTAATTATTGCTGTATATGGTGCAAGAGATGTTAGCCACATTACATTTTTAGGACTGCTATTTGCTATTGTTGCAGTATTGGCCATTACTACGGGCTCTGTGTATCAAAAACAGATTAACGTTCATCCTATTGCATCAGCATTAATTCAAAATGCTCTCGCTGCATGCATCTTTATGGCTGTTTCATCGTTGGTTGGCTGGGAAGTTCATTGGACAACACAGTTTATAATTTCTGCAGCATGGATGATTGGCGTAGTCTCGACAAGTGCAGTCTTGTTGCTTCTGTATATGCTGAGCAAAGATTCAGCCAGCAGTGTCAGTGTATTGTTCTATCTTGTACCTATTCTAACGATGGCGTTTGATTATATGGCCTTCGGCACCACCATCACAGTAACAACAGTGTTTGGTTCGAGTATGGTTATAGGTTCGATTTATTTATTCAGACAACCAGCTATGACCCCAAAACTAGTGAAAGTCAATTAACGGGTTCTGATCGACATAAGATAATCTTAACTGAATTGCAGTAAATTCCAATTGTTGCCATATAGCTCTTCAAATATGGCAACGATACCCCCAATAGTGTTTTAGCAGCCTTAGATAATGTATTTATAGCCGAACTCACTTTGAGGGGACCATATTGGTTATCCTATCATCTAACTAAATTAGACAAGCAAACTCTAAACTAAGCTAGCACTTACCTTCACCTAAACACCACCGATACAGTGGGGAAATAGTAGAAACCTTCCACATTAATAGATCAGTCAAATTACGCATACCAATTCCAATAGCGAGTCAAAGGACGGTGTTGGGACTACGTGGGATTGCCTTACGCACAGATTCAGCACGTGAAAATACCGGATATGGATAAGAGTACATTTTTAGGGGTAATAACGAGAGTTTATTGGGAAATATTTTCAGGGATATAAATTAAGAGAAGATTACGTCAGTTGTTCATTGTACCAGAAACAACAAAGCCCCAACTTTCGTTGAGGCTCTATTACTTAAATATGGTGCCCGAGGGCGGACTTGAACCGCCACTCCGTTAGGAAGAGGATTTTGAATTCCTTGAGGTACCTTTGCAGTAGTGATTAATACTATTCAACCACTACATTTACGTTATCGGTTAGTTTATTGGTAAGGAGTAACACTCGAACCTATGATGTGGTATCCCGCTTCAACCATACCCACTTCACGTAGTTGTGTGCTCATTTTCCCTTCTAAATACACCACATCCCATAGGTCAAGATCGGGCGCGTCTTGAGGAAACGTCACATAAATAATTTGGTTTGACGGCGGTGGAGGCGTATGCACACAAGATCCATAATTAGGTACCAATAAAAACTCAGTGACCTTGTCAGCATCGCCTTCAAGGGGAATGATAAAACCCGGAATTCTAACTTGTTTACCGTTTAATTCAGGTCGTACAGCTCCCTGCTTTGACCGCATATTATAATTACTGTACTTTAATTTATCCACCATTAGCTCACTGGTAATCCTTTCTGATTCAGGCACAAGATCAATCCATTTTAATTGCAACATTTCTGCATAGGAGGTACTTGCACCAAATAAAGAGAAAAGTAAAAAACTCAACGCAAGAGTGAGTTTATAAGCTTTACAAATGACCAAACAGGTCTGATTTTTTGTGTTTTTCATTGTTTAAATCCTTATGGTCATACCATCGCTTAACGATTGGCGATAAGCTGAAATAGCAGGAATAATACCAATAACAAGACCGCTTAACTGGATGCAACCGACTAGCATAAGTTCATAGTGAGAAGGTGTAGTTAAGTTAATTGCCAATCCGTAATGTTGTTGAATGAGAGGACTCGCCATAGCAAGGAGCAAATATAATAGCCCCATGCCAAGTAAAATACCTAAGCCACAGATAATGCCGCTTTCAAGCACTAACAAACTGAAAATATGCTGAGGCCTTGCACCCAACGCACGCAGTATAGCCATTTCCCGTCGACGTTCATTTAAGCTGGTTAATAAACTCGCCAACATACCTAAAAAGCCCGCAATCACCACAAAAATAGACACAATCAAAAGCGCTTGTTCGGCCACAGACATCAATGACCAGAGTTCGTGTAAAGCGATGCCTGGTACAATGGCGCTCAAGGGTTCAAGGCGATAATCATTGATCTGTCTTTGCAGTTTGAAAGTGTGGATTTTAGATTTAAGCCCAACTAAGAATGCAGTAATTTGCTTAGGTTCAAATTCCCTGCCTTTTAAGCTATCGGCACTGGGGGCATGACCTAAAAAGGCACCGGACTCCCACCCCACATGAATGGCTTCAATAGCTGCAAGTGAAACATGAATCGTTTTATCAACAGGAGTACCCGTTGGCGCAAGTACGCCGACGACTTTAAAGGGCAAGTTATCGTGCTTAGTAAAGCCTACATCTTTCATTCCGTGAGCGAGGATCATAGGGCTTTGCAGCTTATAGCCTAGTGTCTGTGCTACATCCGCACCAATAACGGCTTCAAATAGTTGATTAAAGGCTTTACCTTGAGAGAAGGTAAGTGGCTGCTTTTTGCCAAACTTATAATGTTTAAAATAATCTGGATTTGTACCTAAAACACGAAACCCTTGGTGGGAGTCCCCCAATGAAAACGGTACCGTCCACTTAACACTTTGATGATTTTGGAAATCTAGGTAAGTTTTCCAATCAATATTATTGGTGGCATTACCAATACGAAAAACAGAATAAAGTAACAAGTTAATTTGGCCTGATCGTGCTCCGACTATCAGATCAGTACCGGAAATGGTATTAGCAAAACTATTTTTAGCTTGTGTTCTAACTTGCTCAACACCCAGTAGCAGCAAAACCGAAATGGCAATGGTAAAGATACTCAGTAATACTGTCGCTTTACGGTTTAACAGGCTATTAAACGCCAGTCGAAGAAGATTTTTCATGCGCATTCTCCTTGCTGGTTAGCATATATTTCTCTCTGTGAGTTTTGATTCATTTGAGCTAAATCTATTGTTTGATCAAATAAGTTTTCTAACGTGGGGTCGTGACTGACAAAAATAAGCGTAGCTTCGTTGCATGCCACTTCTTGCATAAGTAACTTAATAAAAGCTTCTCGGTTATCATGATCCAATGCAGAGGTGGGTTCATCGGCAATCACTAAAGATGGGCTGCCCATTAACGCTCTTGCAGCTGCAACTCTTTGTTGCTGCCCGATACTTAAGTGACTGGCTTTTTGATTTTGTATGTCCGTTGGTAAATTTAAAGCGGTGAGTAAACGAATAGCTTCTCTGCGAATAGGATCTTTTGCGGATGAATACTTGGTAATGATTTTTTGTTTACGTTTGCTGGAAAATTCACAAGCAAGACAGACATTATCCACCACGCTTAAATAAGGTAATAAATTAAATTGTTGAAAAATGTAACCAATATTATCAGCTCTAAATTGATCTCTCTGGCGTGGTTTAAGCTGACAAATATCGGTGCCCAATAAGCTGATCCGACCTTTTTCTGGGGTATTTATCGCAGTCAATAAACTCAGCAAAGTCGACTTGCCAGAGCCACTTGGTCCCCTCACAAATAGATGTTGTTGTGAACGGATCGTAAACGCTGGAATATCTAAAATAATGTGGTCGGCTTTAGGCCAACGAAATTGTACATCTTTTAATTCAATGGCCACTGGCATTTCTTTTTTCTGGCTCATAGCAAATATCTCTGATGTTTCAATCAAGGGGCTTTGGAAGTCTGTCATATGTTATCCCATACTCAGCAAGCAAATTAGGACTCACTTGCTGAGTATTCATGCAATGAGTTAAAAATTAATGTCAGTATTGGTTGTTGTAAGCTCGAGCACTTTTTGGCTCTGCTCCATTAGCAAATTGACATGAATCTCTTGCGTATTCGGAAAATACTTAAACCAGCTGGTTTTTATTTTAGAGAGTGATGCAACATTCTCACAATGGTACTGATAGCTTATTTCAAACGCAGCATGTCCGTCTTCATCATGATGCTTATCTTCATCATGGTGCTTATCTTCATCATGGTGCTTATCTTCGCCATGGTGCTTATCTTCATCATGGTGCTTATCTTCATCATGGTGCTTATCTTCATCATGGTGCTTATCTTCGCCATGGTGCTTATCTTCATCATGGTGCTTATCTTCATCATGGTGCTTATCTTCATCATGGTGCTTATCTTCGCCATGATGCTTATCTTCGTCATGATGCTTATCTTCGCCATGGTGCTTATCTTCGTCATGATGCTT
>Ga0209395_1005700_pt1 | contig 13912 bp, 16 predicted proteins | sample GOMGulsemesocosm_3_FD_184635 | JGI IMG/M metagenome (GOLD analysis project Ga0209395, IMG submission 184635) | Methane-oxidizing microbial communities from mesocosms in the Gulf of Mexico - GOM9D Gulf of Mexico (SPAdes) (version 2) | ecosystem: Environmental > Aquatic > Marine > Cold seeps... | reverse complement strand
AAGCCCGGGTGGTGAAATTGGTAGACACACAAGACTTAAAATCTTGCGACTTAACGGTCGTGCCGGTTCGATTCCGGCCCCGGGCACCATTAATACCAAGGCTTTCAGCCATTCTATGACTTCAAAAATCTCCCAGACAACTCCTATAGTAGACACATAGTAGACGGGGGAATCTAGCTTCCCAGCGAATATATACCTACCCTTTTCCAAATCCCCACAATGACCACAGCATTACCATAAGCAAGATAGCACCCAATAAAATCAATGCTTATGCTTTTATGTTTGAGCAGGTTTTGCTTTTTTCGCCCTGCATTTTACTCAGCTGCCTGAGCGATTCTATTAGAGTCTGCATTGCTCCCATGTAGTGGCGCTACTCTTCTTTGTTAAGCTTTGATTGGAATATAAAAAGCACATAGTATGTGGAGGCTCCAAGGGGAAATAGACGGACCAGGATTACAACTTATCGAATAATCGACAATAGTACCGTTAAGGTAGAATGTTGATTGCTATCAAAAATCAAAGCCCAGCAAATCATATAAAAGTGCTATGCGTAATAAGTTAGCCCGTAAAACACACTGCTATGCAGTTTTCGACATATAGGTGTTTATGAAAATAGAACTTCGAGACAAGGATTTTGAGCAAGCGGCAAAAATCATAATGGAACGAATATTTGTTCCTAGAAGTGAAAAACAAGTTACGGTTTTTCTCTGTGGAGGAGAGCTATTGAATAGCCAAAATGCACGTTCAAAAATGGCCGAAATATTTTCCAAACACCAAAGATATGAGCTTTTGTATCCTGAAGACATGTTTGATGATTTGTTGGCTGGTCAAGGGCAACATAGCCTAATGAAACTTGAAACCATTTTGGCGGATAGTGTTGACTCAATTGTATTGTTTCCAGAAAGCCCTGGATCATTTGCTGAGCTAGGTGCTTTCTCTAATAATGAGAACCTTGCCAGAAAAATGGTTGTGGTTTCGAACATCAAATTTAAAAGTGACAAAAGTTTTATAAACTACGGTCCTAATAGATTAATAAAATCGTCTAAAACTGGAAAGGTATTAAACATCAGCTACACACACCTTTCCGACGATGAAGAAAAGCACAAAATATATCGACGGATAAACGACCACATTACTAATATTAGAAAGATTCATCCCGTAGAAAAAAATGTAACGAATATATTAGAAACCGAACACTTTATCCTTCCATGCATATACCTTTTAGATAGCGTCAACAATCTAAATCTCTTCAAGCTCATGAAATTTGCCACATCTCAAGATGAATCATTATGTCAGATAGCAACCAGGTCCGCCCTAGGGAGACTGGCTCAAAAACGATTTATAACAAAAGCGTCGTCAGGCTATCAAGTGACATCAATTGGAGCTGAATATGTACGGAGCACATTCAAATCCATACATCTTGATCAAGCTAGAATTGAATTAATGAACGCAGAAAACCGTAGGAACTCATCCGTTTCTTATGATAGGGTCCACTCCGGCGCACACCTTTAGCGAGTGGGTGTAAACTCACTGGATAGCGTTTCGCTATCCTGCAAATAATCTAGAACAATGCCGAATCTAATTGTGTCAGGTAAGAAAAAGTCTTTTCTTACCGAACACAATTAAATCCGTTTCTTAAGTCGTAAAGGTGCTGCGCCACATGCCTTCAGATAATATATATCGCCTAAAAAATTTAGGGCTTCCAGCCCTTAAGCAGATAAACGACCTTGCCACAGCAACTCGCCTATCTCTTGGAAAAATAAATCACTTAACGTATCGTACTGAGCATTTATACACGACATACGATGTCATCAAAAAAAGTGGTAAAACAAGAGAAATTGCCCAGCCAAATAGAGAGCTGAAAGCCGTTCAGGCGTGGATATTAAGGAATATTTTAGACAAACTATCCTCATCCCCTCATTCAAAGGGATTCGATATTGGAACTTCAATTTTAGAAAATGCTGCGCCACATCAAGGCGCAAACTATGTATTGACTATGGATTTTGAGGACTTCTTCCCCAGCATTTCTGCAAACAAAGTATTCGGGGTTTTCCACTCAGTTGGGTACAGTAAAAAAATAAGCGCTATGTTAACTAACTTGTGCATTTTCAAAGGCGGACTGCCTCAAGGAGCCCCTACTTCCCCAAAGTTAGCAAATTTGGTCTGCGCAAAACTGGATTATCGGATTTATGGCTATGCTGGCCCAAAAGGAATTGTATATACGCGCTACGCTGACGATATAACGCTTTCCGCGCAATCTGTTCAAAAAATACAAAAAGCAAAAGATTTTATAGGCACAATAATTGCCGATGAGAACCTCAAAATAAATCGTTCTAAAACAAAGCTTTGTGGAACAAAACGACAGAAAAAAATCACTGGATTGGTAGTATCGCAGAACAATGTTGGTATTGGCCGGAAAAAATTACGTGAAATAAGAGCCAAAATACATCATCTATTCACTGAAAAAAGTAATAACTACTCACATTTGAACGGATATTTAGCGTTTACTTATGGCGTAGATAAGAAATCCTATACCAAACTTTACCGCTTTATAGACCAGATGAAAGAGAAATACCCAGCATCAGCTGCAGTGACTATGTTGCATAACAAATCAAGCAAGACCTAATCTGGGAAAAATATTTAGGATCAGAGCAAAAACTCTTGGCTCCATGATTCATATAGATACGTTCAATGACCGATTGAATTCACAACCCATAACGGACATATAAAAAGAAAGACTTTTCAGTGTTTTGGCTGAAGCGCATTCGGCGTATTTCCTTCCGCATTTTATCCATAAGCTTTGTGGTTTTATCGGGGCCTGTACCCCCCCCATAAGTGTCACTCCTCTTGGTTGTTAAGCTTTTGATTGGAAAAGAGAAATCGAATAGTATGCAAAAATTCAAAGGGAAATATACGGACCAGGATTCCCATTTATCCGAAAAATTAACAAGAAAGTCGTTAGGTTAGGATGTTGATTGCTAAAGAAAAAACTCCAGATAAAAAATCATATACAAAGTGTTATAGGGACGGAACGGTCTGTATAACGCACTGTTAACTTTACAGGGTGGTACCGATGTCAAACGAAGTAACGGAAGATAAACCGGATAAAGTAAAGCCGGTAAAAGGAGAGTCTGTTTCAGGCGATATTATTACGCTAAGTAAAATAACAACTCCTTATTAGCCAAGGCTGCCGCAAATATTTTAAGCGGTAGTTCTCTTGTTCACTTCCCCGACATAGTTCTTTCAAGTAAAAAGAAAAAATCACTCGCGGAAGAATAAACGGAGTTAATGAGGGAGCTGGCTAAACTAGACGTAGACCCCGAGACCTTCGATGCTCTTTTAACTAATGAATTAGATCGTAAGCTAAAAGTCAATTTCGGGGCGGCATTTCTAGTATTGACTTGCTTATTCACAGTGGCGTCCTTTGCACTAGTAATTCTAGACTCTATTTATAGTTGGAGCATTTCCGAAATTGCCATAACAGCATTGATTATTGAGACACCAATACAGTTTATTGGTCTGCTTTATATAATTGCTCGAAATTTGTTCCCTCAATCCAACGGGAGTAAGAAAAGTTAACAAAGCGCTCAAGCAAGGACGCGCCTTACGCCCCTCACCCTAAGTGTTAGATTCCGGATCAAGAAATGAGCAATATGTATATACTGAAGCTTGACAAGCTAGAGGCTGGAGATATTTTTCTTACCGCACAGAAGGGTATTGTTAGCAAAGGTGTAAAAGTATTTACTAAAAGTGATTACTCTCATGCGATGCTATATGTTGGAGATGGTAGCTATATACATTCAAATGGCAAAGGTGTTCACTCTGGAAGCACACAAAGACTGACCTTTAATAAACCAGAATACATCCGTGTTCTTAGGGTGACATCTGCATTTAATGCAAAATCAGTTTGCGACTATGCAAGGCGCGAGATAGGAAAGGAATATTCTGTAAAAGAGGCACTTAAAACAAAAAACAAACTTTCACAGAAGAAGCCAGAAAATCGTCAGTTTTGCTCAAGGCTCGTAGCTGAAGCATTCAAATACTCTGGTTTTGATCTAGTGAATAACTCACATTACTGTTCGCCGCAGGAAATTGATAACTCTGTCCATACAATAGAGGTTAAAGACTGTATAAAACTAATGACAGGTGTGGATATTGAGCATGAAAAATCAGATAGCCCAATTGATAGGCAAACAGCTGTTACAAATGAAATATTAAAAGCAGCACGAAATATAACAAAGTCTGACATTCAAACTCTTGAGGGGCTGACTGAGTTTATTATTTCAAACAATGAGTTTGATAACGATATTAGCGGAATAATTGAGAATTCAGGTTTTTTAACTTTTTCTGATGACGATAAAAATAAAAATCCTTGGCGCTATAACTCTGATATTTTTGTTAATCTTTCTGCTCCGAAAATTGAAATAAGGAAGCATGCTAAATTTGAAGTGGAGTCGTCAAAGTCAAGAATTGAACGATTCGGAAATATGCTTACGCAATACGAGTCTTTACACTCTCGATATAAGCTTCGATTTACTTCGATACACGTAGATCTATATAAAAAGCTGCTTGCAATGTCTTTATTGAACCTTAAAACAGCCCAAGAAGTCGTAGAGAGAACCTAGCAAGAGGGTAGTGCGGGACTGCGTTCCGCTTCACTTCACTGGGCGCGTTGAGTGACCGTTGTTGGCACAAAGTGGACTGCCAAGCCAGATCTAAAAATCGCCTTTAAACGTGTCAGATTAAGTCGGAGCATATACGCTTTATATAACAAAAACTAAGATACCATTTGATCGTATTCATCCAAAGGAACACCTTCAGGATCACCCCTCTTCAAGCTGCTGATAATCTCTATGGTTTTACCCCGATTCCACGGACATTCAGTTAAGGGCAGTTTTTTGTTGCTGAGCTAGTTTACGTTTCTTCCTCTGGTTGTAAAAACGCTCGATATAATCAAACACATCGGACCTAGCCTCTGCTCGAGTTAGGTAACGGCGGCGGTTGACCCTTTCTCGTTTTAATAAACCAAAAAAGCTCTCTGCTGCCGCGTTATCGTAACAACTGCCTACCGCGCTCATACTGGAAACGACATTGTGATCAACAAGGAATCGCTGATACTCATGACTGGTAAATTGTGATCCTCGGTCAGAATGCAAAATCACTGAACCTGCAGGGTCTTTTTGCCATAATGAATAGCCCCCATGAATCGAGACAGGCGAGAAACGGGTCTCTAGCAAAATAATCACAGCTTTTTGCAAGATACTACTATCAACTATCTTTGTTTTTGATGTCTACTCTAAAGAGTGTTTCACGGCCCTTTGCTAGGGACCCATTAATAATAAAGATAGGTTAGAGATCGCATGATTCAGGCAATCCAATGCCGTTCTGGTGAAATCAGCCACCACCCCTTTCGTTGTGGCCGTCTTTATTTTTCAAACAATGCCTGGTATTTCCTTATCCGCGGCGGTAGCTCAAGGGGGCCCTTCGCAAGCGCCCAAAAAGCCAAACACGCACTTAAGGATCACCTCCAACCGCTAAAAAATCTGAAGAAAACGTATCTTAAGTCGAACTAAGACGGCCATTATCAACTCTGTAAGGTAAACGGGAGACTGTATACGTAGAGTCAACAATAACCCACTCATCCTTCCTGACAGTCTGCTTTGTGCTGTGAATTCACAGCCAGTAACGGACATTTGACCGAAGCCATTGGACCCTCTAAAGGAAAAAAAATGCTGCCCCTCAAGCACCTCATAACTTTTGCTTCCGCTTGCTTATTGATTCTTAGCTCCAGCTTAGCTGCCCAAGAAAACCGCTATTTAAATATCCAAGAAGCAACCCATATCAGCGCTGGTTGGGTAGCCTATACCAATGGGGAGCTCTATCAATGCCATTTATCAGCAACTGAAGCACCAAGCTGCATTCAAGCCATAGGGCTGCCCTCAGCAATGCAAAGCGTTTCGCTACTTTGGGCTGAAGGTGATGAAGCTTGGGTTAGTTATACGGATGGGCAGGTGTATGGCTGTCGTTCTCAGCGGAATAAAGCTCCACGCTGCTTAGTGGCTGGAGGGTTGCCTTGAAAGTAAAAACGCCCATTACTCCTGCGACAACTCTTCAACTAATGTCACAGCCACCTCACCCGCAAACTCCGCCAACAATCCATTCAGCGCACCCACATAGCCCTGATAGCCTTTTCCGCTTTCGACGCTGTCACGGTAACGATGGGTACTGATAACTTTCTGCCCGTAATCGCCCAGCAATGACCAGCTAAGACTTAACTGCACCTGACCATTAATCTCGCCGGAGAAACGGTCAACAAACACCCGTAACTGGTATTCGGGACGGAAACGATTATCCCATGGAGATGCCCAGACAGTTTGATGTTGCAGGTTGGTAGCAATGCTGTCTGTCAGTACGCGAGTGAAGGTCGGTTCGAGTTCACCTGCCCAGATGTGGTAACTGGCGACATTCACACCGGTTTCATGATGACGGCTGACGATGCCGGGGCGGTCAAGCAATTGAGGCAGTGTGATGGGCCCAACGCCGAGCGTTATCTTGTCACCAATTTTGTTCTCGGTGACTATGGCCTGAGAAGTTAAATCGTAAAAGTAGGTGGGTGGTTGTGCGGCACAGCTGGAAAGTAGCACGGCACAAAATGTCACAGATAGAGCTATCAATTTTCTCATTGTTTATCGTCCCCCTTACCCCGTAGCAGCGCATCGGGATAGCGGTAGAGTTCATCAGTTAATTGCTCCATGGATTTGGAGGCATTGGAAATATCATCCAGCGTTTCATTCAGCGCATGGCTCAAAGCGGAATCCGGTGCAACCGTCTGATCAATGGAACGCAGGGTCTGGTCCAGCTGCTCAAAAGTGCCGTCCAGACCATCGGTGGCTTTTTTCAGATTATCCATCAGCGCAGCTGTTTTATTGGCAATATCACCACTTTGTAAATCAGTTACAACACTGCGTAGCGACTTAAGACTGGCCCGCAAATCCTTGCCGATATCTTCAATAGGAAGACTGTGTACCCGCTCCACAATGGCCGCTAGCTGACGGGCAATCTGACTGTATTCATTGTCGGAGGTGGGCAGTTCCGGATAGGCTCCACTTTGCCCAAGCTCTACCCCGTTACCTGCATTGGGTACCAAGTCCACAAACAGCGAACCGCCAATCAAACTACCTGAGTTCAAGCGCGCCTGCATTCCGTCGCGCACCAGATCACCGATTTCCTGATAAACCATTTTCTGGCTGAGCAGTTCACCACTGCTCATTCGTTCCGGCTGTATGCCAATCACAACATTAATATGACGGCCCTGAGCGGCGTTGCTTTCAAAGGCAATGTGCTCGACTCGACCTACCTGAATGCCCAGGTATTCAACCGGCGCACCGATTTTCAGACCCCGCACGGAACCTGAGAAGCGTAACAGCAAGGGGTAAGAAACCGTAATTGCACCCTCGCTCACGGCATCACGGTCATCAAACAGGTAAAAGGCATGATCAGGCTCGGCCAGTGCAACGTCGGCTTGTAAAGCCGGCGGGGAGTCAAACTCAACCCCCCCTGAAATTAACGAATTGAGAGAACCCACTTTCACATCAATACCATCAAGGCCGATGCTGGCACCAAAGCCGCTGACATTCCAAAACTGGCTCTGCTGTTTGACCAAGGTGTTGTAGGGCGCCTTCACGAAGAATCGCACTTGCACTTTGCCCTGCTCCTGCAGCAACTTATAACCCGTGACTTCGCCAACGGGCACCTGGCGATGATAAATAGGCGAGCCGATATCCAGTGTACCCAATGTTTCGGCGACCAGCAGATAACTGCTACCCTCGTCGTAGGAGCGCACCGAGGGCGGCTCATCCAAACCAACAAACTTAGCTTCCGATTCACCTTCGCCATCACCGGCTGAATCCATTTCGATATACACACCAGACAGCAGGGTTTCGATGCCACTCACCTCACTCAGAGAAATACGCGGCGAAACTACCCAGAAGTTACTTTGATCGGTGATCAGACTCGACACGTGGCGATCCATCTCAACCACTACCTGCACGGTGGTAAAGTCATCGCTCAGCTGAATTTTCTTCACCTGACCAATTTCCACATCCCGGTATCGCACGTGAGTTTTCCCCACCGCAATGCCCGAGGCGTCTTTAAACTCAATTTCAATCAACGGACCAGATGCCTGCCACGCCCTTAGTGCTAGCCAAATAGCAATCAACAGTGCGAGTAATGGAATAAACCACACCGGCGACAAGGTTTTAGTTCGAGACATCTGCGGCTCATTTGTCATTATGTGCGTCCCATAACAATCTTGGATCAAAGGTCTCGGCTGCCAGCATGGTGAGCACCACAACACCGGCAAAACAAACAATGGCACCATTGGGTTCTACATTGGCCAACAGACCAAACTGAACCATCGCCACCAGCAACGTCACCACAAAAACATCAATCATCGACCAGCGGCCAACGAATTCGGTAACACGGTAAACAAAGGTTTGCCGTTTCGGGTTGCCCTGCTCACCTTTGCGTATCGCCCACAGCAAATAGCCGAGCGTAATAATCTTAGCAATAGGCACGACAATACTGGCCACAAAAACGATGGTCGCAATACCAAAATTGCCAGTTTCAAAAAGATGAAGAACACCCGACAGAATCGTATCGCTGCGCTCCTCCCCCAATTGTACCGTCGTCATAATGGGCAGTAAGTTAGCGGGCAAATACAAAACAGTAGCCGCCAATAACAGCGCTAATGTGTGCTGAAAACTATCCGGGATACGACGCCGAACCTTGCTATGACATCGAGGACAACGACTCAGGGAATCCCCCACCAGCGCGTCGCAGCAATGACAAACAGCCAGCTCATCATGCTCTTTGGCAACAAAGCGATTTTCATGCTGCAGCCACTGCCATAATTCGTGTCGGTCCAGGTGCATGTGGGTGTAGATCAATACCAGAATTAACGCCGCAAAAGCGTACAGACCTGTACCAGGAACAAGGGAGGCGATGTCGCCCAATTTAATGGTGGTAATCAGCACACTGATGAAAAATATTTCCATCATATTCCAGGGGCGGGCAATGAATAACAGCTGCATAACCATCGACAGTCCAACGGGTTTTACATTAAACCAGCGTGCGAAAATCACATAACTCAGAGATAACAATTCAACGAGGGGCAACAGGAAAATAGTAACAAAGACCAACGACGCCAAAATATACTGGTCGCGATCAAGCAGCGCCAACACGCCACTGAGAAGGCGACTCAAGTGCTGCAGTCCGGCCGCTTCAAGCCCAATAAAGGGGAACGAGACCGTCATCAGAAACAATACTAATCCCGCCACGGTAAAAGCGGCTGCGCGGGACAATCCGTTATCGTGACAAGCCTGTAGAAGCGTGCCGCAAAAGATGCAATTAAGCTGGTGTCCCGGCTTGCAGGCGACGCTATCAAAGCAATGATCGCAGCCATGGCAAACAATCATATCGACATGGCTGGCAGTAATTCCTGAGGTCCCAGAGGGCCTGAAAGCTGCTGAATGTTCCTTCATAGCCTGAGCATAACCGAGATCATGCTCATTGGCACTAGCCACATGGTGTTAGAAGCGCTAACAGATCAGTCAGTTCAACGATTAGCTGGAAATAATGCCACAGGCTTGATTGGCTGGTACCGCCACATCCATTAAATCAGGCTGAGGCAGATGTAAGTTTCCCATCAACTCAACATAAGCCTGCTCATCAGCAACTTGTAAACGAGGGTTGTATGCCCTTTCCTCAGCCAAGGTGCTCACGGTCCAGCCTTTATAATCGTGCCCCGGAAAAACGAGGGTATGATCAGGGTAGGTCAACAGCACATCAAAAAGACTATGGTACTGCTGCCCGGCATCGCCATTTTGGAAATCAGTACGTCCCGTACCACGGATCAACAGCGTATCGCCTGTAAACAACATTGGCTGCTTATCACCAAGCAAATAAAAACTGTAAGAATCATTGGTATGACCCGGCGTGTGCAGCACTTTTATATGCAACTCGCCCACGTCAATAATATCACCATGTGAAAAATTACCCGTCACGCAACTTGCGACTGCCTGCTCACCCAACATGGTGTTACAACCGGTCTTTTCATGCAACGCTCCCAGCGCAGTAATGTGATCGGCGTGAGTATGGGTATCCATCGCCACCACCAGCTTGAGTTGTAACTGCTCAAGCAGCATCAGGTAATCATCAGTTTTGCCAATAACAGGATCAATTAATGCTGCCTGCCCTGTTTTTTTGTCACCAATCAAATAGCTATAGGTGCACGAAACAGCGTCGAAAAGCTGTCTGAATATCATCATAACCTCCTGATAATCGAATTGAATCGGCCAGTCATTGATTCGCCATCATTAACACCGCAACCACTACCAAGCTTGCAGCAAAGACGCGTTGTAACTGTGGACCAGCAATTTTATGTCCTACCTGATTACCGGTAAACATGCCCAGCAAACCGCCTGCCGACAGCAGTCCCAACAACTGCCAGTCCAGCGCAGTAGATGTCACTGCATAACTGATAAAGCCAGCGCCACTGATTACCGTAATAATCAACAGCGAAGTGCCGACCGCCTGTTGCATGGAAACCTGTGTTAAAAACAACAACAGCGGCACAATCAAAAAACCACCACCGACACCAAACAAACCGGTTAACAAGCCCACCGCCAAGCCACCTAACACCAGACTACCAATACAGGGTAAACGCCATTTAAACTGCCCTGTTGGACTGACCCGGCAAACCGGTTTCAGCAACTCGTCAAACGATATTTTTCCCGAACGCACGACACGTGCCTGCTCAGGATGCTTAATAGTTTGTCGCCACATTCGCCACGCAATCACTATCGCCAAGAGACTAAAACCGGATATCAACAACGTGTCTGAAACCTGACTCCCCAACCACTTACCCAACGGTGCCGACAGGGCTCCACCAACGGCCAAAATGACAGCAGGCACCCACAGAATCGTTTTATAGCGCCAGTTATTGACCGTGCCATATAACGCACTGATTGCGACCGCGCCAAGTGCAATGCCAATTGCCTCGGTAACCGGCAGAGACAACATCAGGACCAGCAGTGGCACGGCAAAAATAGAACCACCTGCTCCCGTTAAACCCAGCACCAGTCCAATCAGCACACCAATTAACAACGTCATGTGATTTACCTGGCGGTACTGTTCCAGGGCATTCGGGCCAACAACATACCCATTGCACAGGTGTCCGTAATGCCGGCAAAGATAAGGCCCGCACCGACAAAAGCAGATATTCCATAAAATCCGGGATTCAAAAAGAAGCCTAGCAAAACGCCCAGCAGTACCAACGAACCTGCTGCAATGCGAACTTGTCGCTCCAAAGGTATTGCAGCCCCTTTGCCTTGACTCAAAGAACAGCCGGCTTGTTTCAATGCCTGGATACCACCGTCAATAACCAGCAGAGGATTGATAACCTCCCCCTTTAACTTTTCACTCGCGCTGGTGGCACGCTTCCCCGTACCGCATAACAGATAAACGGGCTGCCCTGCTGCTGCTTTTTCGGCTACACAGGTTTGTACTTGCGATAGACTCAGTTCATGTAATGGAATATTCACACAGCCATCGAGATACTCACTACCCACTTCAGCGACTGTACGCACATCTATAACCAACGGCATATCCGCCGACTCCAGTACACTAAGAAACTCATTGGCAGAAACTTTTTTAATATTCTCAGTCATGTAATTCGACTCCTTACAGGTGTGGACAATAAATGGATTGCAACACTTCAATTACCTTGATGGCCTCACTACCACGCAGGCTGTAATAGATGGTTTGAGCCTCTCGACGCGTGTCGACCAAGCCCGCTTCTCGCAGTGACGCCAAATGCTGTGATAAGGCCGACTGACTCAAGGGCATCATGTCATTCAACTCTCCCACGGAACGCTCGCCATTAATTAAGCTGCACAGCACTAATAGGCGATGCTCGTTACCCATTTTTTTAAGTAAATTGGCAGCCGACTTAGCATGCTCAAGCATCTCGTCCATTTTACTTACTTCAATATTGTTAGCTGTTGTCACTGGTTTTTCCTCTGAACCATAAACACGCTTCGATAATACATTAGAATAATCTAATTCGTCTATTTCTAAATTAGATTACTCTAATGTATTAAATGAAAAATCCCTGCTAACGATAAAATCCAACGCCAAAGTTACTTAAGAAAAACATTAAGTTTGAAAAAACACCCGCTAAAAAAAGCGTTAAAACGGTAGAAAACAATCCTGACCTTGACTTTACGATCAATATCTATATGATGCACCGCAGCTAGAAAAAAAGCCTCTTGTTCAGATCTCCATTTCGTTGTTTTATTCGTAACTCTTCGTCCTGCAGCTTCTAAGTACCAGTCTCAATTTTTCGCTATTCAAGCCTCTTGCAGGCAAACTTATATATTCAGGATTATTATTATGTCTAATACAACTACCGGCACTGTTAAATGGTTCAACGAAGCTAAAGGTTTTGGTTTCATCGAGCAAGAATCTGGCCCAGACGTTTTTGCACACTTCAGCGCAATCGTAAGCGAAGGTTTCAAAACTTTAGCTGAAGGCCAAAAAGTTGAGTTCACTGTAACTCAAGGCCAAAAAGGCCCACAGGCTGAGAACATCACAGCCGTTTAAATTTGCTGCCATCGGCTAGTTTTTAACGAAACTAACCACGGCGATTTGCAGGTTTAAATCAAAAAAGGGTAAGCCTCGCGGCCTACCCTTTTTTTATTGCCTTTAAACTAAGCGCCAGCTTAAAAGCCAGCGCCGAATGTATTAGCAGGCTGTTAGAACGCTTTACTCACCCGCATCCAAATACTTCTGCCCGGTTCAGCTACCTGAAATGGAGCCGGATTAACCGCATCATCTCTGCTTTCATGCAGTGCGTAGGCCTTATCCAGCAGGTTATCAACACCAGCCAACAAGGTAACACCACCCGCAAAATCATATTGCCCATGAAGATCCACAACACCATAGCCGGGTGTTTTACGAACATCCTGACCACCACAGTTCGCAGAACCACTGATGCAAACATCATTCTGCGCTGCAACCAGCCTCACATTCACGCCAACGGTATACTTGTCCTGCATGTAATCCAGCGAAGAGGTGAACTCCAGCGGTGAAATACGTGACAGGGATGTATCATCATCGAGATTGTTACCTACGGTCCAGGTCAGAGTATTACCTAAACGCCAGTCATCATTAAGCCTGTAGGTCATTTCAAGCTCGGCCCCATAAAGTTCAGCAGAGATATTGCGATAAATATCTCGATCCTTCATACCGGCCGAAACGGTGTCTCGCAAAATGTAATCATCAACGCGGTTATACCAGGCGGAAAGATTCCAATTTAAGTTCTCCTGTTGGTTTTGCAGGCTGATTTCAATCTGGTGATGTTTTTCAGGATCCAGCTCAGGGTTACCAATCCAGTCACCTGTCATCATAACGCGGGCAATATAGCGCTCTGTGGCATCGGCAGTTCTTACTGTACGAGATAAAACTGTATCAACTGAATATTCATCATTGAGACGGTGTGTCCAGCTGGCAAAGCCACCCACATTATCTTCTGTTTTCTTTTCGCCAGCGCCTGCCGGGGTGCCCACCATCGCCCAAATTTGTTGAGGTGTCGAACCGTTAACCAATTCATCGCGACGGTTAGCAACAGCGGTTACATGGTCATAACGCAGCCCGCCCTTGATCACATCATCAACTCCGAGAGATTTTTCGGCCTCAACAAATAAACCATTCTGATCAATTTCGGCACCTGGCCACAATAACCTAAGAGGAGCTTTACTCCCATCTCGTACCTCACCATCACGATCATTGTTTTGCAGATCAAAACCGAACTGCCAATCAATGTCCATCATGCGTGCATCAAAAACCAAGC
>Ga0209395_1005694_pt1 | contig 13917 bp, 11 predicted proteins | sample GOMGulsemesocosm_3_FD_184635 | JGI IMG/M metagenome (GOLD analysis project Ga0209395, IMG submission 184635) | Methane-oxidizing microbial communities from mesocosms in the Gulf of Mexico - GOM9D Gulf of Mexico (SPAdes) (version 2) | ecosystem: Environmental > Aquatic > Marine > Cold seeps... | reverse complement strand
GATCTCTAACGAGTGCAATTGCATCTAGTTTGAATTCTTTTGAATAAGTTTTACGGTTTTTCATTTGTATCTCCAATTAAGTCTATTATGTCTTAACTGGGGTAGTCGTATCAATTAGACCACGTCACAACACAGCTTAAACCTTTAAGGTTTCATATAAAAAATGGAATTACTTTTGTTTATGATGAACATATGTTTATTCAAACAGAGCTACCTGAGGGGATGCTCTACCATGTGGGAAAAGCATTCTGATGATTTCGTCATTTTATATTTAGATGACTGATCGTTTTGGTGGCTTAGTTCACACTCAGCCAGAAAGACTCACTGGCAAAAAACTAATCAGAAAAAGAGTCATGTTTTTATCATGGGCAACGTCTGCTATTGGGATACTGCAAGAGAAATGTGATTGTTGAATCATGTCCATTCTAGATCAAAACATACAAAAAATTTCAGTATGAATTTACAGATGCTAACTTCCGCTCCGTGGCAATAGTTAACATACGCCTATATAGATTTGCCGATTTCATTTTGTAAATTAAAACCACCTAAAGGTGATTTGTTCATACCCCCGTATAGTAATACGGGGGTAAAGTATTTTCTTCCATACCTAATAGTCATATATAAACGTTATATCTTTAGTCATTTATCCCGTTTTGTATTAAGGGGTATAACTCCTACCTTTTTTCACGCTCTCAGATTTTTCTTGGAGTTCTGTAAATAAGTGTACTTTTTCTAGATTTTCATGCCTCAGACTTAACAATACAATCCATTAGCAATCAACATGATTTTTCCCTTTTAGTTATTATAACCAATAACTTATTTCTTTCTGTATGTTTTTTGTGCTATCGTCATTCCTTATCTAAATGACAAGTGGCTTAAAGATAATGGGCACGGAAGCAAGGGTTAATATTCTTGTATATAGAAATAACCATTTCAAACACGATGGACTAAATTATGAAAAATACGTATCTTTTTAAACTCCTTTTAATTTCTTTTATTTTAACTTTATCTGCTTGTGGCGGCTCAAGTGGAGGTGGAGGTTCAAGTAAAGATGAAACTAGCATAAACCCAATTCCTAAGGCCAATGCAGGTAACGATATAAGTATCATTATTGGTGAAGCTGTAGCATTAGAAGGTAGAGGAATAGCCGCTAATGGAGGTTCACTTTCTTATGAATGGATATTAACAGCTAAACCTCAAAATAGCCTCATTCAGATAATTAATTCTAATCTGCAAGATACTACTTTCACACCCGACCTTATTGGTGAATACGAAATTGCATTAGTTGTTTCTGAATCTGGCACATCAAGCAAGCAAGACGTAATAAAAGTACTCGTTAACCCGAGAATATTTAAAACAAAATTTGTTCACCTCTCAATTATATACGGTATGAAATATTCACTTTCTTCATCACCAGTAGACTATAAAGTATCTAATCATTCATTTGGCGAATTTGAATGTCCAGAGAATGATGTGGTTAACTTTTTTATTGGGGATACAAAAATTGGTAGTCACTTATGTGCTGAAAGGATTTCTCTTAATGACCTTCAAAATAACGAAAGTCCGCTGACAGAGGTTGCTAAGATAAATATTTCTTGGTTATTACAAATAATCGAATTTGATCAAGTATTTGATGATGTTTATCCTTTGTTTACACTTGTTGAAGGCCAAGTTTTTGAATTTGATACTTCGCATGAACAATTTGTTTCGATAAACAAATTGAAGCAATTCGTTTCAAGTAATTTAAGTCAGTATGAGTCTCTTGATGTTGCCTTTGCAAAGTGGAATGAATTGTCTTCAGAACAACAAGTGGATCTTATTATTGGTGATATTGAAACTGCAAAAAATATTTATTACTCCTTTGTCAAAAATTATAGAAAAACAGCACAGCTAGAACTTTCGCAAATTAAAGACGGTTTTCCAGTAAAAATACCAGCTACTGATGCTGCAGTTTGCTCTTACCAAGGTGGATCTCATATCTCCGTATTAGTTGCAGATATAAATCAAGATAATAATAAAGAGATCATTGCTAACAATTACCCTTGTGGGGGTTTCAATATCATTGACGCTGAAGGACGTGAGTTATCTAATGTACTTCTGCCAATGGTTGAACATGCTACTTTATTAACCACGGACTTGGGTACCCCCCTAATAGCTACAGGTTATGCTATTTACGACCAATACTTACAAGAGGTTAGTAACTTTGGGGTTAATAGAAATAATGGTTGGGCTTCTTACCATCCTGCGGTAGCGGATATTAATAAGGATGATCTGAAAGAAATAGTTATACCTTTGAATTACAATAACCTGAAAGTATTTGAATTAAATGGTTCAATGATCATGGAAATGAAATGTGATGATCTTTTGGATAAATACTGCTCTCAAAGATTAGTCACACCAACCATAGGTGATTTTGATAATGACGGTGAAGTTGAGTTGGTCACTTTATCCAAAGATTATTATCAAGGGCTTTATGTTTTTGAAGCCGATGGGAGTGTTAAGAGTAATTTTCCTGTTGAAAATCCAGTGACTAATGGAACATTTCCAATTGTTGCTGATGTTGATAATGATGGTGCATACGAAATAGTAACGTTAACAGATTACTTTTATGGACCAGCAATTAAAGTATTCAATTTCAAAGGTGAAGAAGAGTACAACATTGCCAACCTAAAAACATTAGAGCGAGGGGAAGGAGTCTTAACCGTTGCTGATTTAGATGGCAACGGTGCACTTGAAATCATCCATAGAACGGATACATATCTAAATGTTTTTCAATTTAAGAATAATAAATTTGAGGTTTACGAAGGTTGGCCGCAGCGTCTAAATTTAGAAAAAGGCTTCACAGCTGGAGGGAAAAGCCAACCTGTTGTTGGAGATGTTGATGGCGACAATGAACCAGATATTATTGTCTACTTTAATAATGACAATGGCTTTAGCTTACTCGCATATAATACATCAGGAGAGCTTCTTGCTGGCTTTCCAAAATCTATAAATGAGTTAGGTGAAAAATTCATATTTCCTACACCTGCCATTGCTGATATAGATAATAATGGTACCAATGAAATTATTGTGGCTGGTCGTTCAAATGATTTTTCTCCTATTATCTATGTTTTTGAATTAAACAAAAAAGAACATGGTGATATTTTGTGGGGGCAATTTGCAAAAGATGCTAACCATAGTAACTTTATTCCTTTAATTAATTAAAGGGCTATTACAAAGTGCATTAATTAAGTATCTCTATCCCGATTTAAACGAAAACGAGATAGAGATATGATATATGTGTTGGTGCCTCCTAAAAATAATAAGCCATGAAAAAGAATCCCCAGTAAATCCCCACAAAAGGTATGCGTATAGCTAACGGCACCTGCCTCTAGCGTTTGGTCTCAGATATATTAGCTCCTCACTTAATTTAGGAGATAGGCATGAGAATTACACGTAGCCAAGAACAATGGCAAACCATCATTGAAGAGCAACAAACCAGTGGCTTAACAATTATTGATTATTGCCAACAACAGCAATTAACAATCTCTAGCTTTTATGCCGTTCGAAAGAAACTCAGTTTGTTGTCAGGTAACTTTGTTCGCGCCAAAATAACACAACAGGTGGAACTCATTGAAGAGCAAACCTTCATAACAGTCACCGTGGGTAAGGCAAATGTCAGTTTACCGACATCAACCTCGGTTACTTACCTAAGCCAATTGTTACGCGAGCTTATTTAATGAAGATGTTTGTTGAGCCATCAGAGGTTTTCTTATATCGAGATTTTGTCGACTTTCGCAAAGCAATAAATGGGCTTGCTGCGCTTGTTGAAGATGAACTAAATCGTGATACCTATACCGGCGCTTTATTCGTTTTTTGTAATAAAGCCAAAGATAAATTGAAAATACTGTACTGGGATAAAACTGGCTTTGCGCTTTGGCAAAAACGTTTAGAAAAACAAAAGTTCAAATGGCCGAGCAAAATCAACGAGCATGAATTCATATTAACTACTGAGCAACTCGACTGGCTACTCTCCGGATATGATGTCCTTGGACATCAAGAATTACATTATCAGTCGATGATCTAGTTGCCTGGTATTTAGCCTTTCCTCACAGTCAACGATCATTGACACAAACGCTTGTCTTCATTGCTGCGAAAGGCAGTATCTGGTTGAATATTTTGTTAAAATCAGCGGATGAAATTCAATGCGAACTCCTTACCAAATGACCCAGAACAACTTAAGCAAATGTTGCTTGAGTTGCAGCAACGTATGGATGAAGAATTAGCGCTAAAAGATAATGAGTTAGTAGAAAAAGATCTCGCTTATCAAGCGCTACTTGAGCGCTATAACCTCAAGCTTGCTAACGAATACGGTAAAAAGTCAGAGAAAATGCCTGGTGCCGATGAAGTATTCAATGAAGTAGAGTTAGTGCTTGATGAACACGACAAAAAGCTTCTGGCCGATTCAAATTCTGACGCGATAACGAAAACCAAACCAAAACGTAAGCCATTACCTCAGGCATTGCCGCGTAAAGAAGTTGTGGTAGATATTGATGATGGCGATAAAGTCTGTGATTGCTGCCAAAGTCCGTTGCACAAAATGGGCGAAAGTAGCAGCGAAGCACTAGAATTCGTCCCTGCTCATATTAAAGTCATTAAAACGATTCGCCCCAAATACACGTGTCGCCACTGTGAGCGTAATGGCATTGAGAGTGTGGTGAAAACCGCTTTGATGCCAGCCACCCCAATACCAAAAAGTATTGCGACACCTAGCTTACTCAGCCAAATCATCTCGTGTAAATACCAGTTTGGTTTACCGTTAAACCGTCAAGAAACGATGTTTGCGGATATTGGACTCGAATTGAGTCGTCAAACCATGTCCAGTTGGATGCTACGCAGTGCTCAATTACTTGAGCCATTGTATATGCGATTAAAAGAAGTATTACTCGCAGAGCCTGCCATTCATGCGGATGAAACACCCTTAAAAGTCATCAAGGCAGAAAAAGCGACCAGTTATATGTGGGTGTATTGCTGTGGTAGCGATAGGCGAAGTGAAAAAACCAATATCGTTTTATACGACTATCACAACAGCCGCGCAGCACAATGTACCATTGACTTTCTTGATGGCTACCAAGGCTACATGCATGTTGATGGTTATAAAGCTTATGGGCTAACAGAGGCTAAATTAATCGCCTGTCTTGCACATATTCGTCGTAAGTTCGTTGATGCGAAGAAGATACATGCCAAAGCGAAAACGGGTAAAGTTGATGTGGTATTAAACTTAATCGGCAAGCTCTACGGCATAGAGCAGCGTATTAAAGAAAAGTCGAGTGAAGATAAGTTCAACATTCGGCAGTCACACGCTAAGCCAATTGTAAAAGAACTACATCACTGGCTGATAAAGCACAAAGATAAAATTCCACCGAAAAGCAAACTGGGGGAAGCAATAAGTTACAGCATAAATCAGTTTGATAAATTCCAACGCTACCTTGAAGATGGCAGGCTATCGATTGATAACAACCGAGCAGAGCGGGCAATAAAACCGTTTGTCATTGGGCGCAAGGCATGGCTGTTTTCAAATACCTGCAATGGTGCTCATGCTAGTGCTATTCTATATAGCATTGTTGAAACCGCGAAGGCCAATGGCTTAGTCGTGCATGACTATATATCACAGTGCTTGCAACATATTGCCGAGCAACCAAACAACCTTGAACCGCTGCTACCATGGAATATTGAGCGCGGCTAGGTGTCGTTCCCGATACCCTTACCACAAAAGACAATAAACATTAAAGATAACATTTATAGCAGGTTAAAAAGAAATTCAACATTACACTTTGTAAGTATTCCGAGTCGCATAGATTCATAGTTATTGATTTTTGTGACAGTTGTATGAATTATTGTCAAATATGCGATTTATAGTATTGAATTTTTCTTAATATTTGCGGAGTATATTTTTACTATGGTATTTTTCAGGTACTAAAATGAAAAACCCTTTACAACCTATTGATTGTAAAGGGCATTATGTGGTGGAGTGGGGGGGCGAACTCTCGTAATTCATATTAATATCCGTAAGTTATGTTTATTTTGCTACTTTATAGCAAATATCATTTATTATTAGGTATATCATTATTTAAGAATACAGGGTTGATTTTACACACTGTTATTTATTCTCCATAGATTACCACAACCTTGCAACTAATGAAGAAAACAAAACTTAAAGTTTATATAAAACTTCTTTAGGAATGCTTTATTGGTTAATAACCTCATGTTCTATAGATGTCTTTTTTAATTTACTAAACTTCCGAGCTTCCTTTTCCTTATCGTATTCCCTAAAAATCATTTCTTTCCGTTGGCTATCTGATATATTATTCGAGTCATTAAAGATATTCCCAGTCATATCAGTAGCTATCAACTCAGCTTCTAAGAAGTTCGTAAAAGTAATATCTGCTCCTGCCAAATTAGCTTTTATAAGACAAGCCTTATTTAGGTTAGTTCGAGAAAGGAATGAACCTGAAAGATTTGCTCCGGCTAAGGATGCTTGTGTTAAATCAGCCATCCCCAAATTTGCTTTGCTTAAGTCTGCATCATTGAACGTAGCACTCTTTAAACTGGGTATATTATAACTGATTATATTCGGACTGTTTTTTACTAGTTTAGAAACTGTTAGTTGCGCCTCGATTAAATTAGCTTTATTTAAATTCGCATTATCAAGGGTTGCGGAATTGAGACAAGCGCCTTCTAAGTTTGCTTCTTCTAGGTTTGCTCCTTGAAGGTTTGCCCCTTGCAGGGTTGCTCCTTTTAGGTTTGCTCCTTTTAGATTTGCACCTTTTAGGTTTGCTCCGTTCAGGTTTGCTCCTTTTAGGTTTGCTCTTTCCAGGTTTACGCCAATTAAATCTGCTCTCTCTAAGTTACTATGCTCCAAAGATGCATATCTTAAATTAATTTTGGCTAATTGTTGACGATCACTAAGCTTAAATTCTGTTAATAAATATCCATTTTCATTATTAAAAAAAAGCCCCATTTGGGATTGATTAACTGTTTTAATAAAAGTCAGCATATTATCTGTTTTAGTAAAAGGGTTACTTTTATCTTCAATTATTTTGAGCTCCACACCATAAACTATTAAAAATTCTCTGATACTTAAATGAGAAAAACGGAATTCCCCATACGAATTACGGTTAAGTAGTGAACTTGTTCCGATATCAATATGATCTATTCCCTCTATGACTCGCTCTGCAGAATCGTTTAATAAGACAAAGCGAGATTCACGGTGACATAATTGCTGAATGTGCTTTAGAGCTACTGTATGCCTGCCTTGTCGTTGCATAATTTCTGCTAACCACACACAAGCTTTAAGTAAGTCTGCTTTATTAACATCTTTATTAAGTTGTTTTCTTAACTTTATTACTTCACGATTTAACCACGTTTCAACTAATCCTTTATATAATTCGTACTCTGATGCCCCTTGTCGATGACTTTCTAATAAAGTTTCGATATGAGATAAAAGAAATGGACGAAACTGAAGTGAGTTTATGTTTTTGATTGCTTTTTTTGCATCGGAACGTTTTGGATCGTTAAATTGGTTAAATAAAAATTTTAAGCCTTTGGGGTAGCGTTTTTCTAGATAAGAATCGACCTGTTCATTTGTAAATAAAGAAAGATAAACCAATGGGCAATCAAAATTATTAAAAGATATTTTACCTATAGTATTAAATGCTGACTCTGCAGTTTCTGGAAAAAACTGTGTACGGCAAGTAATTATTACTCGATAAAAGCCATTAGTTGCTTCGAGTATTTTACTCAATCGCTCATCAGTACCGCCTTGCTTACATTGATTATCTTCATCCAATGAGTCAAGCAATAGGATAGTTTGAGTCTTATTTTCTATTTTACTTACATCACTTAGAGTTGTATCTCCTAACTTGAGAAGGTGACATTGGTAATTTTTAGGCCAGAAAGCCATCAGGTGACTGAGTTTAAGCATCATCAACAATGAAGTTTTTCCCATACCAGCATCAGCAAGGATAAACATTTGACTGGCACCATCTCTAGTGAGGATATCTCGATGGAAAAATTGATTTATAGTCTCAAAAATACCAGCCCTTATTGATGAAATTGTTTCATCTTCAAGCTCATCAGCGGGATTAACTTGCTGACAATTTGGTTGAATATAAAATTTAGCAAGTTCTTCGCAATTACCAAAAACATCATTGATCCTAATTAATTCTTGGTTTCGTTTATCAATATTAGTTTTTAGTACTTTAGATAATATTTTTAATAGCTTAGCTGCCACTTTTGTAGAAATAAAACTAGCTGCTTCCATAAATCACCAAGATGTAGAGTTAAAAGTTAATAAAGATTTTAGATTTTCATAAATTATGAATAAAGTTAAGTTGCAAGCTACAAGTAAAGTTATTTATTCAAATTATTAAATATACTATCGAACAAGGTATCTTTTTAGCTTATATATTTCAAGAGCTTATTTTATATTTTAAGTTTCCATGAGGGCGTATTGAAAGTGTGTAAATTAATCTGGTTGAGTATTGCAAGTATTTAATATCATAAGGCTCTCATATTATATATTTTCTGGAATCCAACGAGCATAAGCGCTTAAAGTCATTCCTATATCACTATGACCTAATTGTTTGGCTACCCATGCAGTAGGCTTGTTTTCAGTTAGCATGGTTGAGGCGTAGGTATAGCGGGTGTTGTATTGCTTACGAAACTTAACTCCTGACTTTTTAAGTGCTGGTTGCCAACAATTATGATAAATAGCCCGATCATCACACCAAGGTTTATCTGTTTTAGGGTTAAGAAATATTCGCTCTTGGCTACCTGTATTTAATTTTAATTGTGCTTTTAATGTTGATAGTGCTTTTTCATGGAGTTCATGAGTACGTTCACCTGATTTAGTTTTAGTTCCTTTCTCTCTGCCATGTACTAAGGCTTTTCTGACGAATATAACTTTACGTTTTAAATCAATATCACATTTTCTAAGGGCTAATAGTTCGCTGGTCCTTAGTCCTGTCCAAAATGCGAATTCATATAAGTTACGAACTTGTCCTGACATTTGCGATAGTATTTGTTAACGTTCATTAGTATTGAATGGATCTGGTTCCTTTTTTATATGCTTAAAGCGCTTAATACGGTCGATAGGATTACCATCAATAACTTCATCAATATATAGTTCTTGAAATGCTGAACGCATGATAGAACGCACTTCATTTTTAGTTTTGCCTGATAAAACTGAAGTAGCTCCCCAATCTTTAAAAACACTAGGTTTGAAATCACTTACGAAAATATGACCAAAATTAGGCTCAATATGATGAGTTATTTTACTAATATATCCCCGTTTAGTTGAATATTCCCATTGGTCTTGGGTACGTTTAAACCATGAGTTAATCATTTCCTTTATAGTAATAATATTGGCTTGAGTACTTAATAATGCCTTAGCTCTTTTACTGTTAGGAAAGTGCTTTAAATAATCAAATTTACCGAATTCAATTTCATATAAAATAGAATCACGTTTACGTACCATTTCCTTTAATGAAGATTTGGTAGGTTTTACTTTTACTGTTTCACGACAACGAACATCGTTGTAAGTAAAAGAAATACTAATACTTGAGTTATTTGCTTTAATGCCTGTTAGATTGTTATCCATTGTTCTACCTCTTTTATACCAATTAAAATTCGACCGTCAGGCGCTTTTTTAAAATGCTGATCGATCATCCATTGTCCTTTTTTAATTTTTGCCCGTATGGCATCTTCGGTGTACCCGCATAATTGTGAAAATTTCTTTATTGTTACCCAGTTCATAAAGCCTCTTTGGTCTGGTGTTGTTTGTATTGGTCTTGATAATGGTTTATAAATCATTTGGTAAACAGGGATGTACCTGCCATGTACCTAACAGGTTTTACTTTATTAGGGAGTATGTAATGCGCTTAGATGTTGATGAAGTTTTAAAGTCTAGTAATGCCACTCTGGAGTTTTTAAAGGAGCAGGGGGCTAGCACATACTTATATTTTGATATGTTTGAATCGACATTTATTGATTTATCACGACAATTAGATGAAGAAGTTAGTATTGATAAAATAAGCTATGAATCAATAGAACTCTATAAGCAGTGTAAGAGCGAAGATGCTGATAATAAAAAAGCTCGACGATTTGCAAAAGAGAAAATTCAGCAGTTCAATGATTATATGCATGAGCATATAGATGAATTTAAGGCATTTATAGAAGGTAGTGATGTAAATAGCTGGCTAACTATTACAGACGATGAATCAAAAGGTAATAATTTAAAACAATACTTTTTTAAAACAGTTTCCTTAAATGATTGTGAAAATACATCATTGATTGAACCTCATGAGGTTATCTATAGAGTAACAGAACTACCAAAACCCTTGCCCTGGACTAAACCATTTCTAAATTTAAAAGTTACAGGATGGAAATTATTAACTTATATTAGTTTCCCTATATTCCTTGTGTTGTATTTTACCTTGTTAGTTTTCTGGAATGTATCTAGCTATTCAACAGGAAGCTTAACTTTTCTAGTATTGTCATTAATGTTTGTTGCATGCTTTTATCAATGGATATCTCCTATATACGAGGCAATGGATATCTCCTATATACGAGGCAATGGATAAACGTGTAGGAATTGCACCTTTCTGGATGTTAAACCTAAATGTGTATTCTGCTCAACTTAGAGCCATAAAGTTAGATAAAGTAAAAAGTAATGGTAAGCAATTTAGAACTCTTGAATTAGTCATTTATAAAGCTGACTGTCCCATTTGCGGCAATGATGTATCTATTGTTAACGGAAAAGGGAAATTCAAAGGGCGACTTATCGGTGAGTGTGATGAATCGCCCAGAGAACATATTTTTAGTTTTGATCATGTTTTAAAAATAGGAGAAAAGTTAATATGATAAACAATCCTTAACTTTAGAACTAAGTTTTCCAGTATCACTTGATACGTAGGAAGCAAGTACTTTTTTATATGCGGGATCTAAGTATATATATCCGTTATACGGCTTGTATAATCCACATATACTCTTGGGGTTAAAATCTACAGTATCAGCATAACTTCTTATTAACTTCTCCGGATTTGCTATTAATATTGAAGATAATGAAAGCATAATTAATGAACTGAAGAACCATGAAAAATACGTTAATAATTTATTATTTTCTTTCGTTCTAATTAATAAAACAGTCAGAATTAATATAAAAGCAAAGCTAAACCATAATAAGTAGTGCGCTAGGAATAGCATCATTGTGAGAGGTTTAGTGTTAGGGAAGTGTTTGGGGTCAACTAGAAATATTTTGCTTAATGTAATATCTGCCTGAAAGTTTAGGTAATATAGGGTTAGAGCAAAGGGAATAATCCAAAAAAACCAATTTTTTAATTCAAACTCTGACTTTACTCTATCAATATTATTTCGATTAGAAAAGAAGTACTTCTTTTCTAAAAATACCCAACTACGTTGCGATACGGAATATAAACTGATCCAAATTAGTAAAATAAAGATGAAAGAAATTTGTGGATTAAAAATAGCAAAAGCAAACGTAAGTATATTTAAAAACAAACAAGCAACATCAATATTTTCAAATTTATTCTTTAAAGATATTCTCCCTAAATTAATTCCTAAAAATAGAATTAAACTACCGATTATAAGTCCTGAGGAATATGTAATCTTAGTAATAAGTTCGAGAATGTCATTTTGTATAAATAACCTTGATATTGTCGGAACAATAAACAATGTAGAAGCAATAAAAATATAAAGCTTAATTGAGCCTAGACTAACTTTATCGAGTTCATCATTCCATTTCTTCTTGAAGTCATTAGAGTCACTGAGTTCAAAAAGCGATGATTTATTATTATTTTTAGACATTTTTACAATGGCACTTTTAAAAAAAATAAAGATAATACAACTAAAATCCATTATAATCAATTGATTATAATAAACTCTAGTTGTATTGAATTACAGTTTGTTAAAGAGCGTTTTACACCGTTATTAAGGCATTTCCAATAACGTCACTTGTTGTGTGAAAGTTGTTTTAGTTAGTTGTAACAGTCCGTTAGGAAATTTAATCATTACCTCTACTTCATCATTTAAAGTAATAACACCAGCAACAAAGCCTATTTTTTCAATTGGTAGGTTTTTGTTATTTTCATCTTCCTTTTTTACTACATGACTATTAAGAAGATCAAAGGCATCTTTTAGTGTAAATTGTTCACCAAATCCAAATGTTTCTATATTCATTTTGTTGTTTTCCCATTGTTTGAATTAGTTAGCACAGTTATTTACACAAGTCCAAGAAATTGAGCTGGCACCTCCCGCTTGCGCGGGTCCCTCCATCTCATTTTTTCGGCCAATTCCTTATTGCTGTTCTCATTCTTCGAACCGCAAGTCGTCATCGGCTGCATTATTTCTTTCCAAATTCGAGTACGAGTTAAACTGATAATGTTGTTATTAATGATCCCCTTTAATGAAGGGGCTTTAATATCACCGTAGTGGGTTAAGTTATTTTGAATTATTTCACCCGTTTCAATATCAACAGTTTCATTTAGTTTAGTTTCGTAATAAGGATGAATAGGGCGATTACACCTAGGTAATATTGGACCACCCATCGCCATAACAAAGGCCGCCCAGTCACCAGCGTCAGCCGCGACAAGCGCTGGCATGACAGCTGACTCCTTGGCCCCCTTTAAACGACGTAGTTCACGCCAAACGGTTATAGAAGGTCCACCAATTTGTTGAAATTGACGAATACCCCATAAAGCAGACCATGCATCTATTTTTGATGAAGCGGGCTTTGCATCATTTCCGTATAAATCATCGTCAAGATCTGAACCATCGATATTCTTAGAAATATATTTAGCAATATAACCAGCCGCACTACCCTTATTTGGATCTATAGAAGTCATATCGAAACGATGTTTTTTTGCACCACGTTCATTACCATCTTCTCGCAAAGCATATTTGCTGAAAATTGCGCGTGTAGTTTTTACATCGTCTGGATGCATGAATAATAATAAATGCCAATGCGGTGTACCATCATGGTGTGGTTCTACAACTCGAAATCCGTAAGGGTGAATATTCTTTTTCTGTAAAGCTGACCGAATGAGTTTCCAATTATTATTAAAATACTCATTAACATCTTTAGGTGTTGAATCATTAAATTTTGGATTTGCTTTTCCATTTGAATAAGCATGATATTTTGAAGGGGAGGTTAGCGTGTAAAATTCTCCTGCATGGCCCATCTGCGTAGCTACTTCTTCAAAGCCACGTATACGAGTCATTAGTTCTGCTTTACGAATTCTAGGATTGGATACTGACTTTTTATATACATCAAGAAGTGTATAGGTTTGACCATCCTCATTGACTATTTGATTAGCCATTAAATACTCAAATGAGTTCTTAAGCTGAGTTTTTCTATTTTCTAATGCAAAATTGCTGACGTAGCAGCTAGCATCTTTGTGAACTAAGTTTAGTTTCCTGTGTACTTGATCAACATGCTGAGCACGCATTTTATTTATCTTTCTAAACCACCAATTCGCGCAGCTAAGTTTATTTAAAGTAGGGATAAAAGGTTTCTCGGTGTCAAAAGCATCTATTTGAATAGTGTATTTTTTAGCGATACCACTACATATTTGATATGACGTTTTATTTTCACCATATTCAGCAACGGTTAATCCACATTTTCGAGACATGCTTTCGCAAAAACTTCTAATTTGTTCTGTTGGAGAAGAAAGGTTTAAATCATGAATAACGAGCGACTTATCTATTTTATGAATAAATAGGTTGGCTTCACGTAAGTTTTTCTGATGATAAAGTTTTAGGTAGTTATTTTTTAATGCATTAACTAAATAGGGATGACGTTCAAATATCTTTTTGCGGAAGGAATAACATTCACGAGTACCAATGTTATTTTCAGACGAT
>Ga0209395_1005689_pt1 | contig 13922 bp, 7 predicted proteins | sample GOMGulsemesocosm_3_FD_184635 | JGI IMG/M metagenome (GOLD analysis project Ga0209395, IMG submission 184635) | Methane-oxidizing microbial communities from mesocosms in the Gulf of Mexico - GOM9D Gulf of Mexico (SPAdes) (version 2) | ecosystem: Environmental > Aquatic > Marine > Cold seeps... | reverse complement strand
TTTTGGGACTTGCTCCATTAAAAATATTAGTCGCCAAATCATTAAAAACCGCATCTGGATTGTCTTTTCTAAATTTTGTATAGTACCGAGTAGGATCTTCTGCAATGGCCTCTCCATAAACATTCTGTCCTCTTAAATAAAAAAGTGGATTCTTTGTTGTGTTAAAGTCAACACTTAAACTTTTCAAATTAAGCGCATCAATTACCGTAGAGACCAACCTATGACCAGAACCTTCAGGCTCGTTTTTATCCCACTGTAAATACCGCATTCCTCCTACTTCGATGTAAGAATTTTCAGGGTTGTTATCAGAATGATACGTACATATTCGTCCAGCTGCTGCACGAGTTCCCTTATCTTCTTTTACAAAATCATAATTTCCCCAATCATATAAAGAAAGAGTATCATCACTTGTAAGCTTGCCACTTTTCACCAAACGCCAAGCCGAATAAAGTCCAGAAGGCCCTGCACCAAATATTGAATAGTCACTCATCTTATTTCTAACATTTTACATTAAAATCTCAACACTAAAAACTTTTTATAATATTAACATAATCTAGGAATCTCTACAATCCCTTTTTTTAAGGTTTCTTTAATCTCCCTATTCTTAACTAGGCATTTATACAAAAAACAACACAAAGTCTAGGCTCAATCTTAAAAAGGAACATTCAAAAACACAGATATATCAAACACCTCAAAGCAAGATATTTAAAACAACAACAAAATCATTTTCTTAGTCCGCCCTAACCTTTCGAAAAATGCCTCCCATAAATATGGCCTACAGTTAAAAACTTACGTAAACCTTTAAGTAAAATAAAATAGCCTACTAGAAATTCACCGTCCCCTTATAAATACTGTTATTCTTTTTAGGAAAACTTAAAGACATCTGTTCAAAATAGTTCCATCTAAACAACAACTTTTTAATTTTTTTTGAAATTAACTCAGAGATAGTATAAATTTGATACACAAATTATAAAACACAACACTTGTATTATTTAGGATATGACATCGGTAGCTCTTCAATAAAAGTAGCTCTAGTTCACGCACAAACAGGAAAAAAAATAGCCGCAATACATGAACCCTCTAATGAAATGGAAATTATAGCCATGCATTCAGATTGGGCTGAACAAGATCCAAATATATGGTGGGAATACGTTTGTATGGCAACAAAAAAAATCATCAAAGAAACAGCAATTGACGCTTCCAAAATTTCAGGAATTGGTATTTCGTATCAAATGCATGGACTCGTCGTTGTTGACAAAAACGGAGAAACACTTCGGAATTCAATTATTTGGTGTGACAGTAGAGCTGTAACCATTGGAAACACAGCTTTTGAAGAATTGGGACAAGACAAATGTACCGACCAACTTTTAAACTCACCGGGAAATTTTACTGCTTCAAAATTAAAATGGGTACGAGATAATGAGCCTGAAGTCTATTCAAAAATCTATAAATACATGTTACCTGGTGATTTTATAGCCTTCAAACTAACTGGAAAAATTTGCACAACCAAAAACGGATTGTCTGAAGGAATCTTATGGGACTATAAAAACGACTCGGTAGCCGACTGGCTTTTAAAACATTACAACATCAACACTTCTCTTACTCCAGAAATTGTAGAAAACTTTAGCAACCAAGGAACGGTGGACAACAAAGGCGCTTTAGAAACAGGATTGCCAACCGGAATCCCTGTGAATTACAGGGCTGGTGACCAACCTAACAATGCCCTGTCTTTAAATGTATTCAATCCCGGAGAAGTTGCAGCAACAGGAGGAACCTCAGGTGTTTTATATGCTGTAACGGATACATTACACTCAAAAGAAGCCTCAAGAATCAATCATTTCGTACATGTAAACTACACAAAAAAGAACCCTACTTTAGGAAAACTATTATGTATCAATGGAGCAGGAATTCAATACCGCTGGTTGAAAGACAATATGGCAGCCAATTCTTACGAAGAAATGAATAGCAAAGCAGCTCAGGTTCCTGTAGGTTCTGATGGACTTTGTACCATTCCATTTGGAAATGGAGCAGAAAGAATGTTAAATAATAAAAATATTGGCACTCATTTTTGCAATTTAAACTTGAACCAACACAGAGACAGTCATTTATACAGGGCTTCTTTGGAAGGAATCGCTTTTTCATTTGTATATGGTATGGACATTTTAAAAAATGACAATGCGGATATAAATGTTATCAGAGCAGGAAATGACAATCTTTTTCGTTCAGAAATTTTTTCAAATACCATAGCGACTTTAATTGGTCATGAAATTGAAATTTATGATACTACTGGATCTGTAGGTGCCGCAAGAGCAGCTGGGTTGACTGATGGAGATTTTGAAAAATTCGGAAAATCAATTACCGAAAATGACCATGTTATGACATACACTCCTTTAAAGGATAAAGCACCTTACCAAAAAGCGTATGAGAATTGGAAAACAGAATTAGAAATTTTACTTAAAAAGAAATAGAGAACGATTTGACTATTCTTCAATGCAATCGTACAATACATAATAAGATTCCTCCTATCGTCGGAATGACAATGGGTATAAATCGAGAAAACAATACATAACTAAATAACAAAATATGGCAACAATAGGAAATAAAGAATACTACAAAGGAATAGGAGACATTCAGTTTGAAGGAAAAGAATCTGACAACCCGTTGGCATTTAAATATTACAATCCTGAACAAATAGTAGCAGGAAAAACAATGCGTGAACATTTTAAGTTTGCCATTGCCTACTGGCATACATTCTGCGGACAAGGTTCTGATCCTTTTGGACCAGGAACGCAAGCTTTTGAATGGGACAAATCTTCTGACCCAATTCAGGCAGCAAAAGACAAGGCTGATGCTGCTTTTGAATTCACTAGTAAAATGGGATTTGGTTACTACTGTTTTCATGATAATGATTTGATTGCTGAAGGAGTTACTTTTGGTGAATCAGAAAACAGATTGCTTACTATTACCGATTATTTAAAAGAAAAACAAACTGCTTCAGGTATTAAATTACTATGGGGTACAGCCAATTGTTTTTCTAACCCTCGTTACATGAATGGTGCCTCAACCAATCCTGACTTTGATGTTGTTGCCAGAGCTGGTGGACAAATTAAATTGGCCTTAGATGCAACGATTGCTTTGGATGGAGAAAACTATGTTTTCTGGGGAGGACGTGAAGGCTATATGTCTTTATTAAATACTGATATGGGCCGTGAATTGGATCATATGGGGCAATTTTTAGGAATGGCAAGAGATTATGCCCGAGCGCAAGGGTTTAAGGGTAATTTCTTTATCGAACCAAAACCGATGGAACCAATGAAACATCAATATGATTTTGATTCAGCAACTGCAATTGGCTTTTTAAAAGAATACGGTTTAGACAAAGATTTCAAAATTAATATTGAAGTAAATCATGCTACTCTAGCACAACATACTTTTCAACATGAATTGGACGTTGCAGCCAAAGCGGGAATGTTAGGAAGCATAGATGCCAATAGAGGTGATTACCAAAATGGATGGGATACGGATCAATTCCCAAACAATATTCAAGAAACTACAGAGGCCATGTTGGTTTTCTTAAAAGCTGGCGGATTGCAAGGTGGTGGTGTCAATTTCGATGCAAAACTCAGACGAAACTCTACCGATTTAGAAGATATTTTTCATGCGCATATAGGTGGAGCAGATACTTTTGCCAGAGCGCTTTTAATTGCAGATAAAATTCAAGCTTCTTCCCCTTATGAAAAATTAAGAACAGAGCGTTACAGTTCTTTTGATTCAGGAAAAGGATTGGAGTTTGAGAAAGGAAATTTAAACCTACAAGACTTGTACAAACTTGCCCAAGAAAACGGAGAGTTGAGTTTGAAGAGTGGAAAACAAGAATTGTTTGAAAATATCATCAACCAATATATTTAACAATCCTTAACTTAAGAAACTCGTTTGAACTTTTTAGTCAATTGAAAAAGTTCAAACGAGTTCAATATTATTTACACTGATTACAAAATTGACGGACCTACTTTATCCCTACCCTTTTTTAAGTCCTCTATATTCTTTGGGAGACATCCCCATTATTTTTGAAAACACTCTTGAAAAATAAAAGGCATCTTCATACCCCGTCTGCCTTGAAATTTCATTAATTCTTAAATCACTAAAATCTAACAAATTTGAAGCATGTTGTATTTTCAAATGTATAAGATAATCTAAAGGTGATCTTGATGTTTTCTTTTTAAACAACAAACAATATTGAGATACGGAAAGACCACAATGATTTGCTATGGCTTCTAAACTCAATTTTTTATCAATATGGGTTTTCATAAAACGGATACTCTTGGCTACTTTGTCCTGAGTACTGACTTCTTTTATTTTTCGAAACTGTGATAAATAGCGAAAAGAACCTAACATATGCCATAAACAAATATTTGCATATTCAAGATTTTCCATACTATATCCCATTTCAAGATTGTAGAAAATCTCTTCAAATAAAAGAATTCTATCACGAAACCTTGAGTTAGATGCCAAATCGATATTCAAAATTTGATTGGGGTGGTTCACAAAAAGTGCCGCTTTTTCACCACTAAAGTGAATCCAGTAAATACTCCATGGTTTCTGATGATGGGCACCATATTTATGTGCCGTGTCTTTATCTATAATAATGTACTGGTTTTTATAAATATTTTGTTTCTTACCTGCTATTTCAAACCAGCCTTCTCCATCAGTACAATAAATTAAGATGTACTGAGAAATTCCATTTTTCCTTTCTCTATAGTGATTTTCAGCTTTTGAATAGAAACCTATATCTGTAACCATAAGAGAATTTGTAAGTTCGTTTGAACACAACTCTTTGATGATTCCCTTGGGCAATACAATTGTTTTTTGGTCTTTATATTTATTTCCTCCGTCCACAAGTCCGTTTTAAGGCATTAACAATAAGATAATCCATCTTTTTACAAAAATAGTCTATTTATTGACAGAAATACTTATTCTAATTTTGAATTGAAACAAGAAATTCAACTTGAACCAAAGATTTTACAAATCGAAAACAAAAAACTTATGAAGGAACAGCATCATTTCAACTATCGATTTATTTTCAGTATTTCAATGGTAACAGCCATGGGGGGCTTGCTATTTGGATATGACTGGGTGGTTATTGGTGGAGCAAAACCTTTTTATGAACAGTTTTTTCAAATAGCAAACGATTCTACTCTACAAGGGTGGGCAATGAGTAGTGCTTTGATTGGCTGCGTTTTTGGCGCTGTACTTTCTGGCCTTATTGCCGATACTATAGGCAGAAAAAGATCTTTACTTATTGCTGCTATATTGTTTACCCTATCTGCTTTGGGAACTGGATTTTCAGACACTTTTTCAATCTTCGTGAGTTACCGATTACTCGGTGGTTTGGGGATTGGATTGGCTTCCACCTTATCTCCTATGTATATTGCAGAAGTCGCGCCAGCCAAATACAGGGGAAGATTTGTATCTATAAATCAACTGGCAATTGTTATAGGAATTTTAGCTGCACAAATAACCAATTGGATAGTAGCTGAACCGATAGTAGACAACGCCACCTCTGAACAAATTCTAACATCTTGGAATGGACAAACCGGTTGGAGAATCATGTTTTGGGCCGAACTAATTCCAGCAGTATTCTTTTTCGGTCTTCTATTTTTTGTTCCTGAAAGCCCTCGATTTCTGTTAAAAACAAAAAAAGAAACCAAAGCCTTAGTTATTCTGCAAAAGATAGGCGGAGTTGTATATGCTGAAATCGAATTAAAAAACATAAAGGGAACTTTTCAAAATAATTATAAAGAAAAAATCACCTTTTCAGAATTTAAAAACCCAAAAGTTCTGGGCATACTAACCATTGGTATTGTATTGGCTGTATTCCAGCAATGGTGTGGTATCAATATTATTTTCAATTACGCTCAAGAAATATTTACTTCAGCAGGTTATAGTGTTGGAGACATGCTTTTTAATATTGTAATTACAGGAAGTGTAAATTTAGCTTTCACATTGGTAGCCATGAAAACCGTTGACAGCTGGGGACGTAGAAAATTAATGCTTTTTGGTGCATTGGGATTGGCAATTGTATATGCCTTGTTAGGAGGAGCCTACTATTTTGAATTCAAAGGTTGGCCTGTACTTGCTTTGGTTATAACCGCAATAGCAATTTACTCCATGTCTCTTGCCCCAATTACTTGGGTAGTACTTTCAGAAATTTTCCCAAACAGATTGAGAGGAATTGCCATGGCCATAGCGACATTCTCGTTATGGGTTGCTTGCTTTATTCTCACATTTACATTCCCTTTATTAAATGAAGCATTAGGTTCTTATGGAACTTTTTGGATTTATAGTGGCATCTGCGTTTTAGGCTTTTTATTCCTCTTGAAAAAACTGCCAGAAACGAAAGGAAAAACATTGGAGGAAATAGAAAAAGAAATCATATGAAAACACGAAGCATCTATATAATTTTAATTTGCGGTTTGCTCATAAATTGTAATATTGAAAAAAAAGAACCTCAACCCAATATCCTTTTAATAATTACGGATGATCAGGGGTACGCAGATTACAGTGCTTACGGTGGAGCTGAAGATGTGAAAACACCTCACATGGATAAAATAGCAAATAACGGTATCCGTTTTACAAATGCCTATGCAACAGCACCTGTTTGCAATGCCTCTAGAGCTGGCATAATTACAGGTAAATATCAAGAACGCTGGGGAACTTTCTATTATGGGGGAAACATTTTTCCCGATACAATTCTTACAATTCCTGAACTTTTACAAAAAAATGGATACCGTACTATTAAAATAGGTAAAACACATTATTCAGAAATTCTTGACAACAATGTCTTAATCAAAAACCCTACTGATTTAAGAGAGTTTCCGTTAAATCATGGTTATGAAGAATTCATGGGATTTTGTGCACATCGACATGACTATTTTAAAATGAAACATAGTGATGATGTTATTGAAGATACTTACGATGATCGAATGTCACAACAAGGACCGTTATGGGTAAATAAAGAAAAAAAAGACTTTGAAGGATACGCTACAAATATTTTTGGAGACGAGGCCGTAAAACAAATTAAAAAAACTGACGATCGGCCTTTTTTTATGGAGCTTTCCTTTAACGCAGTTCATCATCCAATTTTTCAAGCTCCAAGTAAATATCTTAAAAAATTTGGATTGAAAAAATTTCCAGATTGGGATCCTAAAAAAGAAAGTTTTTTAAAACACCATGAAAGAAATTGCTGGAAAGGAGAAATTGATCCTAATGGAAGAAAACGATATTTAGCCAGCCTAGCCTGTTTAGATGACAACATAGGAAAAGTTATCAATGCATTAAAAAATAGTGGAAAATGGGAAAACACTCTTATTGTCTTTGTTTCTGACAATGGTGGTTCTCAAAATACTTATGCCAATAATGGTATCTTAAATGGGCATAAATATATTTTATCGGAAGGTGGTATTCGCACACCTTTTACCATGAGTTGGCCTAACAAGATTAAAAAACAACAAGTACTAAACCAATCTGTATCTCATTTAGACATCTTACCTACCATATTAGCAGCAAGTGGCTCAAATATACTTGACAGCATTTCTACTGATGGTAAAAACATATTAAAATGGATTTCAAAAAACCCTAAAAAGGAAAAATTACACAATGAATTGGTTTGGGATACAGGTAACGAATGGGCTATTCGTAAAGGAGATTGGAAGCTGCATATGGTAAAAAAAGACAATCATTACAGAAGTATTCATCTAAACGCAGGAACCTATCTCTATAATTTAACTAAGGATCCAGGAGAAAAAAACAACCTTGTACAAGACTTCCCTAAAAAAACAAAAGAATTGACCCATGTATATAATTCTTGGAAATGTCAACTCTAAGAGAAACAAAACTATCAAAGTACCTACAGATATAAGTAAAAAAAATTATGATAAAAACCTTACACTTCATTCATACGAACAAAATGATACTTCGTTCCTCTTTTATCTTCTTAATCTTACTGATTACATCGTGTCATCAAAAAGAACAAGAAACTATTGATCTTTCTGGAACATGGAAATTCCAAATAGATTCCCTAGACCTCGGGATTAAAGAACAATGGTTTCTCCATGACTTAGAAGACAACGTACAACTACCAGGGTCTATGGCTACGAATAACAAGGGCAACCCAGTTACTTTAAAAACAGAATGGACAGGCCAAATTGTAGATACCTCTTTTTTTTCTGATGAAAAATATGCGAAATACAGAACTGATGCCAATTTTAAAATTCCGTTTTGGTTGCAACCCAACAAACATTATTTAGGAGCTGCATGGTATCAAAAAGAAGTAGAAATAGCAAATAATTGGTCTTCAAAAGGAATTTCATTAGAACTAGAAAGGTGTCATTGGGAAACCCAAATATGGGTCGACAACAAAAAAGCAGGCATGCAAAATAGCTTGGCAACACCTCACCAATACGATTTGACCTCTCTTTTATCTCCTGGAAAACATACACTAACCATTCGGGTAGACAACAGGGTTAAAGACATCAATCCCGGGATGAATTCCCATAGTATCACAGATCATACTCAAAGTAATTGGAATGGCATTGCTGGGGCTCTTAAACTAAATAGCAATCCGCTTGTTTCAATCAAAAACGTAAAAATCACCCCAAATCTTAAAAGAAAAAAAGCAGTTGTATCGATTTGGATAGAAAACAAAACATCGGTACAAAAAGAAATAAAACTAGTTGCCTATGCAGAAAGCTTTAATTCAAAGACGAACCACAGAACCACATCAAAATCACTTGTAAAAAAAGTCGAAATAGGTATCACTAAACTATCATTTGACTTAAATATGGGAACAAATACTTTACTCTGGGATGAGTTCAACCCAAATCTTTACCACTTGAACTTGTCTTTAAATTCAAAAGCCGGCAATCAATACAAAAAGATAGATTTTGGAATGCGTGAATTTAAACCCAAAGGAACTCGTTTTGAAATAAATGACAGACCTCTTTTTTTAAGAGGTACATTAGAAAGCTCTATTTTTCCAAAAACAGGCTATCCTGCTACAAGTGTTGAGGACTGGATTCGAATTTTTAAAATATGTAAGGCTCATGGATTGAACCATATCCGTTTTCATTCTCATTGCCCACCGGAAGCAGCTTTTAAAGCTGCCGATAGAGAAGGTATTTATCTACAAGTAGAATGCAGTAGTTGGGCGAATAGTGGTTCTTCAGTAGGAGATAAAAAGCCCATAGATAAATGGCTCTATCAAGAAGCTGATAGAATTTTAGAAGCCTATGGAAATCATCCTTCCTTCTGTATGATGGCTTATGGCAACGAACCTGGAGGTAGAAACCAAGGAGAGTATTTAGGGAATTTTGTTTCTCATTTTAAAAAGAAAGACAACAGAAGAGTTTACACAGGTGGCGCAGGTTGGCCTTTTTTAGAAGCAAATGATTTCTACAACAATGCGGCTCCTAGAATTCAAGGATGGGGTGAAGGTTTAAATAGCATTATAAATAAAAAAGCTCCGCAAACCTTGTACGATTTTAAGAAAATTGTAGAAAAGGTAAAAATGCCTTATGTAAGTCATGAAATAGGACAATGGTGTGCATATCCAAATTTTAAAGAAATTAAAAAATACACTGGAGTTCTAAAAGCAAAAAACTTCGAAATATTTCAAGAAACGTTGACAAAAAATAATTTGGGACATCTTTCAGACAGCCTTTTATTGGCCTCTGGAAAACTACAAGCCCTTTGCTATAAATCTGATATTGAAGCTGCTTTACGTACTCCTGGTTTTGCAGGTTTTCAATTATTAGATTTGCATGATTTCCCTGGACAAGGAACAGCACTCGTTGGTGTTTTGGATGCTTTTTGGGAGGAAAAAGGATATATATCTCCAAAAGAATACAGTCAATTTTGCAACCAAACAGTTCCATTGGCAAGAATGAAAAAATGTGTTTTCAGAAATACAGAAGTTTTTAAAGCAGCTATAGAAGTTGCACATTTTGGAAAAGCTCCTTTATTAGCACCAAATATAACATGGAACATAACAACAAAAAACGGGGAACAAATTAAAACAGGTGTTTTATCCGTAACAAATTTAGAAATTGACAATTGTCAAAATATAGGAAATATCACCTTCCCTTTAAATGAAATAAAGACACCCCAGCAGCTGCATTTAAATGTATCTGTAAACGACTATACAAATGGCTGGGATTTTTGGGTATATCCTCCACAACCAGAATCTTTAGAAAAGGATGTGCACATTACAAATAGTTTGAACAAAGAAGCAATACAAATTCTGAACAATGGAGGAAAAGTATTGTGGTCATTAAAAAACAAATCACTAAGCTCCGAATTTGGAGGCAACATAAAAGTAGGGTTTTCTAGTATTTTTTGGAATACTGCTTGGACAAGAGGACAAGCTCCTCATACACTAGGCATATTATGCAACCCAAAACACAAAGCCTTACAAAAATTCCCTACTGAATATCATTCAAACTGGCAATGGTGGGATGCCATGAATCATGGACAAGCAATTGTACTAGATAATTTTTCTGAATCGATACAACCTATCGTTCGAATAGTTGATGATTGGTTTCAGAACAGAAGTTTGGGACTTGTATTTGAAGTAAAAGTAGGCAATGGTAAAATGATAATTAGTGGTGCTGATCTATTGACTAATAAAGCAGAACGAATTGAAGCACAACAACTAACATATAGTTTGATCTCTTATATGAAATCATCTGAATTTCATCCAGTATCAAAAATTTCAATAAAAGAATTACAAAAATTAACAAAATAAAAATGAGCATAAAAGTTTGGGCAGAAAAAGTAGTAATACCTACTTATGAGATAGGAGCACCAGAAAAAAACCCTGTTTTTTTAGAAAACAGAGTCTACCAAGGAAGTTCAGGAAAAGTATATCCACATCCTGTAATTGAGAAAATAAGTGACACCAAAATTGATAAAACTTGGCAAGCTGTCTATTTAGAAAATGATTATATAAAAATCATGATCTTACCAGAATTAGGGGGGCGTGTACAAATGGCATACGACAAAACAAAAGAGCGTCATTTTGTGTATTACAATCAAGTTATAAAACCTGCATTGGTTGGACTTACGGGACCATGGATTTCAGGAGGAATTGAATTCAATTGGCCACAACATCATAGACCTTCAACATACAACCCTATAGATTACAAAATTGAAGAGAATGCAGATGGAAGCAAAACCGTTTGGTGTAGCGAGGTAGAACAGATGTTCCGTACAAAAGGGATGACTGGTTTTACCATTTATCCTGATAAAGCCTATTTAGAAATTAAAGTAAAATTGTACAACCGTACAGCACAACCACAAACTTTCTTGTGGTGGGCAAATCCAGCTGTAAAGGTAAATGACGATTATCAATCTGTTTTCCCTCCAGATGTTCATGCTGTATTTGATCATGGAAAAAGAGATGTCTCCGATTTCCCAATTGCTACAGGGACTTATTACAAAGTAGATTATGACCCAGGAACAGATATTTCTCGTTATAAAAACATACCTGTTCCAACATCTTATATGGCTATTAACAGTGCTTATAATTTTGTTGGAGGCTACGAAAATGATAGCAAAGGTGGTTTGCTTCATGTGGCAGACAACAACGTTTCTCCTGGCAAAAAACAATGGACTTGGGGACATGGTGAATTTGGCAAAGCTTGGGACAAAAATTTGACAGATGAAGACGGTCCTTATATAGAGTTGATGTGTGGTGTGTATACAGACAATCAACCAGATTTTTCTTGGATGCACCCTTTTGAAGAAAAGTCTTTTTCACAATATTTCATGCCGTATCGTGATATAGGCATTGTAAAGAATGCTACCAAAGAAGCTCTCTTAAATTTAGAAATTGAAGACAATTTAGCAACTATCAAATTCTATACTTTAGGAATCTACAAAAACGCAAAAATTAAATTAGAAGCACAAGGAATTATTTTTTTAGATGAAAATGTAGATGCAACTCCAACTTCTTCTTATGAAAAAAAAGTCCCAATTGATTCCAAAATACCTGATCATGAATACGAACTTACATTATACGACGCACTTGGAAACATTTTAGTCAATTACAAAGAACAGAAATCCGTCTCAAAAAAAATGCCTGAATCTGCAAAAGCAGCAAAAACACCAGAGGCAATTAAAAGTATAGAGCAGCTTTATTTAAGAGGACTGCATTTAGAACAGTACAGACATGCTACTTACAACCCTGAAGACTATTATAAAGAAGCATTGCGCAGAGAACCTACAGACGTTCGGTGCAACAATGCTATGGGCTTGTTACTCTTAAGAAAAGGAAAATTTGATCTGTCTGAAACCTATTTTAGAAAAGCAATAGAAACACTTACCGAAAGAAACCCAAACCCCTACAACGGTGAACCATATTACAACTTAGGGCAAAGCTTAAAGTACCAAGGAAAATTAGACGAAGCCTATGCTGCTTTTTACAAAGCTGCCTGGAATGCCGAATGGCAGGATGCTGCTTATTTTCATTTGGCACAAATAGCAACATCTAAGAGAAATTTTCAATCGGCATTAGAATTGGTAGAAAAAGCACTGATTCGAAATTGGCACAACCACAAAGCAAGGGCTTTAAAAATAAGCTTGCTTCGTAAAACAGGAAACCAAGCAGCTGCTTTAAAATTAATTGAAGCCAGTTTGGACATTGATAAATTCAATTTTGGAGCGCTATTTGAACAATTCCTACTTACTTCAGATAAAAATATTTTAAATGAATTCAATGAGTTAATTCGCGAAAACTGCAATAATTATATTGAATATGCATTAGATTATGCTGGGGCAGGACTTTTTGAGGAAGCAATATCTCTTTTAACCGAAGCTATAAAAAAAGAAAGTAAAAACCCATTGGTCTATTATTTCTGTGGTTGGTTTGAAGTACAAAACAAAAATAAAAAAGCAGCAAAACAATTGTTTGAAACAGCAGAACAGATACTTCCTAATGGTCACTTTGCATATAGATTAGAAGTTATTGCTGCACTTAATAGTGCGATATCACATCTTTCAAAATCGCCAAAAGCAGCTTATCATTTAGGGAATTTTTGGTATGACAGAAAACAATTTTCGGAAGCAATTCAATCTTGGGAAACATCCAGAGATTTAGACACCAATTTTCCTACGGCCCACAGAAACCTAGCACTTGCCTATTTTAACAAATCAAAAGACACTCATAAAGCCGTTTTAGAATTGGAAAAAGCTTTTGAATTGGATAGCACAGATGCACGAATTTTAATGGAACTAGACCAACTTTATAAGCGTTTGAATTATGCTCCTAAAAAACGACTTGATTTTTTAGAAAAACATCTTGAATTGGTCGATTTTAGAGATGACTTGTGTTTGGAGCGTTGTGCTTTATACAATTTATTAGGAAATCCTAAAAAAGCACTTGAACTACTTGAAAAAAGGCAATTTCACCCTTGGGAAGGAGGAGAAGGTAAAGTTACCGGGCAATATTTATTTTCACTTATTGAACTTGCCAAAGAAGCTATTAAAAATGAGCAAGCTGAAAAAGCCATCTCATTGCTCTTAAGAACAGAAACATATCCTGACAATTTGGGAGAAGGAAAATTGACTGGTACGCAAGAAAATGACATTCATTATTGGTTGGGCTGTGCCCATGAAAACTTGGGTAAAAAAGAAATCGCAATCAACTATTGGACAAAAGCATCACAGGGTTTGTCTGAACCTTCGGCTGCTATTTTTTACAACGACCAACAACCCGATAAAATCGCATACCAAGGACTGGCTCTTTTAAAACTTGGAAAAGAGTATTGTCGCTAAGTTTAAATGATAGCTTACTTTTTGCCTCAGCTGAGAGATTCATCGCTTTTTTAGTCACCACATTTTCTGGCCATAATTTAGCCAGAGTTTTT
>Ga0209395_1005688_pt1 | contig 13923 bp, 16 predicted proteins | sample GOMGulsemesocosm_3_FD_184635 | JGI IMG/M metagenome (GOLD analysis project Ga0209395, IMG submission 184635) | Methane-oxidizing microbial communities from mesocosms in the Gulf of Mexico - GOM9D Gulf of Mexico (SPAdes) (version 2) | ecosystem: Environmental > Aquatic > Marine > Cold seeps... | reverse complement strand
CCTTCTTTATAAATTCAACCGATCTCCTTGCATCCTTTCGTATTTTTTCTAGTTCTTTTTTATCAATAAAAACACGATTTTTTTCATTCTTTAGATTATTTCTTAGCTGCTCCATCTCTACTTTTAGCAACTCCATTTCATGTTTAAATTCTTTGGAATTTCTTAAAGAATCAATTTGAACCCTCCATTCACTTTTTTCTAATTTATCCACACCTTCTCTTACTCTTTCTTTCCATTCTATTACATAAGAAGAATCTTTTTTGTAATTGGAAAAATCAAAATTTTCAAGGATTTTTAAATCAGGAATATCTGGTATCTCTATTGATTTTAAATGTTCAATATTGATGTCTGGAATTTCAATTTGTCTAAAATCTATTTTCGACAAAGCTTCCAAATCAATATCAATTTCTGGAAAGTCTAGATATTCAAATTTCAAATCTACATCCCTGTTTACAAAGAATTCTCGATCTCCACTTTTTGATATAATTTTAACTTTATTTTTATTAGCCAAAGCTTCAAATTTCCATTTTTTCATAATGGACTTTGCACTTTTTTCAGCGATGCCTTCCACTTCTATATGTGCCTCAATAGCCACCGTTTTTTTATTCCATATTTCTATTGTTACGTCGGTATGACTAGCATCAATCTCTAGCACCGCATTTTTCGATACTTTAAAAGATGACTTTTTTGTATCTTCATAAACTTGTGCCTGTAAGAGACTTACTGCAAACAAGGCCAAGAAAAGACTTTTAAATTTGTACTGCTTCATGTGATTTATTTTTTTGATTTTTTAATTCGTTTAAATGATTTCTCAGTTGTGTCAACAACTTTAATCGCAATTGTAAATTTCCAATTAATGCAGTAATTGTAGCTTCGTTCACTCCTTTTTCTAATTCCAAAGATAGGGCTTGATATTCCTTGGACAGTTCATCGTTTTTAGCTAAATAGCCATCCAATAATGCTCTGTGATCGTTAGAAAAATCCAAACTTGCTATCTCCGTATTTATGCTTGTTAAATAGTAATTTTCAATATTTTGAAAAGCAGGAGAAATCTCTCCTAGACTAGAAACTTTAGATGCAACCTCTGGCGATGGAACATCCTTAATTCCATTTACAAAATACCCCGTTCCAAGTCCAACTATCAAAAGTATAGAGGCTGCAATTTTCAGCCAATAAAAGCGGTCAACTTTCTTAGTCGAAAGCTCTTTATCCAACCTTTTTTTAAAATTGCCACGATGGTTTTTCGATAATTTTTCTTCCGTCCCCTGATCTCCTCTCAATAAATCTCTCATATCATTTTGCATACAAATAGGGTTTTAATAATTGTTTTAACTGTTTCTTTCCTCGGTGCAATTGCGACCTTGAAGTCAATTCTGTAATAGATAATATTTTTGAAATTTCTTTGTGGTCATAGCCTTCAAACAAATACAAACTCAATATAACTTTGTATTTCTCTTTTAACTTTAACATCGATTCCATAATATTTTCTTTCGATATTTCAGGAGCCACATTCCAATTATCATCCACTAAGGGAATCGAATTTTGATGCTCATCCAAGCGTACAATCTCCAACTTTCTTTTTTTGAGATAATCGATGCTTTGATTGATTACAATTCTTTTTATCCACGCACCAATACTCACTTCTTCTTGATAACTATCCAAACTTTTAAACACTTTTATAAAGGCGTCCTGCATTACATCCTCAGCGTCCTGACGATCCCTAACATAACGTTTAGCAACGACAAACATGGCGTCACAATACAAATCATACAACTGCATTTGTGCTTTTGCATTGTGGTTTTTACACTGCCTGATAATTGCTAAATGTTTAATTTTTATTGGATCCATTCAAATAGTTAGTCTACTCTAAAGACGAGTACATCTTTTATATGTTGCATTTATTAATTAAAATTTTCTTTAAATTTACGTTTATTACAACAATTATAGGCGAGCAATACAATTTATCAAAGGTTAATGAGTTAGTTAAGACAAAAAATATAGGACAGTTTGAATTAGATTAATTACTTTTGGCTAACAAAAGAACGAAAAAAAACATAACGGTCACTTTACCAATAACCTCAATTATTCCTACAAAAAACAATTCAAAGAAAATGCCTTACGATTTTACTATTATTATCCCTGTTTACAACGAAGAGGACAACTTAAAGCGTGTAGCAGCTGAAATGACGGACTATTTTAAAATAGCCACAAAAAGAACAAAAGTTTTATTCGTAAATGACGGTAGTTCCGATGGCAGTCAACAAATGATTGAATCTATTTGTAAGGACTCCGAAGAATTCACCTTTCTTTCTTTTGAAAAAAACTGTGGTTTAAGTGCCGCCATAGCCGCTGGATTTAATGCATGTGAAACTAAATTAGTAGGTTATATAGATGCCGACTTACAAACCGCTCCTTCTGACTTTAATTTACTCTTAGACCATATTACTGATAATGATTTAGTCACAGGAGTAAGAGCCAATAGAAAAGACTCTTTTGTAAAAAACATGTCTTCCACTATTGCCAATGGAATACGCAGGAGTTTTACGAGTGATGGCATGGATGATACTGGCTGTCCTCTTAAAGTAATCAAAACAGATTTTGCGAAACGTATCCCCATGTTTGAAGGACTACATCGCTTTTTACCTGCAATGATTTTATTGCAACACGGACGTATCAAACAAATTCCCGTTCAACATTTCCCTCGTATTGCAGGAGAAGCTAAATACGGAGTTTGGAATAGATTAGCTGGTCCTTTAATGGATTGTTTTGCTTATCTCTGGATGAAGAAAAAATACATTAACTATACGGTTGCAACCAAAGGATAATGAGTGATTGGTTTATATATGGTGTTGGGTTTTTAGCACAACTGCTTTTCTCCGGTCGCCTAATTTTACAATGGGTTTTATCAGAAAAAAGCAAAAAAGTACTGACTCCTACACTCTTTTGGAAATTGAGTTTGATTGCCTCTTTCTTGTTATTTGTGTATGGTTACTTACGTGACGATTTTTCAATTATGTTAGGTCAGGGACTGACCTATTTTATCTACATCCGTAATTTACAACTACAAGGTGAATGGGAAAAAATGCCCAAGGTAATGCGATGGTTTTTAATCCTCTTCCCTGGTTTTATAATCGTGTATTATTACAATAACAACACCTACGATTTAAGCAATCTCTTCCAAAACGAAGCTATTCCTTTTTGGCTATTAACATGGGGTATCTGTGCACAAATTATATTCACATTGCGTTTTGTATACCAATGGGTGTATTCAGAGAAAAACAAAGAATCCACCTTACCTTTTGGTTTTTGGCTATTGAGTCTAATCGGCTCTACTATGATTCTAATATATGCCGTTATCCGTAAAGATCCTGTGTTATTTATTGGTCATATTATGGGAGTCTTTATTTACAGTAGAAATTTAATGCTTTTAAAAAAATAATTATGATTGCAATTATTGAAAAACGTCCAATACTCACATTATTTCTAGTAGTATTTTTAATGCTCATCATACATTTGGATATCCCTAACATCACGATTATGGAAGCCCGAAATTTTATCACTTCTCGGGAAATGATTCAAGATAATCATTGGATTTTAACCACTATGAACGGAGAACCACGCTATCAAAAGCCTCCCTTACCGACATGGTTAACTGCTTTTTCCGGGCTCGTTTTTGGCGCTAAAAGTTTATGGGCACTTCGCTTACCTTCCGCATTATTCGTTTTTATCTCTGGTGCTTTTATATACCTTATATCTAAAGAAATTAAACTTTCAAAACAACACAGTTTAATCAATGGATTGATAACAGTAACCTCCTTTTATGTATTCGCAATCACCAACGAAGGACCATGGGACATCTTTGCGCATGGCTTTATGTTAGTTGCCATTTATTTTTTAATCCGTCTATTTCAGTCCGATAAAAGATTACTTCAAAAAGGGCTAGCCGCAGGTTTTTTTATTGGTTGCTCTGTATTGAGTAAAGGCCCTGTTTCCATGTTTGCCTTGCTCCTCCCATTTTTAATCGCATATGGTATAAGCTTCAAATATGTAAATTTCAAAAAAAAGATGCTTGCTTTATTACTTACACTCATCACATTACTAATTGTAGGTGCCACATGGTTTTTATATGTACGATTTGAAGATCCAACAACATTTTTGGCTATCACAAAAAGAGAAACCGGCAATTGGAGTAGTTATAATGTACGTCCATTTTATTATTACTGGAGCTTCTTTATACAATCAGGAATTTGGACAATTCCTGCCTTTATCGGATTGCTATATCCGTTCATTTCAAAAAGGACTAGCGCTAAAAAACAATATAGATTTTCTTTTTTATGGACGCTGATTGCTGTTGTATTACTATCTGCTATTCCTGAAAAAAAAGCCAGGTATTTAATGCCTGTATTACTTCCTCTTGCGATGAGTACTGGTTTTTACATCAATTATTTGATAGAAAATTTTAAATCGATCTCTAAAAAGTCAGAAAAACTCCTTGTGAACTTTTCGTTTGGAATCATTGCCCTGATAGGGGTATTATCACCTATAGCCATCTACTTGTTATTAAAAGATGCCAATGATCCAAATTGGCTATCTGGGATTCTTACAGGAACTGCTCTTTTATGCCTAGGAATTCTGATTATCATCCATTTAAAAAACAAAAAATTCATCAATGTCTTTTATTTTACAGTGGCTTTTATGGTCAGTGTCTTTTTCTTTGGATTGCCATTAACAAAAACATTTAATAACAACCCAACTTTCAATTCTATCGAGCAATTAAAGACACTAGAAAAGGAACATCATATAAAATCTTATGCCTTTTCTAAGGTCACTCCAGAGCTTGTATGGGCCTATGACGGCATCATAAAAAACATCTATAAAAATAATATGATGACGCTTCCCTTAGAAGAATCGTTTGGTCTGTTAGTAAACTTAAATGATGTGACAACGTTTAAAGCAGCAATTCCAAAAGAATACAGCATTCAGCAACTAGATGTCTATAATCATAATTATATCACAAAACAGCGCAACAGACTCATTTGTCATTACTTTATAATTTCAAAATAATTGTACTTTTGCCATAAATTAAACATCATGAAACAAATTCCAATCACAAGATTAGAAACTATAAGTTATATTGTCCTCGCTTTAATTCTCGCCATTGGCGCCTATTTTTCATTTACCGATGACACATTCTTCAATACTGTATATGCCGCAGAAGACGGTTTAGCAGAATCAGCGACAGCAGTTGTATTATTCGCAATTAGCGTACTTACAAGTATTCGTTTATTCAAATTATGGCCTTATAAGAAAGGTTTGTGGAAGTTTGGAATGATTGTGCTCATTACAGTATTTATCTTTGGTGCTGGAGAAGAAATTTCATGGGGACAACGAATTTTTAACGTTGAATCTTCTGAATATTTCAAAGAAAACAACGCTCAAGGAGAAACTAATTTACACAATATGGTGGTAAATGGTAAAAAAGTGAATAAGATCGTATTCAGTCAAATTCTTACCTTAATTTTAGTAATCTACTTATTAATTGTACCGTTTTTATACAGAAAAAAGGAGTGGGTTCGTAGTTTTCTAAATCAATTCTCTGTACCTGTTGCTACTTGGAGTCAAGTCATTGCTTTTTTAGGCTTAACGGCTATCATTAGTATCATGCCATCGAGTAGAAAATGGGAATTATACGAACTTGGTTTTGGAATTATATTCTTTTTAATTGTATACAATCCTTTTAATAAGTCAGCTGTTTACAATAAATAACGAGCTTCTATATAAAATTAAAAAAGACGATTGAATATAAATTCAATCGTCTTTTTTTATACTTTAAACCAGTATTAACACCAACTTTCAAATTGAATTAACGCAACTGTTTTTCAAATTTCTTAAAAACAAATGTAGCCATTGTATAAAAAATAATTCCATAACTACTCCCTACAAAAAAACCAAATAATATATCCGTAGGAAAATGAACGCCAATATAGATACGACTATATGATACAACTACCGCCCAAACCAATAGGACTGAAAGTATATATTTATAAAAAGACCTAAGTAACAATCCAAAATAGACAGCGATCGCTGCAGAATTGGCTGCATGCGCAGAAAAGAAAGAAAATTTTCCTCCGCAACTTGATTTAACCAAGCGTACAAGATCCATTAAACTTTCATCATGACACGGTCTTAAGCGCTTTAGTCCATATTTGAATAGCTGTGATGTTTGATCTGATAATGTTATTAATAATAAAATAAAAACAACTGCAATCACTGTTTTTTTAGCCCCTATGCTTTTATACGTAATAAATAACAATACTAAATACAACGGAATCGCACTAAATTTATTGGTCATAAATAACCAAAAACCATCCCATTGCACCGTACCTAAATTATTGAGGTACAAAAAAAGCGCTATATCATTTTCTATAATTGAATCGAACACCTGCTTATTTTTTTTCTAAGATTTCCAACACAAAAACCAAATCTGTATCTGGAGGAATAACTTTTCCTGCTCCTTGTGCACCATAACCTAAGTGAGAAGGGATAAAAACCATCGCTTTTTCACCATATTTCAACTGTTGCAATCCCTCTTTAAAACCAGGAATTAAACGGGCTTCATCACTATACACAGATTCAAATGCTGCGTATCCATTCTGTTGGTCTCGCTTAGCATCAAATACCCCGTATTTTTTAGCAATCTCTCTATAACTTGTATCAAACAAGCGTCCATCACTAAAATAACCAGCATAGTTCACCCAAATTTTAGTTCCTCTTTTAGGTCTTGCACCTTCCTTAGCATCTAAAATATAATACTTTAAGCCAGATTTTAATTCTTTTGCATCTTTTTCATACTGAAGCATTTCTGCCTTCGTAGTCGATGCCACTTTATCTAATAAATCTTTTTTGCTTTTTGTGGCTTCAAAAGCCGCATTCACTTTACTTTCAAAAACTTTAGAGGCATCAAATCGTTTGGCAAGTTTTCCTACTCTAATAACATCAATTTTATTGATAAAGTCCCCTTTAACAATCGTATCTACAATGTTCTGACCAATGATTACATTCCCAAAAACAGTATGTTTACCATCCAACCAACTTGTATTTTTATGGGTGATAAAAAACTGACTTCCATTCGTTCCAGGTCCCGAATTTGCCATAGACAATACACCAGGATTCGTATGTTTTAGCAATAATTTACCATCTTCATCTTTCGGAAATTCATCTGGAAACTTATATCCAGGTCCACTAGAACCAGTTCCAGTAGGATCTCCTCCTTGTACCATAAAATCTTTGATTACACGGTGAAATTTAATTCCATCGTAGAAGTGTTTACCTTTAAATGAATCAAGTACCTTAGTATTAGTTCCTTCAGCAAGTGAAACAAAATTAGCAACTGTCATAGGAGTTTTTTCGAACTCCAATTTCAGTAATATATCACCTTTATTGGTTTGAACATCGGCATATAAACCTTCTTCCAAATCAGCGTACTTGGCGGTTTTGCACGAAGCAAAAACCACCAAAGCAACCACTGCAATACTTTTAAAGTATTTCATTTATTTATTAATTTTGATCAATTCCACTTCAAATACCAATGGCATGAATGGCTTGATAGGTCCTGAACCACCTTGAGGTGCATTTGCTCCATAGGCTAATTCTTGAGGAATGAAAAATTTATATTTCGCTCCAACTTTCATCAACTGAACTCCTTCAGTCCACCCTTTAATTACACGGTTTAAAGCAAAGCTAATCGATTTTTTACGATCTACAGAGCTATCAAAAACAGTTCCATCAGGTGTCGTACCATGGTAGTGTACTTCTACATCCGTAGCAGGACCATCAGGAGATTCTCCTGAACCTTCTTTTAATACGATATATTGCAAACCACTTTCTGTAGTCACAACTCCTTCTTTTGTTTTGTTCTCTTCTAAAAACTTAATTCCTTCTGCTTTAACATCTCCGTATTTTGCAGCCGCTGCTTCTTCTTGCTTGCGTCGTTGCGCTTTTTCAAAATAGGTTCTTAATTGATTGTCAATTCCTTCTTTAGCAACTAATAAATTTACTGAATCTATCGCATCCGAATACCCTTGGATTAATAAGTCTTTACTTACTTCCGGAAAAGCGTTGTTAAGTTTACTGGCCATATCTACACCCAAGCTATAACTAACAGAATCTAATTCGTTGTTTAAACTTGATACTCTTTTTACACCGTTGTTACATGATGCTAATGTTGCTACTGCCATTGCGGCTACAAGTAGTTTCTTCATTGTTCTTATTTTTGGATTTTTATTAATTCTACTATTACTTTTATTGGTTCGTTCATGCCAATTTTCTTCCCGTCACCTACTAAACCGTATGCTTTATAGGACGGAAATAAAAAGACGGCATCCTCCCCTTCTTTCATTAATTTTATACCTTGTTGTATTCCCTCAATCTCAAGCTCTTGTTTATCCACCTTAAACGTATTTAACTGCAAACTATCCTTAGCATACAGTAATTCATTTTTAAGATTATAAACTGCGTAGTTATACGATACAATATCATCTGTTTGAGGAAATTTTTCTAAATCATTTCTATGCGATATAGATACCCAAAAACCTAAAGATGATTCTTTGTAGGTTCGGATACTATCCTCAGCTATGAAATTTTGTATTAACAACGCTTCATGATTATTTAAACTCCTATTTAATTTAACAGATTCCTTTAAAAACACATTTGTTTTTTTACTGATCGGCTTTCTGGCTGTAGGTCCGCTACAAGAAAGAGTTGTCAGTATAATACCTGTAATTAAAAATAGTTTAGTTCTCATAAGAAGTAGCTAAGTCGTCTTTATATTGCGGCAATAAATCTACAAATTTTTCAACTGTTTCTTGGATACTCAGTTCTGTTCTTCCTCCAGAAGCATTATCATGTCCGCCTCCATCAAAATGGTTACGAGCAAACTGATTTACAGAAAATGAACCTTTTGATCTTAATGAAATTTTAATAATCCCTTGATCTGGATCCTCAATAAATATGGCCGCTAACACAATTCCTTTTACAGACAATGCATAATTTACAACACCTTCCGTATCTCCTTTTTGAAAATTATGTGCGTCCAATTCCTTACGAGTCATGGTGATATACGCTGCATTATATGCTGGAATAACAACCAAATTATTCATGGCAACACCCAACAAATGAAGTCGACCAATAGAATTAGTATCATACACTTGGTTGTGTATTTTTGCATTCTCTGCACCTTTATCAATCAAATCAGCGATAATTCGGTGTGTAGTACTTGTAGTTGAAGCAAATCGGAAAGAACCGGTATCTGTCATTATACCAGCATACAAACAACTAGCAATATGCTGGTCCACAAGATCCACCATCTCCAATTTTTCGATAAAATGATACACCATTTGGCATGTAGAACAAATACTAGTATCCGAGTACGTAAACCTAGCAATAGCATCAGGCTGTTGATGATGATCTATCATAATAAAATCACCTTCATACTTCTCTAAATAGGATTGCATATCACTTCCTGTCCTGTGTAAAGCATTAAAATCCAACAAAAAGATAAAATCAGCTTGATCTATCGCTCTTTTAGATTGTCTGTTTTGAACATCGTATTTAAGTACTTTTTCCGCTTGAGGCATCCATTTTAAAAAGTCCGGATAATCATTTGGTGCAACTACCGTAACATTATGGTTCAATTTCTGAAGAAAGTGCAACAAGCCTAAACTTGAACCAACAGCATCACCATCAGGATTTCTATGAGGTACAATTACCAAGTTTTTAGGACTTGACAGTAATTGTTTTAATTCTTTAATTTCGTTTATTGTCATATGGATGCGAATATACAAATTATAGCTATATTTTGTAAAAATAGCCTGTATATTTGTCTGATCCTTGACCAATAAAATTACTAGATGAGATATTTCCCCTTTACGGTACTACTTTTACTGTTTTTAAGCAGCTGTAATCAGAAGAAACCAATTACAATTATAAAAAGTAAAAATTATTTCCCTTCCGATTTTACGCTTGCTTTTGGTTCTTGTAACAACCAATCATTAAGTAATACTCTATGGCCAGAAATCACAAGAAACCATCCAGATGTATGGGTATGGGGAGGTGATATTGTTTATTCAGACACGGATGACATGGAAGTGATGAAAAACAGTTATTCCACACAGAAAAACAACAAAGCATATAGTGATTTTCGAAAAAACACTCCAGTTTTAGGTACTTGGGACGATCATGATTACGGGCTAAACGATGGAGGCATTGAATACAAACAAAAAAAGGAGGTGCAACAAATATTATTAGATTTTTTAGATGTGGATGCTCAAGATCCTAGAAGATCTAGAGCGGGTGTTTACCACGCGAATACATATAATATAGGGAACGCGAGTATTCAAATAATAGTACTAGACTCGCGTTATTTTAGAACCGCCCTCACAAAAGACCCTACAGGAGTTAAACGGTATATCCCCTCTACAGATACAACAGGAAGTATGTTAGGAAAAGAGCAATGGGAATGGTTAGAAACAACATTAAACAACTCAAAAGCCTCTTTTAATATCATTATAAGTAGTATTCAGTTTTTATCCTCAGAACATGGTTTTGAAAGTTGGGGAACGATGCCTCACGAAGTTGAAAAAATGGAAAAACTACTACTATCATCAGCTGCTAAAAACACCATTATATTAAGCGGTGACCGCCATATCTCTGAATTCTCTAAAAAAGAAATTGGAGACCACCATTTTCCACTCATAGATTTCACTTCAAGTGGTCTAACCCATTCATACGATGGATTTAATGGAGAAAAAAATCCGTATAGAATAGCGCCTGTTATAAGTGTCAAAAGTTTTGGACTACTTAAATTTAACTTTAATAAAAACAGTGTCAAATTCGAAATTAGAGGAGAAAACAATCAGTTACTATCAAGCTTTAGCCAGGTCTATAATCACTAATTTTTAGTGTAAGCATTCACCGATACTTAAGGTTAAAACGCGTCAGAAACACATAATATAAAACAAAGGTATTTGCTATCATAAAGAAATTGGTATATTTGCACGATTTTAACACAGAAAACATTACAGATGACAACAAATAGAACTTTCACAATGATTAAGCCTGATGCCGTAAAAAACGGTCACATTGGTGCTATTTTAGACAAAATAAACGCTGCAGGTTTTAGAATTGTAGCTCTAAAAAAAACGCAAATGACCGTAGCTGATGCGTCGGAATTTTATGCGGTTCATAACGAACGTCCATTTTTTGGAGAATTAGTTGGTTTTATGACTTCAGGTCCAATTGTAGCAGCTATTTTAGAAAAAGACAACGCGGTAGAAGACTTTAGAGCTTTAATTGGAGCAACAAATCCAGCAGATGCAGCAGAAGGAACAATTCGTAAAATGTTTGCTACCTCTATGGGAGAAAATGCAGTACACGGATCTGACAGTGACGAAAACGCTGCTATTGAAGGTGCTTTCCATTTTTCTGGAAGAGAGATTTTTTAGTCCTCTAAAAAATTATTACATAAAAAAAATCCGTTGATTAGTTCAACGGATTTTTTTTTATGTTCTTAAAATATAACTCTTAACCAAGAATCACTCTAGAAATTACTGCTTCTCCTAGCGCTTCATTCATCATTTTAATGATGTTTGATTTTCCATAACTCAGTTCTTCACGTAAAGCAGAAGAGGTTAATTTAACAATTAATGTTTTTCCTTGAATTGTTACACTTTCTGTATAAGTAGTAACTCCGGGCCCCATCATGTCTCCCCATGCATCTTGAGCAGATAATTGCTGAATCCCTTTCGTCAATTTATTCTCTTTAATAACTTGCTTCATGATATCTTTCATAGAAAAGATTTCTTTATTCCGTTTCGCCATTTGTTGAATTATAATTTAAATATTTTATACGTTTGATTGGTCTTTTTAACCACCTCTTCTGTTCTTTCTGCATGCGTATCACTAATAAATAACTGACCAAAATGATCGTGATTTACTAATTCTATAATTTGCTGCACTCTTAAATCATCTAATTTATCAAAAATATCATCTAATAATAAGATAGGCTTTACCTTTGATTGTTCCTTAATAAAATCAAATTGTGCTAATTTTAATGCAATTAAAAATGATTTTTGTTGTCCTTGAGAACCAAATTTTTTCACAGGAAAACCATCTATTTCAAAAACTAAATCATCTTTATGTACTCCTACACTTGTATATTGTAACACTCTATCCTTTTCTAAACTCCCCTCCAACAAGTCCATAAAATCAGACTCATTCAATTGGGACTTATAACGTAAATCTACAGATTCTTTTTCAGCTGAAATGGCCTTATATCTCTCTATAAATATAGGAATAAAAGTTTCTAAAAAATGCTTTCTAACTTGGTTTATTTTATCGCCATACATCTTCAACTGCTCATTATAAACATTTAAATTAAGAGCATCAAACGTCCTATTAGAGGCAAAAAATTTCAATAACGCATTTCTTTGTGAAACTACTTTTGTATAGCTAATCAGTGTTTTTAAATACACACTATCGGATTGGGAAATCACAGAATCCATAAATTTTCTACGAATATCACTTCCTTCCACAATTAAATCTCGATCCGCAGGAGAAATTATAACCAAAGGAAAAGCTCCTATATGATCCGAAAAACGTTCATAAATCTTCCCGTTTCGCTTGATCACTTTTTTATGTCCTTTTTTATAACTACAAATAACATTCTCAGAACGTTCTTTGACCTGGTATTCACCATCAATCATAAAATAATCTTCTCCATGTCTAATATTCTGACTAGCCACCGCATTAAAATAACTTTTAGCAAAAGACAAGAAGTAAATAGCGTCTAACACATTGGTTTTCCCAACGCCGTTATTCCCAACGAAACAATTTATTTTATTGTCAAAATCGAAATTCTGAGACTCAAAATTTTTAAAGTTAAGAAGGCTTATTTTTTTTAAATGCATGGAAAATATATGAGGGGATAAAATTATTACTTTTATTTGATATTTAGACTGATTTGTATTTTTAGTTTTCAATAAAATACCCTACTTTTGCTCTTCAAATTATACAAAAATAATGGCAACGTACAAAAAAACAGGTACTAAAATTAGAACTAAAAAAGCCCAAACTTCTACAATTGGAGAAGACTCAACTACGGCTGAAGTATTTAATACATTAGACGAAACTGCTTCAAAATCTGAGCAATGGGTTATTAAAAATCAAAAAGCAATTTTTGGTATTATCGCACTTATCGTAATCTCTATATTAGGGTTTATGGCATACCAAAAATACATAGCTGAACCCCAAGAAAAAGCAGCTGCAAACGAATTGGCTTTTCCAAAAGTATATTTCGAACAAGCAATTAACAGTGCTGTAGCAGTAGATTCATTATTTAACTTAGGATTAAATGGCGCAGATGGAAAATACGGTTTTATAGATGTAGCTGATAAATTTAGTGGAACTAAAGCAGGAAATTTAGCACATTATTACGCTGGAATCTCTTTCTTAAAAATGAAACAATATAAAGATGCAATCACTCACTTAGAACAATTTAGTTCTGACGATGCATTATTAGGCCCTACAGCAAAAGGTGCTATTGGCGATGCTTTTGCAGATATCAATCAACCAGAAGATGCTATGGATTTTTATATCCAAGCAGCCAACTTACAATCTAATGGTTTTTCTACTCCTTTATTTTTATTCAAAGCAGGAAATACAGCATTGGAATTAGGTAAATTTGACAAAGCATTGTCTTTATTTAACCAAATCAAAAATGACTACCCTACTTCTGAAGAAGGAAGAAATATTGAAGTATTTATTAGTAAAGCAACTTACGCTACCAAATAAATGGCAACAACAAACTTATCATCATACGATAAATCTACAATCCCAAGCGCGAAAAATTTTCGGTTTGGGATTGTT
>Ga0209395_1005686_pt1 | contig 13925 bp, 14 predicted proteins | sample GOMGulsemesocosm_3_FD_184635 | JGI IMG/M metagenome (GOLD analysis project Ga0209395, IMG submission 184635) | Methane-oxidizing microbial communities from mesocosms in the Gulf of Mexico - GOM9D Gulf of Mexico (SPAdes) (version 2) | ecosystem: Environmental > Aquatic > Marine > Cold seeps... | reverse complement strand
CTCCAAATGTCTACTAGTACAAGCTGATGAAGCTATGTATCAAGCAAAATTACGAGGTAGAAATCAGGTTTATTATGCTGTTGAACAAGTAAACCAATCAAGTAGTACCTATAAGCTAGAACGAGACTTTCTGCAAGCAGCTAAAAATAAAGAATTTTATCTTCAATTTCAACCTATTGTTAATTTATCTTCAGGTAAAATCGTCGGTGCAGAGTCACTAATTCGCTGGCAGCATTCAGAACAAGGTATTATTCAACCTGACACATTTCTTCCTGAAATTGAGCGGGCTGGCTATATGCATAAACTTGATATCTATGTAGTTGATTTAGCCTTTAATTACCTAAAAAATCATCAAAAACACTTCCCTGAAAACTTCAAGCTCAATATAAATATTTCTAGTAAAGGTTTTGTTTCTGATGAACTTATTGATTTATTGGAAAATAATCATTCTGAACATCCACAACTAATGAAATTATTATGTATAGAAATAACAGAGCAAACAATTGTAGATAATATTGAGAAAACACAGATATCGATGGAGAAACTCTCCTATATGGGAATTACTATCGCCCTAGATGATTTTGGTACCGGTTATTCGTCATTGAGTTACTTGAACAAATTTAGTTTTGACACTTTAAAAATAGATCGTTCTTTTATCAATAATTTGGATAATGATAAAAATAATCATATTATTTTAAATACAATTATCAATTTAGCCAAGTCATTGAATATAAAAACGGTTGGTGAAGGTATAGAAAATGAAAAACAATATCGCCACTTGAATGAAATAAAATGTGTTAACGGCCAAGGGTATTTTATGTCTAAGCCCGTAGATGCGGGAAAACTATTACAGTTACTGAATGAACAAACTAACTACAAAAATTTACTTGCTGAAAAAATTGTAAATATTAAGAAATAAAAGGTAACAACATTTGTTACCTTCTCTATGTTTATGTTCGTCGTTATTATCTAGAAATATTGCGCTGGTAATCAGCACCATCTCCGGTTTCAACTAAAACATCATCAACAAAATGTAAATAAGTACATTCATCTTTAGTCGTTAGGTCATCTTTGTGTAAACGATGAGTTCGGTAAAAAAGTACTTTTACTTCTTTGCCATCCAATAGGTATTTTTCATTAAAATCAGCCATACCTAGCTTATGATGTACATCATTATAATTAGCGTTCAACTGAACTTTAGCTATTTTTTTACGATTGTCATGTTCACGATCGCCGAATGATGTTGATATTGAATGGCCTTCATCATCATTTCCTACAGCAATAACACAGCCGGTTAAAGATAAAGTTAAAGGCGCGGCAACGAGTAATGCGATAATTGTTTTTTTCATGTGTTTCCCTTACGGTTTATAGTGCTTAAACCTAATGATAAAAGCTATAAAGCTTATAGCAAAGTACAAACCAACTTTTTAACCTATTGATATAGCTGACAATTATATGAAGACACAAAAGAAACGCAAGACAAGTATCGCTATATTCGCTAAAATATCGCAACTTTAACAATCAAATGTACTTTATGACTATTACTGACGAAATAATCATCATCGCAAATCAGCTAGCGAACCAAGGGAAAAAACCTACGGTTGCACTCATTAAAACCAAGTTAACAAAGTCAGTGCCATTACCCACAATTATTACTATTTTAAAAGGCTGGGTTCATGATCCCGAGTTGATCACACACCAGAGCTCTGAGCCAAGCCATAATTTACCAAAGAAGAAAACCTTAATGCTTGATACAAAAGTTCAACAAGCGATCAATCAAGCAGTAGAAAAAGCAATGCAACCACTGTTCGAAGAGCTCGCAGAATTAAAAGCCTTGTTAATCAACTTTAAAAAATAGAATACAAGTTAAGGTACTCTAGGTAAAAGTGAATGAACAAAATCAGCTAAAGAATTGGCCACTTTTTTATGCGCTTTTTTGCCAACTTTCTCTACCCAAACTTCACCACTTTCATTATTTAAAGTTAAGATCATATTATCATCATCGGTTAACGCGAAAAATAACGTTACAGGTTGTTTCAACTTCTGTTTCATTAAGATATGACCAATAACGTTTTCTTGTAAACGTTGAAAGTCATCCTTACTCCAAGCAAAAAGCAAAGATAAAGCGCCCTCATCACAACTGGCATCTAACGTATCACTGAAAATTGTAGTGAAATATGTTTTAAAATCATCATGAATAGTAAGTTCTAACGCTTCTTCAACATTGTCAAAAGTTAATTGTTCATCAACATCATACGGCTGCCAATACTGATGTTTTTCATCATAATCGTTTGCTAAGCAAGGTGATGGCCATTGCTCATCTTTTTCAATTAAGGGTAAATGTTGATAACGTTTTTGATATTCTGAGAGGTAATTTTGAGAAAATAACAACAAAGATTGGGTTAACTCGCAAGGTGACGATTTCATCTGGTAAGAAGATCCTTTAAAATAGGCTATAAGTAGCCAACAAATAAGTAATCAGCCATTTTTATGACCAATTATAAGAACGCCGAAGCATTAAGTAAATTGAACCTAGGCAAAGCCACTAGTTATTGCAGTGAATATACCCCAGAATTACTGCAAGCGGTACCACGAAGTTTAAACAGAGACGGTTTAGACATTTCAGCTGAAAACTTACCTTTTGTTGGCGAAGATGTTTGGTATGGCTATGAACTGTCTTGGCTAAATAACAAAGGCAAACCTATTGTTGCAGTCGCAGAATTTCGTTTTTGTTGTAAAAGCAAAAATATTGTTGAGTCAAAATCGTTTAAATTATATTTAAATAGCTTTAATCAAACACGGTTTTCATCATGGGAAGATGTAAAGCACCATATGGAAAAAGATTTATCACAAACCTCTGGTAGTAAAGCTTCAGTGAAACTATTCCCTGTTGATGATTGCCCACCACTTAATATTAACCATCAGTTATTTGAAGGTGAATTGACCTGTATTGATGAACTAGATATTGAAGTTAACAATTACCAACTCGCACCTGAACTATTACTTAGTCCTACCGATGATAATCTAAAGAAAAAAACAGTAATTAATGAGTGTTTAGTTAGTCATTTATTAAAATCTAACTGTTTGATCACCAATCAACCCGATTGGGCAAGCATCTATATTCAATACAGTGGTAAAGAAATTTTACATAAATCTATTTTGGCTTACCTGATTTCTTTTCGTCAACACAATGAGTTCCATGAACAATGTGTTGAACGGATATATTGTGATTTACAGAAATATTGTCAAATTGATGAACTTACTGTTTTTGCTCGCTATACTCGCAGGGGCGGTTTAGACATTAATCCGTATCGTTCTAATGTAAATAGTAAGGCTCCAGTAGGAAGAACACTACGACAATAAAGAGAGTACCCCACATAAAGATGAATTTTATTGCTTTAAAGCAATTATAAATCATTATTGATACTGACTTTTATTGATCTTAGGTTTACTATTAAATAATATCATTTAAATGTTAAAGAACACTTTTGTTCATTTGTTTTTAAATAAAAACAATCACATTACTAAACTATAGCGTTACATACGGAAGACTGTTTTTTATGAGCAATAACTCTGTTGCAGACAAAGAAATCATATTACTGAAGAAAAAACTCGATCTCGCCATTACTTCTCGTGCCGACTTAGAGACCGATTTAAAATCGCAATCATCCTTATTAATTAAATTTATTGAAAAGTTATCACTTGTTTGCAAGGGAATGGACATTACCCTTGATAATAAACTTGCCAATTTACGTTCAATGTTGAAAAAATCTGCACCACTCCCAGATATTCAGTCGCAAATAAAATCGACAGCGCTTTTATTACAAAAACAGTCACTAAAAAATGAACTAAACCTTAATAAATTACATGATAGATTTCATATTGCTGGTCTTGCTCTACAAAAGATAAATGGCTTACCTGCAGATTTACGTCGAAAATTACGCGCTTTAATAACTGAATCTAAAGACCCTCAAGATGCAGTTGTGCAATATGTACCTTTATTAGCTAAGTTATTAGAGTTCTACGATTCAGCACTGTCGGTAAAAGCCAAAGAAACAATACCTACTGGTGGCCTACTTAATTCATTGCCCCAAAATATAGAGCATAAATCGACGAATAAAAGCCAGTCAGCAGAAAGTGAATATATTGAACGTTTTGAAGCGATCCTTACCAGTATCGTTGTTTCAGATAAACACAGAAAAGATATATCACTAATTAAGTCCCAACTTGATGATGATATGTCAAACAATAAGTTATTAAACAGCTTTCTAAAAGTTTTTGATGTCATTATTGAGGACTTGCAAGATGAACGTAATACAGCAAAAGTTTTCCTATCAACTTTAAGTGATACGCTAACCACAGTTCAGTCGGCTGTTAAGTCAACCGTTTCTAGCTGTAATAAATCGAAGTCTGAGCACGATTCACTTAACGAACAATTGCAAAGACAAATTGTAGATATGGCTGCGGGCCTAGATAAAGCAACTTCATTAGCAGACATAAAAGTTGATATAAATGCAAAATTACAACTTATTGCAGGTACATTAGAAAAGAAAACAACGTTTGAGCATAAACAACAGCAAATATTAGAAATACAATTATCAACCATGACAGAAAAGGTTGATTTACTTGAAAAACAAAGTCGTAGTTTCGAAAAACGTATCAAAGAACAACAGGCAAGAAGTTTACAGGATGCATTAACCAAACTAAATAACCGTGCGGCATTTGATGAATACTTCGCCAGAGAAATTGTACGCTTTCACAATAAGAAATTTGAATTAGCCATCGTTGTGATGGATCTCGATGACTTTAAGCGCATTAATGATACCTATGGTCATACTGCTGGTGATAAAACCTTGCAAGTTATCTCAAGTACATTCAAAAAGTATATCGCTAATGATGCTTTTATTGCTCGTTATGGCGGTGAAGAATTTGTTTTAGTTTTTTCTGGTATTAGCCCAAAAGCTTTAGTAGAAAAACTAAATGCTTTACGGTTACAAGTTGCTAAATTACCTTTTAAGTTTAAAAACAATAAAGTCACTATTACCTTATCTATTGGAGCAAGTCATGTTCAAAATAATGACAATGTTCACATGGCTTTCGAACGAGCTGATGGTGCTCTTTATCAAGCAAAAGAAAAAGGCAAGAATACGGTAGTGTATCTATAAAATCTTTCGAACTTATAGTGCATCACCGCCACAAAGTTTATCAAAATGGACTAACGTTACCTTAAGTTGTATTAGTTCATTTCAAGCCACTGCTTTAAATTTTCGTGAAAGGAGTTCAACCATGCAAACGCAAATAAACCCTGTTGGCAATATGAACCTGCTGTCTCAAGCCGAAATAGAGCAACTTCAGCAGTCAGCGACCAGTAAAATTTACCAACTTTATCGTAACTGCTCTCTCGCGGTATTAAATGCCGGTAGCCATACAGATGATGCTGAAGCGATATACCAAAAATTTCAAGACTTTCAGATACAAGTACTCCGCCGTGAGCGTGGCGTAAAGTTAGCATTAGCAAATCCTCCCACGGATGCCTTTGTTGATGGAAAAATAATTAAAGGTATTCAAGAGTTACTGTCTGCGGTATTACGCGATATATTATTTACCCACAATCGTTACCAAGCGGACATTGAACATACTCAACAAACTACCGATTTAACTTTCGATATTTTACGAAATGCTAATGTAATAATTCCAGAAAGCGACCCAAATTTAGTGACCTGTTGGGGTGGACACTCCATCAACGATAATGAATATAAATATACAAAGAATGTTGGTTACCAGCTAGGGTTACGCGGTTTTAATATTTGCACTGGTTGTGGCCCCGGTGCGATGAAAGGCCCGATGAAAGGAGCAACTATTGCTCACGCTAAACAGCGCAATAAAGACGGTCGTTATATTGGCTTAACCGAGCCAAGTATCATTGCCGCAGAGCCGCCAAACCCGATTGTTAATGAATTAGTCATAATGCCTGATATTGAAAAGCGCTTAGAGGCTTTTGTTCGCATGTCTCATGGGATAATTATATTCCCAGGAGGTGCGGGTACGGCTGAAGAATTACTTTATATTTTAGGAATAATGTTGAACCCTAAAAATAAAGAGCAAAAACTTCCTATTATTCTAACGGGTCCCAAGGAAAGTGCTGAATACTTCATTCAAATAGACAGGTTTATTGGTGCTACCTTAGGTGAAGAAGCTCAAAATCTTTATCAAATTATTGTTGATGACCCTATTGCTGTTGCAAAAGCTATGCGTATCGCTTTAGACGAAGTCCTGACATATCGTAAAAAAACCGGTGATGCCTATCATTTTAACTGGTCATTAACCATTGAAGCTGACTTTCAGCAGCCTTTTGAACCTACACATGAGAGCATTGCAAATTTACCGATCAACTTTGATTTAGACACAGCAACACTCGCCGCTAACTTGCGACGAATTTTTTCTGCTATAGTAGCGGGTAATGTAAAATCACAAGGTATTAAGGCCATACGAAAGCATGGACCATTCGAGATATCCGGTGATAAAAAAATAATGAAACTCATGGACAATTTACTTGCATCGTTTGTCGAACAACAACGTATGAAGCTCCCAGGCAGTAAATATATACCGTGCTACAAAGTAATTTAAGGGAAATGAATGTCCACACATCTAGTATTAATTGATGCGTTGAATTTGATCAGAAGAATATACGCGGTACAAGAACGCCCTTTTCTACTCAATAACGAACTTGCTGAGAACACTAAAAAACAAGTACTTTTTAATACTCAGCAAGCGTGTGGGCAAGCTTTAGCTAAAATACTTGAACACTTGCAACCTACGCATGCGTTAGCTGTTTTCGACAGTGAGCAACCTTGCTGGCGCTATCAACTTTACCCTGACTATAAAAAGGGTCGAAAGAAAATGGCTGAGCACTTGGCCAGCAGTTTACCTGCTATTCAAGACGAATTCATGAAAATACAAGTTGACTCTTTAATTCCAGAAGAAGACGAAGCCGACGATATCATTGCCACCCTTGCAATAAAAATGGCCCTTAAAGACCAGAATGTTACGATTGTTTCAACCGACAAAGGTTTTCTTTCGTTATTAAACCCCCACATTCGTGTTTATGATCATTTTAATCGTCGCCACCTCGACAGTAACTTTGTACAAAGTAAATTCAATGTAAAACCGCAACAACTTATGGACCTATGGACCTTAACAGGTGATAACACTAATAAAATACCAGGTGTTGCCGGTGTTGGGCAGATTACCGCTGCACAACTATTAAATAAATACGGTTCGATTAAATGCATACTTGATGCCTCTGATATCAAAGCCACATTAGCGAATAAACTCGCTGAGCATAGTGAACAAATAGCACTGAGTCGTGAACTACTCACACTAAAAAAAGATATTCCTCTTGGCTTTAATTTAAAAGATATACGCCTTACCCCTTAAAGTTCACATTATCGCCAAATAAATATCTGTATTATATTTTATAAATTAACTAATATAATACCTCTTTCCTAAGCTTAAGCATTGCTCCATGGAAGTAACATGATGGAATTACTAATAAATGAATAAGAAAGTTGTCATTCGTATCTTAATAGCACTGGCTATTTACGGTTTTTTTGTTGCTCTTGTTGTAAACTTTTATGATGACAGACCTTCAGATATGAAATGGGGCGATCGAGAGTCTTTTAATCGTCAATATATAGGTAAATTAACGCTTGAAGATTTTAATTTTGAACAAGCGTTAGATGAGCTAGGTAGCCCAGATATTACTGAAGCTAAAAAAGTAGATAAACATAATTTTCAAGTTATGTTCTATCGTACTCAGCATGTAAAGTCAGACGGTTTTACTACTCAAGATGAGTGTACGGCGCTACTCTTTAAAAATGGCTCACTTATCGCCATTGGTAAAACAGCTTACCAACAATTTCAGCAATTATAAGCGCTGAGTACTCAAGTAGAGAGACAAAATGTCTACTAAATCAAACAAAGGTCTAATAACGCTTTATTAAGACTTCATCTATACTACTATCTACTATTATGACACCCGCAACATAAAGCCTTTAATGTATATTTCATGAAAGGTTTTATCCTAGATTACAGGGTGTCTGCATGCTATAAATGCGCTCGTTTTCTAAACTTGACAAACTCTTCTTAAGGTAAAAAAATGGCTACTCAAACCATAACAGTAATCCCTGGCGACGGCATTGGCCCAGATATTATCGATGCTACGATTAAAATACTAGACAAAGCCGGTTGTGATTTTGCTTATGAATATGCAGATGCAGGACTTACTGCATTAGAGAATCACGGTGATTTGATTCCTGATACTACATTGGCATTAATCAAAAAAAACAAAATTGCATTAAAAGGCCCTCTTACGACTCCTGTAGGAGAAGGTTTTACTTCCATCAATGTAACTTTACGTAAGCACTTTCAGCTTTACGCCAACGTACGTCCTGTTATTTCGTTTAAGGGCACAAAAGCCCGCTATGAAGACATTAACATTATCACTGTACGCGAAAATACCGAAGGCATGTACTCAGGTTTAGGGCAAACCATATCAGAAGACGGCGAAACGGCAGAAGCCAAAAGCTTGATCACTCGTGAAGGTGCTGAACGTATTGTTACTTTCGCTTACGAAACAGCAATAAAGGAAGGCCGAAAGAAAGTAACGGCTGTGCATAAAGCAAATATTTTAAAATCAACTTCAGGTTTATTTCTAAAAGTAGCTCGTGAAGTAGCTGCTCGTTACCCACAAATTGAATCAACTGAAATGATCGTTGATAACTGTTGCATGCAGTTAGTCATGAACCCAGAGCAGTTTGACGTAATAGTTACCACCAACTTGTTTGGCGATATATTATCTGATTTATGCGCAGGTCTAGTGGGTGGATTAGGAATGGCACCAGGAGCAAACATTGGCGGCGATTGTGCTATCTTTGAAGCTGTACATGGAAGTGCCCCAGATATTGCGGGTAAAAATTTAGCTAACCCAACCTCTGTTATTTTAGCTGCGATCCAAATGTTGGAATATTTAGACATGGGCGATAAAGCAAATAATATCAGAAATGCGATTACTGATGTTATTGCTACTGGCGACAGAACGACTCGCGATCTAGGTGGTACACATGGTACAAGTGATTTTACCGATGCGGTACTTGAACGCTTATAACCCACCTATTTAATAGCGTTCGCCGTTCCTTGCCATCCATGACATCACGACATACCGTTCATCCTGAACATAAAAAACCGACATAATGTCGGTTTTTTTATCATGAAAATACCAAAGTATTTCCTATTTAGTTTCTTTTGCCGGAATGGGCGATAATAATCGAGCATGTACCGTAACTTCTTCGCGGTCAAAATATAAATGCTTAGCGTAAAGTTCGTATTTCACATTATGCTCATTAAAAGCATCTTTAATAGATTGTAAGTCATTAGTCACTTGTTGGTAGCGACCTTTCATCGGTAACTTCAAGTTGAAAATAGCTTCTTTACAGTAACCATTCAATAACCAGTGTGCCATTAATTTTGCTACCCGCTGAGGTTTTTCAATCATGTCACAAACTAACCAATGAACATTTTGCTTCATAGGAGTATATTTAAAGCCATCCATAGTGCGATGCTTTACTTGTCCGGTATCCATTAACGATTGTGCCATTGGGCCATTATCAATCGATGTAACCATCATGCCACGGCGTACAAGTTGATATGTCCAACCACCTGGGGCAGCGCCTAAATCGACAGCGTTCATACCTGAAGTTAAACGTTCAGCCCATTCATCGCGAGGAATAAAGTGTAAAAATGCTTCATCTAATTTTAATGTTGAACGACTAGGTGATGCACTAGGAAACTTAAGTCTTGGAATACCCATAGCATGTGGTGAACTATTTTCAGCTAGCGAGAAACCAAAAATAGCTTCTTTACCACTTAAAAATAAACCGTGTAAGATAGCGCCGTCATGATTGCCTTTCTCGGTTAACATTTTATTTTTACGCAAAGCTTGGCGCAGTGGCACTGAGAGTTTACGACAAAATTTAGATAACTCTTTTCCGTCGTTAGTATCAGGCATTTCCATGCGTAAGTCCGCATATTGCCATTCATTACCTAATGCTTCAGTGATCGCTTCAACACGATTATAATCGGGTAGGTCAATCTTTTCAGTTAGCGTTACAAACCAATCGCGAGCAAAGATCAAACGACGTAAAGGAATTATTTTCATTAAAACTTCACCGTCTTTCGGATCGTTCAAATGAAAATAAACTAAGCCTTCATTCTTTGATAGCTGCAAATAGCCATAGATTTCATTCCATGAAGCTTTTTCTTGAATTTCTGCGCCACACTCTTTTTCAAAGCCTGGGCGACAGTATAATATAATAGAGGTCATAATGATTTTACCTACAAACGATCTTTATCTGTGCTTGAATTAGACACTGATATATTTATTCCTGCCCAACCGATACATAACCAACCAAGCGCAAATGACATGCCACCAATGGGAGCGAGTTTCCCAATAGCTGCAAAATCAAAAAATGTTTTTACATACAAACTACCACTAAAGCACATGATCCCTAAACTAAAAAACAATGCTGAAAAATAAAGGGCTTTTATAGGCTTACTTTCATTCGGCAGACCTTTCCACCATACAGCAATAGCTAATAAAGCTAAGGTATGAAAAAACTGATACTGCAACGCATGAGTAATACGTGATTGTACTTCATTTGACAGGTTTACCCCAGCATGGGCAAACCAAGCGCCGAATAATACAGAAAAACAGCCACTGATACCAATAAATATCAATATCGCTCGCAGGTAAATAGCATTTAGGTGATCGTAATTAATTGTTTTATTTTTCATCGTATTGTTATCGGTTGATTTTATCCATAAATTTGACCATATCACTAATTGCATTATTAATATGTTCGTTATGCGTAAAGCCCGATTTTACGCGCGGTTTTAAATTATGATCACCATCACTGAAGAAGATACATTGGCATTTATCTGAAATTTCATAGTCAGTAATCTCTTCTTCACTGCCTAAAGCATCCCGTGTACCTTGTAAAATCAATATTTGTTTTTTCGTATCTTGTAACGGCTCTAATCTCAATTTTTCTGGTTTTTTTTGCGGATGAAATGGGTAACCTAAACATATAACACCTTGGACATTAATGTTTTCATCAGCCACTAAGGTTGCTGCAACTCGCCCGCCCATGGATTTTCCAGCTAAAAAAATAGGTAATGATGTATCGACTTCAGCTAATACTTTCTCAAAACAGTCTATTAGTTTTGGCATTCGGTCTGGTGGTCTACGGTTTCCTTTTTCGATACGTTCATCCATATACGAAAAATTAAAACGCAACACACTAATTTGTTGCTGATTTAATCCTTTACTCACAATTTCCATAAACTCGTGGCTTTTATCCGCACCTGCCCCATGGGCAAAAACAACTAAGGCTTTCGCATTATCTACATAATTCTCTATTGTGGAAATCATAGGGGTCCTTATATTAAAAGTAATTAGAAAGTATCATCAAGCTCTTCTTGTTCATCTTTAACAGTATCTAATACCCATTCTCTAAAAGCTGAAATCTTTCCTATGTCAACCTGCCTCTCACGACAAACAACATAATAAGCATTCTTACTTTCTAAAACTTCAGTAAATGGACAAATAAGTCGACCTGCATCAATATCTGGCTTAGCCAGAAAACTATGTGCAAGTGCAACACCTTGCCCATGCAATGCCGCCTGTACCACCATGGATGAGTGACTAAAAATTGGTCCATGATTAACATTCGTTGCTTTTACGCCGGTTTGTTTAAACCAACGCTTCCAATCTCGACGTGAAGTATCATGCAATAACGTATGGTTAATTAAATCATCAATTTTATCTAGCGGCTTTTTTCCTTGTAATAGTAGAGGAGAACATACAGGAACAAGATATTCTTTTTGCAATTGCTGTGCATGAATATCAGCCCAATGGCCCCGACCATAATAAATAGCAACATCAACATCTTCAGTTAATGAACTTTCTGGTTGGTCAACGGCTTTAATACGAACATCAATATCAGGATGTAAGGCATTAAAAGCGTTCAATCGAGGCACCAGCCATTGAATAGCAAAGCTTGGTTGCAAACTTACCGTGATAGCGCCTTTTGCTCCACGTGCTAATAATCGCTCTGTTGCATCGTTAATGGCGCTAAAAACATCTTTAATATCTAAATAATACGCCTGCCCTTCTTCTGTTAACAACAGGGCTCGGTTCTTACGCATGAATAACTTTATGCCTAAATACTCTTCCAAAGATTTTATTTGATGACTAATTGCCGCTTGGGTGACGAATAATTCTTCAGCGGCACGCGTAAAGCTCAGTTGCCTAGCTGAGGCTTCAAATGCCTTAAGCGCGTTTAATGGTGGGAGTCTATTCGCCAAGGTTCACCTTTATTTTAATTTTTCACTTATATTTGATGAATAATTCATGCATAAAAAACCAACGGAACAAGATAATTATTTGCCATTAGTTTTTCTAATGTCAAACATTATAAATTGTCGTTTTTAAAATTGCCAGTGTTAACGTAGAATTTACTTCATAGATGAAGGACTTCATCTTTATCCCAAAGTATTTGGGCTGACAATTGAATGTGATTCCCAACCCACATTTAAGAATTAAGTAAGAAAAGGTCCCAGAACATCTATATGGAAATAACGTTTAATTTAAGGGTGACCCTATGAAAGTTTTTAATAAAATCGCAGCATGTACATTTGTAGCAACAATGATGGTATCACAGGCTCAAGCTATTGAATTAGTTAAAGTAGAGCCTGTAGCTAAGTTCACTATAACTGAAGCAGACAAAGCAAGTTTAGCTCAATCTATAAAACTACATATGACTGAAGCTGTAGCTGTTAACACTGTGCTTAATATATACAAGGCTAAAGCTAGCTTTTTAAGTAAAAGTAAAACAGAAAAATTAACGAAAGTGAATGTAACCGCTGAGTAGCCAGATTGTTATTTTTATGCAAAGTTTTAACATTAGTTTCTCTAGGACTAGGGTTAAGCCATTCGCTTAAAAATTCTGTTATTGAGTAAAAAGGATGCTATGAGCATCCTTTTTTAGTTTTAATCATTAAACTTAACCAGGGAAAATTCGGTTATTTTGCCAAAGTTTACTAAATATATTATCAAATGATAATGAAGCAGCATGAGAAAACTTTTCTGCTAAGCTTTTCTTGGTCGCATATTTTAAGGCAATAATTTTATGCGACTTACTGCGCGACTGTAGATAATCGTCACTGGTTTGAATTTCGTCTACCAAGCCTAAATCTTTAGCTGTAGTACCAAACCAATGCTCGCCTGTAGCTACTTTATCAATATCTAAACTAGGACGGTGCTCTCTAACAAAGTCTTTGAATAGCACGTGAGTCTCTTCTAACTCTTCGTTAAATTTTTCACGGCCTTTTTCTGTATTTTCACCAAACATAGTAACAGTGCGTTTGAATTCTCCCGCGGTAAATTGCTCGTAATCTATGTCATTCTTTTTAAGTAACTTATGAAAGTTAGGTACTTGCGCGATAACACCAATAGAACCTAAAATAGCAAAAGGTGCTGAAATGATTTTATTCGCCACACAAGCCATCATATAACCACCACTAGCTGCTACTTTATCAACAGAAGCGGTTAATGGGATATTGTGCTGACGAAGTCTGTCAAGCTGCGAAGAAGCTAGACCGTAACCATGGACCATACCGCCGCCACTTTCTAAACGAACAAAAACTTCATCGTCTGATGTTGCTACTGTTAATATTGCTGAGATTTCTTCACGTAAACCGCTTACTTCACGGGCATCAACACTACCGTTAAAGTCGAGAACAAAAATCTTAGGATCTGCTTTCACAGCCTCATCTTCATTATCACCTTTAGTTTTAGCTAACTTCTT
>Ga0209395_1005685_pt1 | contig 13926 bp, 10 predicted proteins | sample GOMGulsemesocosm_3_FD_184635 | JGI IMG/M metagenome (GOLD analysis project Ga0209395, IMG submission 184635) | Methane-oxidizing microbial communities from mesocosms in the Gulf of Mexico - GOM9D Gulf of Mexico (SPAdes) (version 2) | ecosystem: Environmental > Aquatic > Marine > Cold seeps... | reverse complement strand
AACGATTGGATTAGGCATGGGTTTCTTTCTAGCCTTGCAGTATCTTTCCATATAATTAAGCATAGCTGTTAGCCCAAAAATTAACGACTCGCCATGAGTATCAACTAATTACTATTTAACAGGCACTAGAAACGTTTCTTCTGTTTTCTGCGCAAGCCTAACCGTACCTAGATCAACCAGCACCAAATTTTGGGCAAAAAACCTCCGAGTGGAAAGCAAACGGAGAAAAACAACAGATGATAGAAACGTTTCTTCTGTTTTCCGCGCAAGCCTAACCGTACCTAGATCAACCAGCACCAAATTTTGGGTAAAAAAAACCTCCGAGTGGAAAAGCAAACGGAGAAAAACAACAGATGATAGAAACGTTTCTTTTGTTTTCCGTACAGACCTATAACCGCACTCAAATCACCCAGCACCAAATTTTGGGTAAAAAAAACCTCCATATAATAAATTATATGGAGGAAAACTAAGGAAGAAACTATAAAACTAACTAGTTCAAAGGGTTAGTCTTTAGTCAGGAGGAAAAGTTCATCATTAATTAAAAAACATTAATACTAATGTGCTTCGTCCCAGTTGTTTCCCATGTCTGCATCAGCAATCAGCGGTACATCTAACTGAGTTGCATTAGCCATAATTTCTTGAATCTCTTTGGTATAAGACTCAACATATTCTTCTTTAATGCTAAACACTAATTCATCGTGCACCTGCATTAATAGCTGTACGCTACCCTCTTCTTGTTTGGCTACCCAAGCGGCCATATCTATCATCGCTTTTTTAATGATATCAGCGGCAGTACCTTGCATTGGTGCATTGATAGCTGCACGTTCAGAGGCTTTCTTAAGCATGCCGTTACGCGAGTTAATGTTAGGAAGCTGTAAACGACGGCCTAAAATTGTTTCCACATAACCCTGCTCTTTAGCCGTTTCACGTGTATCTTCCATATAAGTTAATACACCAGGGTAACGGTTAAAGTATCTATCCATGTACTGCTGTGCATCATGACGACCAATATTTAACTGTTTTGCTAAACCAAAGGCACTCATACCATAGATAAGTCCAAAGTTAATAGCTTTTGCACTACGGCGCTGATCAACAGTAACTTCTTCAACATCAACTGAAAATACTTCAGCTGCAGTGGCTTTATGAATATCGACACCTTGCGAAAAGGCATCTAACAAACCTTTATCTTGCGACAAGTGCGCCATAATACGAAGCTCAATTTGACTGTAATCGGCGGCGACTATTTTAAAGCCTTCTGGAGCGATAAAAGCTTGGCGAATACGACGGCCTTCTGCACTACGAATTGGAATATTCTGTAGATTCGGATCACTCGAAGATAAACGTCCGGTAACCGTTACCGCTTGATGGTAAGAGGTATGCACACGCTGTGTTTTCTCATTGACCATTTTAGGTAATTTATCGGTATAAGTAGATTTAAGTTTACTGAGACCACGATGTTCAATAATTAATTTAGGCAGTGGGTAAGTTAATGCTAACTCAACTAAGACCTCTTCTGCTGTTGAAGGTGCACCTTTAGGTGTTTTCTTTAGAATAGGTAGCTCTAAATCTTCAAATAGAATGCTTTGTAACTGTTTTGGAGAGCTTAAGTTAAATGGCTTACCCGCTTCTTCATAAGCGAGCTCTTCAATTTCTAATAAGCGCTTAGCAATTTCAGTGCTTTGTGCCATTAATAACTCACTATCAATGGCTACACCACCACGTTCAATATCTGAAAGCACAGTTAATAACGGAAGTTCTATCTCATTGAATAGTTTTAAAAGCGTGTCAGACTCTTTAAGGCGTCCATACAATTCAAGGTGTAAACGTAAAGTAACATCAGCATCTTCAGCAGCATAGGGTGTAGCTTCTAGAATACTAATCTGATTAAAGGTGAGTTGTTTTTTACCTTTACCTGCAATCTCTTCAAAGGAGATGCATTTATGATCAAGATACTTAAGTGCCAGCGTATTCATATCGTGCTTGCCGGTACTATCTACAATGTACGATTCCAGCATGGTATCAAATTCAATACCTTTTAACTCTATACCGTGATTCAACAAAACACTACGGTCGTACTTAAGGTTTTGCCCTACTTTTTTATCTGTTTCACTTTCTAAAAGAGGTTTTAATTTTGCTAACGTCTCTGCAAAGTCTAACTGCTTGGGTGCATCAATATAGTCGTGAGCAAGTGGCAGATATACAGCTTCTATAATAGGCTCTTCATCGCTACCAACATTCGTTTGTATAGCAAATGACAAACCTACGATTTCAGCCTGCATGTAATCTAAGCTAGTTGTTTCAGTATCAAAAGCAAATAGGTCACTTGCTTCAAGCTTCTTGATTAACTGTGTTAATTGCCCTGGTGTGTAGATAGTTTTGTAAGCGCTTCTATCGACTAATACGCTCTTCGTTGTAACAGTCTCGTTACTGTGGCCACCTTCAGAAGGTGCTTCTACTACTTTGCCACCATCAAGCAATGCCGATAACCAACGCCTAAACTCTAGTTTTCCAAACAACTTAATTAGCTCATCACTGTCTTGCTCGCCATGTTTAAAATCGTCATAACCAACTTCTAATTCAACATCTAACTTAATAGTTGCAAGCAGGTATGAAAGACGTGCCATCTCTTCATTGTCGGCCATCTTTTTAGACATGGTTTTACTACCACGGAACCCTAGTGGTGCTAATTTGTCTAAGTTTTCATAAATGGCATCCATTGAGCCGATACCTTGTAACATTGCTAACGCCGTTTTTTCACCAACGCCTGGTACACCAGGGATGTTATCTACTTTGTCACCCATTAGCGCAAGATAATCAATAATCAGCTCAGGTGGAATACCAAATTTATCGTTAACACCTTGAACATCAAGTACGGTATCAGTCATAGTATTAATCAGTAGCGTATGCTCATCGACCAACTGCGCCATATCTTTATCACCGGTACTGATGAGGGTTTTAATACCTTTCTCACTGGCTTGTTTTGATAAAGTACCGATAACATCATCGGCCTCAACCCCATCAACGATTAAAATTGGTAAACCCATCGCTTTAATTACCGCGTGCAGAGGCTCAATTTGAATACGTAAATCATCAGGCATGCTCGGGCGATTAGCTTTGTAGTCGCTATACATATCATCACGGAAAGTTTTGCCTTTGGCATCAAACACCACCACGATATGGCTTGGATTAAACTGGCGCATCAAGCTTTTCAGCATGTTAACTACGCCATAAACAGCGCCCGTAGCTTCACCCGCGGAATTAGTCAGATGCGGAGGAGAGAAAAATGCACGATAAAGATAAGAGGAGCCATCAACAAGTACAAAAGGGTTTTCAGGAATCGTCGCCATCTGCTAATTACCAAATAAAAAAATAGAGGCTGATTATAACAAAAATAGACGCTTTAAATAGAGCAATATTTAGGGGGGGGAAGGAGTAAGTGGTTGTTCACTTTCAGTACAGAGAAACTCTGTGGATAACTCTGTTAGTAGTTTTAAGAAAAAATTGAGCTGTAACAATAAAAATAGATTACAGCTTAACTTTCAATGAGATAGGGTTGAGTTGTTACAGTTTAGTGATATTTCATTAAAATCAAAATGTGCATAACAAAAAGTACACAGCATCATTTTTAACCATTTTTGGCCTATGCAATGCGATTGTTTACTGGATTTGCGTACATTTTTAATACCGTTTCCTGCAACTCTGGCTTTATAGCCTGCAGACGAGCCTCAAAAGCTATTTTATCAGTTTCACTAATTGTTTCTGCTTGTTGTTTGGCAGCAATGTAATTAGAAGGGTGTAGAAAATAATTTTGATAAATCTGTTGGTCGATTGCTGTTGCAACTTGCTCTGCATTTTCAAAATCTTCAGCTAACACTTTACCAAAAGCGACATGCACATGCCCTTTTTGCCCAACGATGCCACGCACGATGCTTTCTATATCTTCAAACTCGGATTTTTTATATTCACCTGTCTCTGCTTTATCAACCAACTCTTTTGCTTTATGTTTATCACAAGCATCAAACTCATAAGAAACGGCAACAGGTACAATATTTAACTGTTTAATATAATCACTAAAAGGGATCTTTTTCTTTTTACCATTAATGTAAAACATCTTTATGATAGCGGGTTCAGTTTTATCAAAACCATCCTTTGCACGCCCCTCGCGTTGCGCGATCCAAATACTGCTATCACTCTGTAGTGAACTAAAAATGTAATCTGAAAGTTGCAAGACCGCTTTCATCATTTCACGTGGTGCCTTTAAGGAGCGCTTAACAATGAAGCTTTTATTCATACGCATTAAATCAGAAGTAAATGGCTTGCTCAGTAAATTATCACCAATGGCAATACGCACTGTTTTGAAGTTTTCAGAAAACAACGCCCAGTTTACAAAGGAAGCATCCATGGCAATATCGCGATGATTAGAAACAAATAGGTAATTTTTATCTGCATCTAAATTTTCAAGGCCAGAATAGGAAAATTGAGTGGTTGTTGAATCAATCATATGTTGCATGTAACCACCAACAACCTGTTGCATCTCATCAATGCTATTGATTGCGCCCCACTTATATGAAAAGTAACGGCGTAATAATGGCTTTAATAGAAAACCAGAAAATTTAGCTATTTTAGAGAAACGGAAACTAACAATAGCATCAATGAATTCGTCACTATTAATAACACGTTGGATCGCAGGTTGGATCTCATCATCATTATAAGGTCGGATATCACTGAATCTATCGGATGAAGTTGGCATTATGTGTTTCTCTAAAAAATGGATGGCGCATTTTACCTGCTTTTATTAGCAATTACCAAGTTGGTTTAAAACGAAAAAGCTCTTGCCGTAAAAGGTCTTTATAAGTTGTTGAGTCTATGTGAGATTTTTCAAGGTAACCTGCAAGCCACTCTGACTTAAAAAGCCGTGAGGCGCGCAACTGATCAAACTTAGAAAAACGCATTGCTCTAAACAATACCTGGCCTACTTTTCCACGCTCTTCAAAAGCAGTACCTTCCACCTCCTCCCTTAACGCATGAACCAAATGTGGAAATGATTTAGCAAATATTGACTCAGAAAGAGAGAGGCTTAATTTTAAGCTTGACTGAGAGACCAATAAGGCTTGTAGCGAAGCCGCATCTGTTTGAATATCATAAAAGAAATCATGACGGTTTTTCTCGCCCTTCTCACGCGCTTGATCTAAACAAGCTGTACGCACCACTTCAAAGGAACTTAAATATTGCTGATAACTAGCCACATAGGCAAAATTAACCATCGCAGATAACAACATACCTTCATAGGGACGTCGGTAATCTTCTGCAATCATAAGCGCAGTACAGGTTTGCCCAAGTGTCATCTCGTAGCGCCACAGTTTTTTAGCAAACAGTGCATTATGCTGGCTATATGCATTAATACGATATTTAAACAAAATAGCGGGGACTAAATAACGCAATACATCGGTACCAATTAAACCTATCGCACTCTGCACATCTCGTACTTCACGAGGGGAACGGCCTAATTCAGACATAAAATCAGAGCTACAAACCAATGAAAGCAAACGTTTTCTTGTATTTACATTTTGATCTAATAACGCAGCTAAAACAGAGTAGCGAGGCTCTCCAGCTAATAGCTTTGTTAATAACTCAGTGGTACTTTCACGTAACTGTAATTGCTCAAGGATTACCGTATCACTATCATTAAGCTTAGTATTAATAACTTTAAGCAGTGATTGTTGGAAATAGCGCATCAATAGCGCATTACGTTTGTCTTTAAGGCGTTTGTCGGCTTTCTCTCGCATTACCCGTTCTTTTTCAACATCAAGTAATATACGTTTATTCCAGCCATCTTCTTTAGGTTTTGACTCTGAATCGGTGTCGTGATTATCAATTTCAGCGTCGGAGAGGCCATCGTTATATTCCTCCTCTTTATAAATCTTGTTTTTTCCCACCAAAAAACGCAGAAATAGTTTATCAACGGATTCCATTAATGATAATTCAGGTTGTTCTGCATTTTTTGTTGTCATTATTTTAGTCTTTTAAATAAATGCAAACGCATCGCCATAGATATGCTCAACTAGCGCTTTCTGTTTAATAAAGTCTTCACGCGCTACCTTAGCCATTTCAAATCGGCCAACTACATAGATATCAAACTCCCCAAGGTCAGAAAAGTCATTTAATACCGCTTGATGAACATAACCCTGGTGACCTTGCCACTCAATCTCAGGTAATTCGATAACAGGATGGAAGTGAATGTTCTGATGCTCTTTCTCCCAGCTTGATGCTTCATCTTCAAAGTAGAAATGAGAGTACTCTTTTACGCCCCAATAAAGATATACAGGGTTAGTTATCTCTAGAGCAACAATTTGCTCAAGAATAGATTTTACGTAAGAAAAACCGGTACCACCTGCCATTAGAATAATAGGACGAGCTGACTCTTCACGTAGGTAAGCATCACCATTAGCAATATCAACATCCACTTGCTTTTCGCTTTGCATTTTTTCAATTACCTGCATTGCATAACCGTTTTCAGGTGTTGCTCCTATATGCAGCTCAATTAGCTCACTACCCGGTGCATTTGCAATGGAGAAATGGCGTTTGTCTTTTTCGCCCATTACCACTGATACATACTGACCTGCTTTATAGGAGACAGCTTGCTGTGGTTTTAAAAATATACGGTATAAAAAGTCATTTAGCTTTTCGATTGAGTTTACTTCACAGGTAACAATAGACATCTATTTCTCTTTTAATAGTGGTACCAAGTAACACCTCGGCACTGGAGTTATTTAACAAATCAGTAACAATTATGACAAAATATCCAAATCTTGCCAAAGTGTATCTATTTTATCTTTTACTTTTTCATCCATTACGATCGGTACTCCCCACTCCCTGTCGGTTTCACCAGACCATTTATTAGTGGCATCTAAGCCCATTTTTGAACCAAGACCTGAAACTGGTGAAGCGAAATCAAGGTAATCGATAGGTGTGTGCTCAACCATTGTTGTATCACGAGCGGGATCCATACGCGTAGTAATCGCCCACATCACATCATTCCAATCACGTACGTTGATATCATCATCACAAACAATAATAAACTTAGTGTACATAAACTGTCGCAAGAAAGACCAAATGCCTAACATCACACGCTTAGCATGCCCAGGGTAACGTTTTTTAATAGACACAACAGCCATACGGTATGAACAACCTTCAGGCGGTAGATAAAAGTCAGTTATTTCAGGAAACTGTTTTTGCAAAATAGGCACAAATACTTCATTAAGTGCAACACCTAAAATTGCAGGCTCATCGGGTGGACGGCCAGTATAGGTACTATGATAAATTGGTTTCTCACGCGTGGTAACATGTGTCACCGTCATGACTTGAAAATCATCAACTTCATTATAATAACCAGTATGATCGCCATAAGGCCCTTCTGGTGCTTCTTCACCAGGTTGTAAGTAACCTTCTAAAATCATCTCTGCAGATGCAGGCACATCCAAATCATTAGTTAAGCTTTTAGCGACTTTAGTGCGCGAACCTCGTAATAAGCCGGCAAAGGCATACTCAGATAAACTATCAGGAATAGGGGTAACAGCACCTAAAATAGTCGCAGGATCAGCACCTAAAGCGACCGAAACAGGGAAAGGTTTACCAGGGTTTGCTTCTTGCCACTGCTGGAAATCAATCGCACCACCACGATGTGATAACCAACGCATGATTATTTTGTTTTTCCCAATAAGTTGCTGGCGATAAATCCCTAAATTTTGGCGTTTCTTATAAGGGCCACGCGTAATGGTTAAACCCCAGGTAATTAACGGTGCAACATCACCCGGCCAACAGGTCATGATTGGCAGTTTAGTAAGATCAACATCCTCACCTTGCATGACTACTTGCTGGCAAGCTGGTTTAGAAACTGTTTTGGTAGGCATGTTGAGTACTTGCTTGAAGATAGGCAACTTTTCCCACATAGCTTTAATGCCTTTAGGTGGCTCGGGCTCTTTCAGATAAGCTAACCATTCCCCCACTTCACGCAGTTGTGATACATGCTCTTTACCCATTGCCATTGCAACACGCTCAGTAGTACCAAATAGGTTAGTTAATACTGGTGTATCGTAACCTTTAGGATTTTCAAACAATAACGCAGGCCCACCTGCACGTAAGGTACGATCGGAGATCTCGGTCATCTCTAACACAGGATCAATCTCTTGCTTGATACGCTTTAATAAACCTTTCTCTTCAAGCTGTGCAAGGAAATCACGTAAATCATCAAATTTCATAGGGATTACTCAAAAAATGGATAAAAAAAACGCTACATAAAGTAGCGTTATTATAATGCTGAATCAAAATCTATTTTGATTTTTGATTTTTCATTGCATCAAAGAAATCGTCATTACTTTTACTTAATCCAAGTTTATCAATCATAAACTCAGTTGCACCAGTCTCACCCATTGGGTGTAGGATTTTACGTAAAATCCACATACGTTGTAACTCATCCGCTTTAGTTAGTAGCTCTTCACGACGAGTACCTGAACGCGTTATATCAATTGCAGGGTAAGTACGTTTTTCTGCAAGTTTTCGGTTTAAATGAATCTCAGAGTTACCAGTACCTTTAAACTCTTCATAGATAACTTCATCCATTTTAGAGCCAGTATCGATAAGTGCAGTTGCTAGAATTGTTAAACTACCACCCTCTTCAACATTACGTGCAGCACCAAAGAAACGTTTTGGACGGTGTAGGGCATTTGCATCAACACCACCAGTTAATACTTTACCAGAGCTTGGAACAACAGTGTTATAAGCACGGGCTAAACGCGTAATAGAATCAAGCAGAATGATTACATCCTTTTTATGCTCAACTAAGCGCTTTGCTTTTTCGATAACCATTTCAGCCACTTGTACATGGCGGCTTGCTGGCTCATCAAAAGTAGAAGCAACAACTTCACCACGAACCAAACGGCTCATTTCTGTTACTTCCTCAGGACGCTCATCAATAAGCAGAACGATAAGAACAGCATCAGGATTATTTTGTGTGATACTTTGTGCAATGTTCTGTAACAACATTGTTTTACCCGCTTTAGGCGGAGCAACAATCAGACCACGCTGACCTTTACCTACTGGCGCAACAAGATCTAGAATGCGTGCAGTAATATCTTCAGTACTACCAGATCCACTCTCTAAACGTAAACGCTCATCAGGGTGAATAGGTGTTAAGTTTTCGAATAATATTTTATTACGTGAATTTTCTGGCTTATCAAAATTAACTTGGTTAATTTTTAGTAACGCAAAATAACGTTCGCCATCTTTAGGAGGTCGAATTTTTCCTTCAACACTATCACCTGTACGCAGATTAAAACGACGAATCTGACTAGGAGAAATATAGATATCATCTGGTCCAGCAAGGTATGAGCTGTCAGAGCTACGTAAGAAGCCGAAGCCATCTTGCAATATTTCTAGGACACCAGCACCGAAAATATCTTCACCGCTTTTAGCGTGTGCTTTTAAGATGGCAAAAATAATATCTTGTTTTCTCAGACGCGCTAAGCTTTCTAGACCTTTAGATTCGCCAAGTTTAACAAGGGCGTGTACGGGGGTGTTCTTTAATTCAGTTAGATTCATAAGTTATAGTGATAATCTGATTTGCAGTGAGTGGATGATTAAGTAATAGAATTGATTTGCTCATAATTTGAGCGTAAAGGTAGCATTAAAATTGGCAATAGTCCAGATTGGACACGTTGTAGATCACAACTTATCCAATCTGACACAAATTTTTAGATGTTTGCATCTAAAAATTCAACAAGTTGGCTCTTAGAAAGCGCACCAACTTTAGTTGCAGCTACTTTACCGTCTTTGAATAGTAATAATGTAGGGATGCCACGAATACCAAATTTTGGTGGAGTTGCATTGTTTTCATCGATGTTTAATTTACCGATTGTAACTTTACCTGCGTATTCAGTAGCAATTTCGCCAAGAATAGGTGCAATCATTTTACAAGGTCCACACCATTCAGCCCAAAAATCGACTAAAACAGGGCCAGATGCATTTACTACATCATCATCAAAACTTGCATCATTTAAAGTTACGATATTATCGCTCATTTTTCTCTCCAGAAAGGTTTAACTGTAAAAAGCTACTATATCACGAATATAGTAGAATTAATTTTCATTATTTGAATAGATGTCAATACTTATTGCAAGCATAAACTGTTATGCTCCACAAATGAATAATACACATCTAACTCAAACAAAATTTGCAGACCTTCCTATTGAGAAGAGTCTAATTTCAGGTTTAACCGCACAGGGTTTTGAATTCTGTACTCCTATTCAAGCAATGTCGCTGCCTATCACCCTTTTAGGGAAAGATATTGCAGGCCAAGCTCAAACAGGAACAGGCAAAACTTTAGCATTCTTACCAGCGGTATTTCATCACCTATTGGTAAATAAGGCTCCTGAAAATCGTCGTAAGAATCAACCTCGCGCTATTATTTTGGCGCCGACACGTGAACTTGCAATCCAAATTCATAAAGACGCTATCGCACTCGCTAAAACAACTAACATACGCTTAGGTTTAGCATATGGGGGCGAGAAAGTTGAAATTCAACTTAATAAGCTAGAAAAAGGCGTAGATATTCTAATTGGCACAACAGGTCGCATCATCGATTTTGTTAAACAAGGTGTCATTAACCTTGAGTCAATTCAAAGTGTGGTACTTGATGAAGCCGATCGTATGTTTGATCTTGGCTTTATCAAAGATATCCGTTACCTATTCAGACGTATGCCTGCAGCAGAGCAACGTTTAAATATGTTGTTTTCAGCAACCTTGTCTCACAAAGTTCAAGAGCTTGCCTTTGAGCATATGAATGACCCTGAGCATATTCAGATTGAACCTGAAAAAATGACCTCAGCAAATATCACAGAAGAGCTTTTTTACCCTTCAAATGAAGACAAAATGCTTTTACTACTCACCTTAATGGAAGATGAGTGGCCAGAGAAAGCGATTGTATTTGCAAATACTAAGCATGCTTGTGACAAAGTATGGGGCTATTTAGCAGGTGACGGTTTACGTGCAGGTCTGTTAACTGGTGATGTTCCACAGAAGAAACGTGAGAAGATCTTAAAGCAGTTCACTGATGGTGAAGTTGATATCCTAGTAGCAACGGATGTTGCCGCACGTGGATTACATATTCCAAAAGTATCACATGTATTTAACTTTGATCTGCCTGATGATTGTGAAGATTATGTTCACCGCATTGGTCGTACAGGCCGTGCAGGACAGAAAGGGCTAGCTATTACACTAGCATGTGAAAAGTATGTATTTAATCTTCCTGCAATTGAAGAATATATTAAACATACAATTCCAGTTAGTGAATACGACAAAGAAGCACTCTTAGACTCACTTCCAGTAATGAAAGTAAGTAAATATAAAGCGCATAATAGTAATCGTCCAAATAATCGCAAAGATAACTATCATCGTAACCATAAACGTTAAAGATGATAGATAAACGCTATACCATTATTGATCTTGGCTCTAACAGTTTTCATATGCTAACTGTTAACAAGACAGATGATGGTTTTAGCGTTTTTTCAAAGAAAAAACAAAAGGTTAGGCTAGCCTCTGGTTTAGATGAAAATAACAACTTAGACCAACAGACTATTGATATTGGTTTAGACTGCCTACAAAAATTCCGTAAAGAACTCGATAAGCTCCAACCTGCAAAACTAATCATTACAGCAACAGCTGCTCTTCGACTTGCTAATAACAAACAACAATTTATTAACCAAGCAGAAGAGATTTTACAATATCCAATTAAACTCATCTCGGGTATTGAAGAGGCTAAAACTATCTACCGTGGTGTTGCTTTTACAGAGCAAAGTTCACAACAACTTTTAGTAATAGATATTGGTGGTGCGAGTACCGAGTTAATTATTGGTCAAGGTAATAATGTACTCGAAGCTCAAAGCCTAGAGATGGGCTGTGTGACTTGGTTAAACAATTTCTTTTCGGATAAACAACTAAGCGCTGATAACTTTGCTTTGGCTATAGCACATGCTAAAGCGGTCATTGAGCCTCAACTAATTAAATATAAAAGCTTAGGCTGGTCGCAATGTATGGGAGCTTCTGGAACAATACAGGCTGTCAATGAAGTAAACAGTAGCCAGAAAATTGAAGAACAGCTAACCCTGTCATTATTAAACAATATTAAGCAACAGTGTATTAACGTTGCAACTATTGACCAACTGAATATAGATGGCTTAAAAGAGTCTAGACAACCTGTATTTGCAAGTGGCCTAGCAATACTTATTGCACTATTTGAAAGCTTAGAGATATCAGCAATTAAACCATCCAGAGGTGCTTTAAGGGAAGGTTTGATCAGTATACTTTTTGAAGATAGTTAACTCTGCTTAGCTTCTCCATATATTAATTAAACTCATTAATTAATGTAATTAAAATTGCTTACAAATAGCTAAAACGTTTTTTTAATAAAGAATCCGGGCTATCAGCCAAAACACTAAATGTTTTATCTACGATTATTTCCCCATTTAACTCAATACTCATGCGCCATGGCCCACATTTATCAGCTATGGGTGCCCATATAGTATCGCCAAGGTAAAAACTCCAATCATTATTACTGATGTGGACTTCTCCGGTAAACGGCGCTCGTACCTTTCCAGAATCATCCAAAATACTAGGGTGATCAATACAATAAAAAATCTTATTACCTCTCGCGCTCTTAATATTAATTATTAAGCCAAATTCAATATCGATCTGTGCAGGGACTTCAGTAGTGAATTCTTTGATCTTTGGCAATAATTTAGATTTAGAATCCCATTTTGAATAGAGGCCATAACTTCGAATTAAAATAACAGGTTTCTTTTTAGCCATCGTGTTTTTCTCTACTGATAATAATGCACAAATTATAACTAATAAATACAGTTAAATAATAGAGATTGAATTAGTTTGTTTAATCTTACCAAGAGGGATTATCGATAGGTATATAGTACTTGATTGCAAGATAGGCATACATGCTACGTAGCTATTTAATAATGGAAAAACATGGTTGAAGTTCACTATAGTTGGCGATCACTGCCAAGGCGCTAAAATGAAAAATCCCTATCAATGTTCGCCAACAGGGGGTATCTGGATTTGATTTCAAGCATGGTTCATTTAGCACACTGACGATGAAAAGTCGCCACGGATCTCCTCCGCTCGTGGCACATCGCTATCGCGATACTCGCCCTACTCTCACACAGGCGGGCCCTTTTGCGTTGCAGTCCCTTGAGCAAGATTCAAGGAAACAAGATGCAACTGACTACCATCGGCGCAACTGCGTTTCACTGCTGAGTTCGGAAAGGGCAACTGAGTATTGAGTCATAACTCTTATGCCCGTGGTATAAGGAAGTTTGATGAAATAGTCGCACTTTGCTTGACGTTGATGGAGCCATAACAATTTATAGACATAATAAAAACCTGTTGACGTTAGTCAACAGGGGTCGTTTAATTAGGCGTCTAGTGATGGGGGACATTGCTCATGAACCATCGCTTCGCGATATTCGCCCTACACTCACACTAAAGGAACTGCCTTCGGCATGCTTTTCTTATCCCATGTTCGAGCAGGTCATCATCGTCTAAGTGCCTAAAACGAAAAAATCCTTGCTGACGTCAGTCAACAGGGATTGTTCTCGATTTGATTGTTAGCTTGGTGTACTTTGTATGAGGGCGATGGGTGAACATTGCTCATAACCCTGTGCTGTCGCACAATTCGCCCTACTATCACATGATTGGATACTGCCTACGGCAGCCTCTTAACCTTCCCCATGCGAGACTTGATCATCATTGCTAAAGCCCTAAAACGAAAAAATCCCTGCTGACGTTAGTCAACAGGGATTATCGTATTAGGCGCTTGGCGATGACCTACTCTCACATGGGGAAACCCCACACTACCATCGG
>Ga0209395_1005684_pt1 | contig 13926 bp, 12 predicted proteins | sample GOMGulsemesocosm_3_FD_184635 | JGI IMG/M metagenome (GOLD analysis project Ga0209395, IMG submission 184635) | Methane-oxidizing microbial communities from mesocosms in the Gulf of Mexico - GOM9D Gulf of Mexico (SPAdes) (version 2) | ecosystem: Environmental > Aquatic > Marine > Cold seeps... | reverse complement strand
CGCAGTGATGGCAATAGGTAGACGGTAATCCCAAATAATGACTTCTAATTGCACCCCGTGAGATGTCTTATCCAATAGTACTTGAAACACGGTTTCTAGAGAAAAATTGCCCGGTCCAATTGATACGTCACACATCACACTTATCACTAAAAGAGCGATAACTGCGACGAGTAATTTCATTTTTTTTGCTGATCTTTGCTGATAGCTATAAGCCGTTTGCAAAGGCTCACCAGAGCCTACTGCCAAGCTAACGCTCGCTTGTGAATGACGGATGTCACCGCTGCTATTCATACTTCACCTTTAGAACTCAACAGATGTTTGATTTGCTATTCACTTCAATGGAATAAATGATTGAAGAGGAAGCATTACTATCCTTGTAAGAAAATCCATAACTTAGACCTGAATCAGTGACTTTGAAGTCACGGATTCAGGTTAGACACAAAAGCCCATTCAACATTGAATAGGCTTTGCAAATAATTAATAAATTATTGTTTATTTCAGCTTATGCCAAAAAACACCACTTAAATCGATAGGCAAGAACTCATCATGAAACGCTTTAAAGTTAGCTTTAGGATCTAGATCTTTAAAATCTTCTGGATAGAACCATTTAGCAAAAGTTTGCAGCGCAATGAAGTGATATGGGCTGTTATAGAACTGGTGATACATTGTGTAGAAGTTCTTATCTTTAACCGCTTTCAATTCACCCCAACCTTTACGATCGGCCAGTGCCTGTAATCGCTCTTGTGCAAGTTCAGTTGTCGCTTCATATCCAAGCAAAACAGCCTGAGTATTTGGCCTAGCTTCTGCCCAGTTAGCGCCAGTACCAATAATGTAATCAATTTTATCGGTAAAAATAACTTCAGGATTTACCTTACCAGAAAAACCTGGGAACTTACGGCTACCCCAGTTTACACCACCGGCTTCATCCACTAAACGACCTAGATTTGCAGCACCAAATGTACTGCAACACTTATCAGGGTTAAATCCGGCTGCACGTTCAATAAAGACAATTGGGCGCTCTTCTAGTTTTTTACCAATGACCACAGAGCGCACTGCACGCATTTGCTCAACATAATAATCAATAAATTTATTCGCAGTCGCTTCACGGCCTAGCACTTTACCCAGCATGAGCATACTAGGTACAGTGTTTTGCGTTGGACGCTGACGGAAGTCGACAAAGATAACTTTGATGCCCGCTTTCTCAAGTTTGGTTAAAAGTCCGCTCTCTTGTGCTTTTAGTAAATTACCTAAGTTCAAAATAAAGAGATCGGTTTCTAAAGTAATGATTTTTTCCAGACTATAATCACCGGCATAAGGGCTGCCTAAATTTTCAATTTTCTCTATCTCAGGAAAAGCTTTTAAATACTTTCTATATGCATCAGGATCGTACTTAATTAGATCATCTTTCCATCCCACGACTCTTGCTAATGGAGCTTCTTTATCCAATACCGACAAGGTATAAGCTAAGCGGCCTTCACCGAGTACTATATTTTCGATTTTATCGGGATCAAGACTGACTTTGCGTCCCGCAATATCCGTAACTTCAATAATTGTAGCAGACACATTGCACGACAAAGCGAATACAACAGGTGCTAACAATTTCTTAACGAGGGAAGAGTTAAAACTAATCACTTTTTTTTCCTTTTATACTGATAACCAGACTAGAGCCTAATTTATCAATGGTTTAATGACCTACTGCCTACCAAGCAACAGGTCTTTGAATATTAGAGATTCAAATAATACATAAACTAATCATTCAAGTAAATCTAAATAACAATCATTCTTATTATTAATCATTAATACTCCCTTATTAAGTAACTTAATAATTGCGCTTAATTAAAATCTAAGGGATTATCGAGGCTTAAATAAAGATCTCCGAGGCAAGCCCTCTCGCTTAGGCTCGCACTCACTTAGGGAAGCGGGGTATTCCGAATTATTTTTGTTGCTTAAAAGTTCGCGCCCCAAGGGGCGGGGCATTAAACCCTTGATGATTTAGGCTTCGCCTAATTCATCTCTATTAAAACGAATTAAAAAAAATGAATAAATTTAGCAAAAGTGAAAGCAAGACCTTAGAGCAAATTATCCAAAATCGGCGGGATGTGCGAGGTAGTCAATTTCTGGATAAGAAAATTTCCAAAGAGTGCTTAAACAAAATACTATTAGCGGGCATAAACGCCCCATCTGTTGGTTTTTCTCAGCCATGGGAGTTTGTTATTGTTGAAGATTCTGCAACAAAAGCAGCAATAAAGGCCAACTTTAATGACGAAAACGCTAAAGCGAGCAAAGTATTCTCCGCTCCTAAAAAGGATTTATATCATCAGCTTAAACTTGAAGGTATTCACGAAGCGCCGACCAATATCGCTGTTTTTTACAAACCCAGTGAAGGCCCTGTACTTGGTCAAAACAGCATGAAGGAAGTCGGTGTATACAGTGTCGTTTGCGCAATTCAAAATATGTGGCTAATGGCCCGAGCTTTAAACATTGGCATGGGCTGGGTGAGCATAATCGACGCTGTACAAGTCAAGAAAATACTCAACGCCCCTGAAGACAATCAATTAGTTGCCTACTTGTGTCTCGGTCATGTTGATAAATTTTATGAAAAGCCGGAACTTGAAACAAAACAGTGGGAAAAACGCAAACAACTAGATCAACTCGTATTTAAAGAGAGCTATTAATATCGTTGATGGGTAAAACTAGTTACATCCAGAATCGTGGCCGCAGCGAGAAGGATTCAATTACTTAAGAAGTGCACGGCTAGTTATAGGCGTTTGGTTGTTCCAAATAACCCTATCGAGTAGCGTGCAGGCTCAGTGAGTCATTCGCAGCAGGTGTCTGTTGCATAGAACTCGTTACACATAAACGCCCTGTAACAATTTACAGGCCGTTTATGTCATTTGGGAAAAAGTTAATCTTGAAACATCTTAATAAGAATTGACTTAATATTGGTCGTATCAAATGGCTTGTCTAATATAGCATCAACACCCGCTTCTAAAACCTTTGCTAAATGACTATCTTTTGCCTCAGAGGTTACCATTAAAATAGGCACATGTGAGTGATCGCCAGATGCACGTACAAACTGCGTCAATTCAATACCATTAACTTCAGGCATATTGTAGTCAGTTACCAGCAGATCTATCTCATTAGATTTTAGATATTCAATAGCATAACTACCGTCTTCAAACTCTGTAATGTTGTTAAGACCCAAGTTTTGTAATACTTTTGACACCGCCTTGCGGGCTAATTTACTGTCATCAACCAATGCAACACGTAATGTATTTACGTCATAATTTTCAATATACAAATCTTCTTGGCTCAAAAATGCAACCGCCGACTTCAAAGCACGCTTGAGAGCTATTTGCTCGAATGGCTTATTTAAAATAGCCAGTATCCCTGACTGCCTAAAGACTTCTAAATGATCTCGGCGCTGCTCACTTGAAACTAAAATAAAAGGAAGCGAGCTGAATTCTGCATATTTTCGTAATGTATGCAGTAGCTCAATGGCCGACCCATCTTCATAATGTAAATTGGAAATAATCAAATCGGGGGGGTATTTAGTGATTTTCGCAAGCGCTTCAAGTTTTCCGTTCACCACCTCGATATTTCGAAACAGACTCTTCGTTTAACTTCTTTATCATGATATTTTGCTGCATCTTTGAAGATTCGACCAACAAAACACTTAGTTCTGACTGAATAAGCTCTTCCATTCTTTTTCCTAAATAGCACACTTTTTATAGTTATGCACTCATAGCGAGTGATGAAACACAGTTTTATATCCAAAAATCGCTTCAAATACATTGAACATTCTGCTAATTCATTCTATCTATAATCAAACGACATATATACACATAAACATATAAATAGTTTATAGCAGACCCTATTCATATATATATTTTTTAGATAATACTAATATTTACACTGATAATATTTGTTTTTTAGATTAACACTGCCGCTATTTCACACTTTATTTAAGACAATCCGGTATCAATAAACCACAAACAGCTTCGATAGATTATTAAGTTTTCCTCAATCAGCATGTTCAGTTAGAGAACTTTAATGATCTTTTACCGACAAATAATGTCGTTTCGAGTAAGGCATGCCAAACTAGATTATGTAATTATTGACGAGCAACCGACTTTCTGAAAAAAGCCAAAAATGTAATTTATCGCATCAAAGCTCCTGCTTACGCTAGTGAAAGGCAATGCATAGTTTAAACTTGAAATATATTATATGCTTAAAATACTATCGCCTCATGTGTTAATCTGAGCAATATTATAAAGTAAAAAAACAAATAATAATTAGAGGTAAAAAATGACAGAACGTGAATCAATGGAGTTTGACGTTGTTATTGTAGGAGCGGGCCCTGCCGGATTGTCAACTGCATGCAAATTAATGCAGCAAGCCCAAGAAAGCAATCAAGAAATCAGCGTTTGTGTTGTTGAAAAAGGCTCTGAAGTTGGCGCACATATTATGTCTGGTGCGGTGATTGAGCCCCGCGCATTAAACGAGTTATTTCCAAATTGGAGAGAAAAAGATGCACCGCTGATTACACCGGTCACTCAAGACCAAATATTTTTACTAAAAGACGCTCAATCCGCGACTAAAGTGCCTAATTTCTTGGTACCAAAACCCATGCACAATGAAGGCAACTATGTCGCCAGTGTAGGCAACCTATGCCGCTGGCTCGCCGAACAGGCAGAAGAACTCGGTGTTGAGGTATTCCCGGGCTTTGCCGCTGCACACATCATATACAATGATGAGGGCGATGTTGCCGGCATCGGCACTGGAGATATGGGCCTTGATGAAAATGGCGAGCAGAAAGATGGCTACATGCCTGGCATGGATCTTTTAGCAAAATACACGGTATTTAGTGAAGGCTGTCGTGGTCATTTAGGAAAAGAGCTCATCGCAAAATTCTCCTTAGCTAAAGATAGCGATGAGCAGCATTATGGTATCGGTATTAAAGAGCTTTGGGATATTAAGCCTGAAAAGCATCAGCCGGGTTTAGTCGTGCACGGCGCGGGCTGGCCACTGGGCAAAGAAAGTGGTGGATTTTTTCTCTATCACCTTGAAAACAACCAAGCAGTGGTTGGTCTCATCACCGACCTAAGCTACAGTAATCCTCATTTGAGCCCATTTGATGAGTTTCAGCGCCTCAAACACCACCCACAGCTAGCACAATACCTAGAGGGCGGTAAACGTGTTTCCTATGGCGCTAGAGCAATCACTAAAGGCGGCTTTAACTCTTTGCCTAAAATGACAATGCCAGGCGCTTTGTTACTTGGTTGTGATGCGGGAACACTAAATTTCTCTAAGATAAAAGGCACTCACACTGCAATGAAGTCAGGCATGATAGCCGCTGAAACTATCTTTGAGGCATTTACTGCTGGCAACCAAGGGGGTGACAACCTCGCTTCCTACAGCGAAAAATTCAAAGCCTCTTGGGTGTATGATGAGCTATACCGCAGTCGTAATTTTGGCCCAGCGTTACATAAGTTCGGCACTATTCTCGGCGGTGGGTTTAATTTTGTAGACCAAAACATATTCCCTATTCCCATTACTTTGCATGATAACAATCCTGATCACGCTCAATTAGTACCTGCGGCCAATGCTCCAGTGATTGACTACCCGAAACCTGATGGCGTTTTAAGCTTCGACAAGCCCTCTTCTGTATTTTTATCCAATACAAACCACGAAGAAAACCAACCTTGTCATTTAAAACTCACTGACAACTCCATTCCACTGGGAAGTAATTTAGCAAAGTATGCTGAACCGGCGCAAAGATACTGCCCAGCAGGTGTCTATGAAATTATTGAACAAGAGGGAGAAAAGCTCTTTCAAATAAATTCACAGAATTGTGTGCACTGCAAAACCTGTGACATAAAAGACCCTGCTCAAAATATCACTTGGGTCGTCCCAGAAGGAGCAGGCGGCCCTAATTACCCTAATATGTAATTTTTCTATGAGGCTGCTCTTAGTAACCAAGAGCAGTTTAGGACTTTGCTCGAATAAGCATTAAGTTTTTTTGGTGATCTTTTTTAGTGAAGCTCTGCTTTTAACAAACCTTTAATATGTGCAACCGCAGTTCTTCCTAACGAACTGATCGCATACCCCCCTTCTAACATTGAAACCACCCGTCCTTGAGCATGCTTATCAGCCAATTTCACAAGTTGCTGCGTGATCCAATGATAATCTGTATCCAGTAATGTATGTGATGATATAGCATCACTGATATGGCCATCAAATCCCGCAGAGATAAGAATCAATTGTGGCGAGTAGTCATCAATAACCTTAAACCACTGCTCAACAGCTATTCGATATTCACAACCATTGGTTTGCGCATCAAGCGCTATATTATGAATGTTCGCAGCATTATCTTCGTAACCATTATAGGGATAGAAAGGATGCTGAAAACTTGAACAAAGCATGATTTTTTCATTATCCTGCACGATGTCTTGCGTACCGTTGCCGTGATGCACATCAAAATCCACAATCACAATACGCTGTAAATCATAGGTTTTTATAGCATGCATTGCTGCGACAGCTACATTGTTAAAAAAACAAAATCCCATCGCCTGCGCTTTCATTGCATGATGGCCAGGCGGGCGCACAGGGCAAAACGCTGCTCGGTGCTGCCCACTCATAACAAGATCCACTGCCATCACCCCAGCACCTGCTGCATATTGCGCTGCTGCTAATGTTTTTGGCATCATTTGCGTATCAGTATCTATTTCTAAAACACCTTGTTTAGGAGCGTTTTCCAGTAAATACTCAATGTAATCTGAGTCATGCGTATCAGCTAATTGCTCTTGAGTCACTTTTTCGCTTTGATACTGCACACAAACATAACTCAAACCTGAAGCAATTAATTGATCGTTAATCACATTTAATCTAGCAGGGCATTCAGGATGCCCATCTTCCATCACGTGCTCAAGACACAAAGGGTGCGATACAATAGCAACCGACATATTCTCTCCTAATCAAACAGCTCTTTTTTTAATCAGATTGATTCAAAACAAGCTCAAAGTACACCTCATCTAAGCTTTGCTTAGATTTCATAAAACCAAAATCTGTAAATATCTTTTGCATACTATGATTATCACTACGGGTATAGGCAACCATAGACAGTAGCCCTCTATCTTTAGCGATTTTTATCAACCACTTTAACAGCGTTCTCGCCATGCCTTTACCCCGCTGTTTTTCTGACACGACAAAAGCCACTTCGCCGACGTTTTTTTGCGCGATGTAATAATAGCGCCCAACAGCCATAATTGCCTGTCCAGGACCCACCCCGTCAACAATACACAAAGCGACATCCTTTACTTGATCGACATTGACCAAAGACGCTGCAGTCTCACGAGACATTCTTGTGGGGCGATAATTATAACGCATCAATAATGTCTGCTTATTATGCGAATAAAAAAAGCGTTGTAAATTACCCTCATCAGCTGGCACTAATGGCCTGAGAATATAAGACTTATCTGTCAGCTCAACTCTAACATCACTTATCTTGCCCAATTCAGGCACCAGACCTGGAGTATTTGTTAAATAGTCAGGTACTCGCATGTGAATGCGCACTTGTGCTAACAAGTCTTCTCTAAATTTGGGGTGCGCTATTTTTATTAACTCCAACGCCCTTTCTCTTATGCTTTTGCCACGTAGTGCTGCAATACCATACTCAGTCACCACATAGTGGATATCTCCTCTGGATGTCACCACGCCACTGCCTTCACTTAAGGCTGAACAAATTCTTGAAACGCTACCATTTTTTGCCGTTGAAGCCATGGCAATGATAGGTTTGCCCCCATCACTCATTGAAGCGCCGCGGATAAAGTCAACTTGTCCACCAATACCACTATGAAAGCGATAACCAATTGAGTCGGCAACCACCTGACCTGTTAAATCGATTTCCAAGGCGCCACTGATAGCCACAAGATGATCATTCTTAGCAATATTAACCGGCGAGTTGACAAATTCAGAGGGATGAAACTCTACATGAGGATTATGATCAACAAAGTCATACACGCCAGCACTTCCCTGGGCATAACTGGTGATAACCTTGCCTTTTTTAAAACTTTTTTGACTATTATCAATCACCCCTGTCTCTATTAATTTCATCAAACTATCGCTAAAGACCTGCGTGTGCACCCCCAAGTGCTTGTGCTGGCTTAAATAGCGCGCAATGGCGTCAGGGATAGACCCCACTCCCAATTGTAGAGTATCGCCATCTTCAATTAATAGTGAAACATATTGACCAATTTGCTCTGAAACAGGATCGATTTCACTGGGTAATTGCGTTTCAATAGGTACATCAGATTCAAAAAAATAGTCAATTTCATCGCAGTGAATAAAGGATTGCCCCAAGGTGACTGGCATCTGCTCATTTATTTGCACGATCACTGTTTTGGCCGCGTTAACCGCCGACTTCACCACATCAACAGACACCCCTAACGAACAATAGCCAAATTTATCTGGCGGGCTCACCATAATAAGAGCCGCATCTAATTTCAGTATCCCCTCATTAAAAAGCTGCGGAATTTGTGAGAGCGAACTTGGTGTGTAATCAGCAAACCCTGCTGCCACTTCCTCGCGGACGCCCTCACCTAAAAACAGCGAATTTATTTTAAACAGTGAACGATATTTAGGCTGTGACCAAGCGGGAGCGCCCACCGTCAGAATATGAACTAATTCGAGATCAACAAGAGGTGCAGCGTTTTCTATGAGGTCATCGATTAATTGAGCGGGAACTGCGGCGTTAGAGCCGACAAAAATACGATCGCCAGAAGATAAAACACTATTCCACTGAACGTTAGAGAGAGCTTGCATACAACGTCTTTACCTCTACTTTTAATAAGAGAACAACATTATCGCACTACTGATGATTTACTATTGATCCATATCAAGGAGCTTAGTCGGACTAAATATTAATCTACTGCGAAAAATCAGAATTTGGCTATATCTCCTGTTATTTCTCGTTAAATAGCACACTATTATTCAGCGAATCTTCTGCATCACCCCTTCGGGGCTGACATGACAAATTGCTCCAGATAATTTTTCGCCTCAATAGAACAGAAAACATGTCTCAAATTTAGTTTTCTCACTACGACCGATCAACCCCGACAAACTCCTAGAAAAGCTAACGGAGAAGCACGATTATTGATCATAAAAAATCATATCATCGGTTTGATTATCACGCATTTTTTGCATTCTGGATGCCAATGTACCTACATGAACTTCTAACTGGTAGCCATCAGGGTCTACGATGTACAACGACTGCCCCTCACTTTTATTGCTCTTCCATTGTTTTACATCTTGCTCTAGTAAACGCTGACTAAAGGCATCAAAGTGATCGGTATCAATATCAAAAGCGAGATGACTATAATCTTGATTGACACAAACATCATCTAAACTTAAACAAAACCACTGCCCTGCAAGCGTTAAATACGCGCCTTTTAACCACTGAACTTTCAAGGTCATGCCTAAAACCTGCGAGTAATAGATAATAGATCGGTCTAAATCACTGACCGCAATGGTAATGTGATTAATCCCCTTTAGCATCGGCACTCTCCTGAAATTCTAGATCAAACAAAGGCAGCAATATTTCAGGCAAATCATTGACCATCTTTTTACGACTTAATCGATCAAATGCCTTATAAAGCTTGCGGCGCTGTTCAGATTGAAGCTGCTCTAGCAACGCTGAGATTTGCTGATCAACCATTTTCAATTGATCGCGCTGTGCATGGTTACGACGCTCTAACGCGCGATAAATAAATATAAACCTAGCCATTACCACATAGGGAAAATTCTTGTTGGTAATCGGCCCCTGTCGAGCCTCATAACCTCCTAAAGGCAATCCTTTAAGCTTAAGGCTTGCCAGTTTATCACCGGAAAACCAAGCGGCTGTCGAGCCCACCACTGCGCCTCCCATTGCACCCAACAAGAAAGAGTGCCCTGCTAATGCAAGATCGATAGCACCGCCGGCACCTGCTCCTGCGATGGCCGCTACTTTGGTTAATTGAGATTTATTTAACCCCCAGGCAAACCATTTTTGCGTATCAAATAAATCATCTTCTAGCGTCAGCGCGCTCTGCTCACGCTTAAGATTGTGATGCCGATACACCAGCTGCAGTTGATCATGCGCACTTATTTCCCGGGCACGCATCCACTTATAATAACGCTGGCTTAATAAAGGCTGTAACTTTTCGGCTTGCCCTTTATCAAGTACTTTTTGCTGAATTTGGTACTGACACAAATCCTCAATTAACTGCGCCGCTATTTCGCTGCTCTTTATTTTCTGCTGCACTAGCTGCTCACGAAACGCAGCTATAATTTTATTAAGCTGATCTGCCCAAGGTAAATGCAACTGTGCAAACGCTTCTAACAAATGAATATGCTGATCTAAATCCGCTTTAACGGCATTGAAAACACGTACTATCCGAAAAAACTGCACCAGAGCCTGCTGCCAGTTTTCAATATATTTAGTACTCTCAATCGGGTTAATCAGTGCCATACTGGGCTGACCACTCCAGCGCAAGATCTCCATTTCAGCTTCGTAATCTGCACTATAAGGCCTTGAGGCATCAACGACATACAATATTGCCGCCCCTTGCATAATTGCGGATAACAAAGCGTGTTCATCAGGATAAAGCGATTGACAGGATGCATCTTGCAAGAACTCATTAATCCTATGCGCACGCATATCAGCATTGACTGGTTGCGATTGCAGCCAAGCCAGCACTTTTCTAGGACGCTGAAAGCCGGGCGTATCAATTAATAAATACTGACTATTTTGTATACTGATTTCAAATGTATCGGCGCTTGTGGTGGTGCCACTGCGTGCTGATATAGCGACACTGTCATCTCTCGCCAAAGTAGAAACTATCGAGGACTTGCCTTTATTAGGATGCCCTACAACCGCAAAAGCCGGTGTCATACCAATGCCTCTAATTGTTGCAACTGCCAGTTTTTAATAGGGAAACAAAATCTTCGCCACTCATCTAAATGTACTGGGCTAATCTGCTGAAACTTATCTTCATCCCAATCCAATATCAGCAATACACCTTTAGATTCTCGCATAAAATCTTCTAACTCTCCCATAGGAGGCTCCCAAGCAGCAACGATTACATACTTATCAAGCGGATCACTAAGTGCTATATCAATATCTGCAGCACTCGCACTCGCCCCTATCTGATAGCAATGCTTAGGGGCTCCATATTTCGCTATTAGTTCAGTTTGCAATACTGCAGGCAATACCGCCCAATTAAGCAAAGTTGCTTGCGATAAATCAAGCCTCTGTTGTTTTACCATTTCTAGCTGATCGCTATTGACTTCACCCTCTGTGTTTTTAGCGTCAAGATTTAGAGTTTCGCTGGCAAGTTTTTCATCAACCTTACTCAACTGTTTTTGACCAATAACAAAAAGTAGAGTACGTGGTAGCAGTACATAAAACAATTGCGCCATTAATATATATCGCCACCACACTCCTGTGCCAACGAGTTCTGCTGACGTACTTAATCTTGAATCCTGAGATGATAATACATGCTCCATAAGCGGCTGTGCTGTCTCTATAAACGACCAAGGTAGCGCAACAGCCTGCAATAATGGAAAGACATGTTCTGCACTTAACAAAGTACTGCGCCATACAAAAGAGATATCACTGAGCAGTAACGTGCAGAAAAAAGCAGCCAATGCACCGACACTCAACATTAGAGCGATTTTTTGTGATTGGTAAAATAGCCAGGATTTACGGGATTTCGCCTTTTGTAGCTCACCTGTAGTATCAAGCCAGTCTCTTGGCCACAGCGGTAGCTGCAAAAAGAGAGCTGACAAATGGAACTGCGATTTAAAAAAGGCGCAATAAAGAGTAATAAAAAGAGAAGTGACAGGTACAAACACAAAAATAAGTAACAGATACAACAAATTTACTCGACCATATTGATCCCCCATCATCAACCCAACAGTGGTGATAAATGCGATCAAAAAAGCGAGCAAAGAGAAATACTTAGAAAGCCGCTGACTATTATTCTTTAACACCTAATGCCCTTAAATCTATGATGACTTAGGCCACGCCTAATTCATCTTTATAATCGATTTTGAATAATAACAGAGAATTATTTTATAGCAGCCAAAAAAAAGGGCGAATCGTTAGATTCACCCTTCTATGACTAAAACTGAAGTATTAAATACTAAAGTTTTTAGTTTGCTGATTATCTTTGCTTATAGAGCAACGATGTTTTCAGCTTGTGGTCCTTTCTGACCTTGTGAAACGCTGAATTCAACACGCTGGCCTTCAGCAAGAGTTTTGAAACCGTCGCCTGCAATTGCAGAGAAGTGTGCAAAAACGTCTGGACCAGACTCTTGCTCGATGAAACCAAAACCTTTAGTTTCGTTGAACCATTTAACTGTACCAGTAACTGTATTAGACATAGTAATATCCTGTAATTTTAAATTTTGCCAACATTGGCGATAATAGCATAAAGTAGACTGAAACTTAGAAACTACAAGGACGTGGAATTACGAATAAATCTGCGATTTGGAGCATGTAAATAAATAGACTTTCTTTGTTGCTGAGCGTTAATTTACTCCCCTCTCTTTTTAAAGTCAAGCCAATATAAGAGTTTCACTGATTATTAGTCAGATTCAATTTCAATCTCTTTCATATTAATAATGAGCAAGTGATGTCGCTTAATAAACAAGCCTCAACAAAAATTGATATTTATGAAATGTAGAAAAAAACCCGCTTAAACATGAATACCAAACAAATCAAAAAAAAATATTATTGATTAGTAAGGTGTTTCTAATGGAAGATAATAAACTTGATAAACGAGAAGAAAAAAGATCATACTCTAAGCCTCGCGCTAAAGACCGTAGAGCCTCGAACAGACGTTTTAGCGAACATCGAACATATTAACCCCTAAGGGTACACAATCAAGCCAAGTTTGAGCAGTCAATACGCCTGCTTTGCTATTCGCTACCCTCTTTTTCTATCACCAATATTCTCGCCTCACCGATAGGCTCTGCATAGTGTTGCTCGCCTATCTTGACATGATAAATGTCTCCCACTTCTAAAGTCACTGCGTGCTCTTCATTGAGTAATTTGTAATGCATTATTACTTGGCCAGCAAGCACTACAAAAACCTCCTCACCATCATTTATATGCCAATGATAAGACTGGTTAGTCCAATGAATAGCAGTTGTGACCCCTGAAATATTTGCAATTATTCGCGAACCCCATGGTTTATCTGCTTTAAATTGTGCACCTTTTATGACCATTACTATTTCCTCGTTTAGGATATCTTTTGACGACAGTATAGATCCCATTGTGGCAGGAGATAAGGCAGATTAAAGACTAGAACAGGGTAAAAAAAGCCATTGTTTTTCGACTGAATTTTTAAGAGATGTATAAATTTTATAAGGGAGTGCAAAGAGAGCTTGGGGAGAACTATCAAAAAAGCAAAGCATTCAGCGCAGAATGCTTTGCCTGTATTACAATTATTTTACGACAATAGATGCCTTAATAATTTTGAGTGGTTTAGATGTACGTCCTGACTTGCTACCGAACGATTCTAGAGTTTTCACAGCATTCATTCCATTGGTGACATAACCAAAAACAGTGTGCTTACCGTCAAGCCAAGGCGTCTTTTTGAACGTCAGAAAGAACTGACTTCCATCAGTGCCTGGACCCGCATTTGCCATACTTAAAACACCCGGCTTGTCATGTCTTGCACTTGCACTAAATTCGCCATTATAGGTATATCCAGGACCTGCGCGCCCAGTACCCGTTGGATCACCGCCTTGCGCCATAAAGTCCGTTATAACACGATGAAAAATAACGTCGTCGTAAAAACCTAAACGAGATAAGTAAATAGTGCTAGTGACATGCATGGGTGCAACGTTAGGCAATAGTTTGATTTCGATATCGCCCGCTGT
>Ga0209395_1005683_pt1 | contig 13926 bp, 5 predicted proteins | sample GOMGulsemesocosm_3_FD_184635 | JGI IMG/M metagenome (GOLD analysis project Ga0209395, IMG submission 184635) | Methane-oxidizing microbial communities from mesocosms in the Gulf of Mexico - GOM9D Gulf of Mexico (SPAdes) (version 2) | ecosystem: Environmental > Aquatic > Marine > Cold seeps... | reverse complement strand
TTAAGTACTGGCAATTAGGCAACGAAGTAAAATCACATACAGATAAAGAAACCTATTTTTCCAACTTTGTCACCATGGCAAAAGCCTTAAAGGCTGTTGACCCGAGTATTCAAATTGGCTTTGGTGAAGACGGTAGAGCCAATTGGGTTAAAGATGCTTTAGCTGATCCTGTGGTTTCAGCATATATAGACTTTATTTCTCCACATCAGTATTTACATAATACTACCTGGACCGAATCTTATGAAGATTGGCGTGATCATAGCGGCACAGTCATTCCTAAAATAGATAAATTACAAGGCTATGCTGATGCCAGTGTCAATCATAAAGATGTACCTATGATAGTGACAGAGTATGGTATTAACGGTGGTAGTTTCGCCGAAGAAGATCCTACTGGCAGCCGCTTCTTTCAGCTTACCGGTGACAATAGTTATGTAGGCCTAGCCGCTGATAGCCAAACCTTAACCAAGCTAACCAGCGTCAGTAATGAAAATCAAATGATTGACATTGAAATGTTTGATGATACTTGGTTTGGTTTAAAGTTAAGGAATAGCAACTCTGCCTATATAAAAAGCCAATCAACAGCAAGCTCACCACTAACAATTGACGGTATTGCCACTGAGGATGGTGCAAAATGGCGTATACGGGAACATAACAAGAAGTATTATTTAGAGTCAAAGCAACATCTAGGCAATTATCTAACATTTGATGAAACTGCTAATAAATTCATTATTGGCACGGATAAAAAATGGCTGGCTGAGCAGTTCAATCTACTGTGGAAATATCAAGTGTTAACTAAGCCAAACATCTGGTTGCCAAGAGACACACCACGTATGCTGCAATCATTAACCAGTAAAAAGTTTATTGGTATGCAATCAGACAACTCATTAAGTGCCGATAAGTTTCGATCTGAGAGTACAGCTTACCAATTTATCATTAAAAATGCAGACGCAAGCTTTGGAGACAATGCTGTTACTCTTCACCCACAAGATAGTCAGGCAGGCTTTATCGAGCATTGCTTAACTATGGTAAATAGGGCTGGAAAGGAGTCTTGTATAAGTTCAAATGCTGAAAATAACAAACAAAGCACCACCAGTAGTGTCACTAGAAACGTCAGTGCTGAAATTCCTGCTAATGGTGTATGGATATTTACCCCTAACGCTAATTTTTTCCAATTAGAAGCCTATAATAATCGAGGTAATTTCCTAACGGTAAATAGTGATGGAACCCTTTCGGCTGATGGCCTTGCTGGTAATATTAATACTCAATTTCTTCATGATAATTTGCCTGAGCCAAACCCCCTTCCACCAACAACCACGCCTGAAGGTAATTTTGGTAATGATTTATGGAAGTCACTCATATTTGCTGATATGACTCTAAGTGCTTCTATTCATAAAAATATTAGTCACTTAATTCATTGGAATACCCACACCTCATTTGAGGGACGTTATGGTGGCTACCACAACATATCTAATTCGTTAGAAAATACCGATGAAAATACCCTAACTCCTGTTGGGCAAGTGCTTAAAATTATTAATACAAATACGCTAAGCAGCATTTTAAACGTGCCAGCAAAACACGGGAAAATCAGGAGCTACGCAAGTTTTGATGTCCATACCGGTGAGATGTCTATTATATTGCTAAATAAAAACAATTTAGCAGAGGATATTAGCTTAACGCTTTCTGCTTACCAACCAACCACTAGCTATTCTCGCTGGGTTTACCAAGGAACAAACTCAGAAGATGAATACCCTAGCTATAATCAAGATGATAATGGTAGCAATGGCAAGGTAACCATCAATGGTAATGTTGTTGATACTCAACTAGAGCCCATGTCATTAACTGTTATTCGTTTAAATAGCCCGAGTACCGCTAGCATACCTGAAGGTGAAAAAATCACCTTAACATCACGACATTCAGGTCAATTTGTTAGCTTAAATAACAGTAAAACTGATCCACTACTGACCTCAAACTTGCTACATGCTAATCAAGCCAGTCAGTATGCAAATTTAGCCAGTATATTTCAGGTTAATCGCGCAGCAGCGGGCTATGTTCAACTGGCCAGCTATGGCGGAAACAGTACAGATATTTTGCAATATCAGCCATCTGCACAAACAAGTGTGCAAGCCGCGACAGATAACGGCAACTTATCCTTATGGCAGTGGCAATTAAATAACGACGGTCATTTATTGCTAGGCGCCAAAAACTATCCTGGCAAGTTTATGCGTACGTCCGCTCAAAACGACTACAAGGTAGATCGCGACGGTGGTCAAGGCACTTGGTCGCAATATGTATGGCAGAAAGCTCCGGAAGTACCACTAGAAAAGGAAGTATGGATCCGATCTGCAACCAATAATGAATTACTTTATGTTGATGCTTCAAACAATCTACGTGCAGACAAAAACTTGCCTGTAGATGCTAATGCACACTTCTTCACCCTCGAGAGGCTATCGGGTGACTACATTGCCTTAAAATCAAGCTTAACCGGGCAATATGTCAAATCAGGTAGCGGTGCCAGTTGGTCAGTAAAAGCTAACGGTGACAATAGTAGTACTTTAGATAGCGCAACCTTATTTAAAGTAAAACTTAACGATGACGTGGTGTTATTTGAATCAGCTAATTTTGCTAATAGTCACTTAAAGGTAAAAATATCTGGCGACCAATCCATCGATACTTCGGGTGGAGAAAGCACTTGGGCCCAGTTTTATTGGGGTGAACGTTAATACTATAACAAATTTAGCTTTACCGTATGCCCCACATAAATATCGTGGGGCTTTTTACAAGTACAACCTTAAAACGGAAGAAAAAATGAGCAGAATAAACACGCTGGGAAAAGCTTTAGCTGTACTGATATTAGTTATATCAGGGCAAGCATTTGCCAAACAAGCACAGCCAAATTTCATCGTCATCTTAACCGATGATCAAGGTTATGCTGATGTGGGTTTTAATGGCAGTAAAGATATTATCACCCCTAATATAGATCGCATAGCCAATGAAGGTACTCGCTTTACCAATGGCTACGTAACCTATGCCGTTTGTGGCCCAAGTCGTGCGGGCCTACTGACAGGGCGTTATCAAGGACGATTTGGCTTTGGTCGCAACCCGATTATAGATCCAGAAGATCCCATGGCAGGCTTGCCACTTGAGGAGAGCATGATCTCTGAGGTGCTACAACCTATCGGCTATACCTCAAGCATAATCGGTAAGTGGCATATGGGTAGTCATGAGAGATTTCATCCAAACAATCGCGGCTTTGATCATTTTTATGGTTTCTTATCTGGTGGTCATCGCTACTTCCCCGAAGAATTAATCTATGAAGATGAAGCGCAGGGTCTTGGTAAAAAGGACCATAAATCACCATCAAATTCTTGGTATCACACTAAGCTATTACGTAATCAAGATACGGTAGAAACAAGCTCTTATTTAACTGACGAACTATCTAGAGAGGCCATTAAGTTTATTGAACAGAAGAAAGATCAACCATTTTTCTTATATTTAGCTTATAACGCGCCCCACTCTCCTCTACAGGCGCCAAAAAAGTATTTAGAGCGAAACAAACATATTAAAGATAAAAAAAGACGCACCTATGCCTCAATGATAACGGCAGTTGATGATGGTGTTGGCAATGTTTTGGCAAAACTAGAAGAGCTCGGTATCGATGAGAATACTTTGGTCTTTTTCTTATCAGACAATGGCGGGGCATCAAAATCATCGGCCAAGAACTCTCCTTTGCGTGGTGTTAAAGGCGACTTCTTTGATGGCGGTATCCGAGTTCCTTTTGCCGTGCGCTGGCCAGGAAAAATTCCAAAAGGACTTGATTATAATAACCCTGTAAGTTCACTTGATATTCTTGCAACTATCGCTGAAATTACGGGTGCTGGTATCAATAAGCGTAAACCGCTAGATGGCGTTAACCTTCTACCTTATATCACAGGAAAAAACACTGACTTACCGCACGATGTTTTATTTTGGCGCAGCTTTGATAGTGGAGTACTAGCGACTCGTCGTGGTGAAATGAAAGCCATAACCTCCCCTGAAATTGGTAACCATTTATACAATTTATCAAATGATTTGGCAGAGCGTCATGATTTATCAGAAAAACAACAGCACACTTTTGAGCAACAAAAACTAGAAATGCAACAATGGGCAACAGAGTTAAAAGACCCAATTTTTAGAAAGCTTACCGATGGTGCTATTAAAGCAGCCAACAGAAAGAATAATGCTAAAAAAGCAATAGAGCGCATTGAAAGATCAACCGGCTCAGAAGGTTATTAACTCATTGGGCTTAAGGCGGTTTGTAAATCAATTACTGTATTTAGTAAGACTAAAACCGCCTTATACCTTAAACATTAATAATAACTTCACACACTCACTGTCTATCCCTAATCAAATACCTAGCAGAGGAAGATATTTTGTTTTATTCATCTCTTAAACTTAGTTCATTGCTCCCAGTACTTGCCATAATGGGTTGCAATCACGTTACTGACATCGCCGCTAAAAATAAAAACTCACGTCCTAATGTAGTCATTTTTTATGTGGACGATTTAGGTTATGGCGATGTTGGCAGCTATGGCGCCATCGGTGTTAATACACCAAATATTGATGCACTTGCTGCAGATGGTATTCGCTTTACCGATGCGCACTCATCAGCCGCTACTTGCACGCCTTCTCGCTACTCATTATTAACTGGCCAATACGCTTTTCGAAATAATGCGGCCATATTACCCGGTGATGCCCCACTTATTATTGAGCCTAACATGCCAACCTTACCCAAAGTGTTTAAACAAGCCGGTTATAACACGGCGGTAGTTGGAAAATGGCACTTAGGGCTTGGTGATGGTTTTGTTGACTGGAATAAGGCTGTAAAGCCTGGGCCACTTGAGCTTGGCTTTGATTACAGCTTTTTATTACCAGCCACCGGCGATCGCGTACCTACCGTATACTTGGAAAATCATCATGTCGTTGGTTTAGATATGAATGATCCGATCAAGATAAGTTATAAAGCTAAAATTGGCACACGCCCCGTTGGCACTGAGCAACCAAAATTACTCAAACAAACCGCTGATTTACAACACAGTGCCAGCATAGTTAACGGCATCAGTCGTATTGGCTGGATGGCTGGTGGAACATCTGCTGAATGGGTTGATGAAGACTTCCCTTTTGTTTTTACCAACAAAGCCAAGCAGTTTATTGCTAACAACAAAAATGCGCCATTTATGTTGTTTTTCCCGTTTCATGATATTCACGTCCCTAGAGTTCCCAATAAGATGTTTCAAGGAAAAAGCAGCATGGGTGTTCGAGGAGACGCTATCGCGCAAATGGACTGGATGACAGGACAAATAATCGCCGAGTTAAAAAAACAAGGGCTTTACGATAACACCTTAATTATATTCTCTAGTGATAATGGTCCTGTGCTTGATGATGGCTATGATGATTTAGCCGTACAAAAGCTTGGACAACATGATCCATCAGGTGCATTTAGAGGCGGTAAATATAGTGCCTATGAGGCTGGTACGCGTGTACCCATGATAGTAACCTACCCTAATAAAATAACGCAAAAAGGGGATAGTGACGCTCTAATCAGCCATATCGACTTTTATCGCTCTCTCGCCAGCTTAGTTGGCATTACGCTACCAAAAGGTGAAGCTATTGATAGTAAAAACCTGTTACCGGCTTTATTCGACGCAAACCAAGACGGTCGAGAAATAATGCTTGAAGAGTCATTCACCTTGGCAATACGTGAAGGTCAATGGAAGTATATCGCGCCTTTTTCAGGGACAACACCAACTTGGCTTGCCAATAAAGATATTGAAAATGGCTTAATGACTAAACCACAGTTGTTTAACTTAAACAAAGATATAACGGAACAAGTAAATCTAGCACAGCAACACCCAGAACTTGTTAACAAACTACAGGCTAAAATTGATGCGATTGTTGCCAAGTCTCGCTTTAACAAAGGTAGCTAACTTAAGGTAAGTTTTCGGTAAAGAGTAAGGTCAGCAGATATGCTAACCTTACTCTTTTGCCTAATACTAACCAGTGTTATTTATAAATGAGTGAATGATTAATGGGTAGAGCTGGCACTATTTAAACGAATCACCGTTAATGAGGTCGCTGGTAACACAATAGTGATTTTATTGCCCTTGAGACTGACTAAGTTACTTTCTGCTTGGCTACTATGGGCAATAGCCGGCTGTTCATCTTCTGGGTTAGTACCACTATATAGCCAATGTTGGTAAGTCTTTTCTGGTTGATAGCCTTTTAATTCAATGTTTGTACTTTCATCATTATCATTTTTATTCAATAGAATTATCGACATCGAACCATCAGCAGGATTAATGCTACTATAAGCTCGAATAAAACCATGCTTTTGCTTAACATTCAGGATGTTTTCAAGACTGTGACTATTAATAAGTTTCAGTACTTGACCAATGGGTGTTAACTTATTCTCTAGGGTGTTTTCAAGAGAGTTTGCCGCATTACCATGGCCGCCATATTTACCATGCCATGAGGTATGAGTATTCCAGTGAACTAAATGAGACACATTTTTATGCTGCATTGCACCTAAGCTCATTTCAGCAAAAACCAAAGACTTCCATAAATCATTATCATAATTCCCCTGCTCAAAAGTTGCCTGGGGCTCTGGTTGGCTATTGGGTATATCACTATGACGAAACTTAGTAGTCTTTTCGCTTTTTTTACCACCAACGGATAACAATCCTTGCTTAGTTACTTGCAAGAAGTTGCTGTTATCACCATAAGCATGCAGCTGAAAATTATCTTTATTGTACTTAATTTTCCAAAGGCTATTTTCATTTGCTTTGTTCATGGCAAGGTTTACAACAGAGTCGTCTTCTTTCCTGCTTATAAAGGCGCCCTTAGAACCTGCAAGATATACTAACAATGCTCCTTTGGGATGGCCTTTTCCTGCGCTTTTAATACTAAACTGACAATCTGGAATGGTTGAGCGAAAAAGCTTTGCCCTAAGGCTATTATCTGCTTGTAAACAGAGAATTTTCTGATTGGCAACAGCTGAAATCATACGTGCTTGTTGCCTAGGAAAGGGCTGCACTGGCTGATAGCTTTTAAGGGTAAATTGGGCTGCTTCGGCAATATTTTTTGCCGCTAATAAATAGTGTTTTTTATGCGGGACATAACTTACATATAAGCCGGGGTGTAATTTAGACTCAAGGTAAAATTGATGTTTTTTAACCTCTAATAATCGCCACTTAAATGCATCTGCTACCATGCTGCTTTTCATTGCTGTTGATGCTGGATTTAATTGCTCTAGTGGCCCAGTAGTTAATGAAGACGTTACTGATAACGGCGCTTTAATATAGTGATTATTTGCTGCCTTTAACGTAAGCCAAGCATCATCAAGTAAGGTAATATCAATCGCGTGCTTTTGTGTTAATAACTTTGTTGCTATAGCCACTTCAGTCAAGCGCTTGCCGTTTTCAGTGACTTGTAAATAGCCTAAGCCGTTACTTGTACCTTTAAGCGCTTTAAAAAAAGTTAAGCCTTTAGGGTCACGTTCAGGGTAATGCCCCCCAGTTGCACCATATTCAGTGACAATAATGGGAACATCTTTATGTTTCTCACTTTTATCTGCATACCGCTGAAATTTATCAATTTTTGGTATTAATGTGCCTGCATAGTCGCGCCAATGCTGATAAGACTCACTCCACTTTTTATTATGCAAGTATTGATGGGGTGAAATGAAATCGATATATTTGGATATCTCAGGGTTGGCTAATATCGGTTTTAACCAATTTCTGCGGCCATCTTCACCAAAGCCGATTTGAATAGTAGGATCAACCGCTTTCATCGCTTTTGCCATAGCAACAAAGTTTGTTAAGTAGGTCGCTTTATCGGTATGAGAGGCCACTTCATTGCCTAATTGCCAGTACTTTATTTTAAAACCTCGGGTAATATTGGCATATTTAACCCACTCTGTAGCATGACGTATCAGATCTTCAAAGCTAACCACAGTTTCAGGGTATTGTTTATTATCATATGACAGCATATTCACCATGATTAACGGCTCAACTTTACGTTTTTCATGCCCATGATGCGCGCCATTAAGCTTATTGATATAAGCCATGTATTCATCAAAATCGAGGGCATCTTTAAAATAACCGTTATCATCCACCGCCCAGTAGTACCTGCCAGGATCTTCTTTTATAGATGATACTCGTGGAGTTAAGCCATTAATTCCATCATCAAATGGCGCATCGGTAAACAGGTAATTATCGCCAAGATGACCATAAGGAAAGCGTAAAATGCTCAGCTTCATTTCCTTAATACGACTCTGCATTGAGACCTTTCTTGGCCATTTTTTGTCAGACGACATCAGAAAGTTTAAATTTTCACCAATAGGCGCATGTAGCTGCTTTTTTAAAACGTCGGTAGGGTCAATGATGATATTTTCTTGTGCTTTACTTGCAGCAGCAATCACTAACAATGAAAGAGTAACGATTGCAGATAAGGTATTTATAAATTGCTTAGCCATAAAATAAGTTCACCCAATGAAGCCAGCCAATATTAGCTGGCTCTTAAGATAAGAGTAATACTGAGTTTATAACCCTTTATTAATTGAGTCTCGCCATTTTTTATAATGCTCCTGTAGCGTATCCTTTATTTCTGGGTGTTTAGCGGAAACATCTGTTGTTTCTGAGGGATCTGCGTCTAGATCGTATAGGAAACTCCCCAACTCGATATCAACCATTTCGTATTTAGCGTACTTATCCTCTGTCGCGGTTTTTAATTTCCACTTTCCTTGGCGAACCGCTGTTTCATGACCCGTGTCCCAAATCAGAGTCTCATGGCCAAGTTCAGGGTTTTCACCCGTTAATAACTGAGTAAGCTCAATACCATCAACATGACGTGGAACTTTAGCCCCAGCTAAGGTGGCAATCGTAGGTAGAATATCCATAGTACTGACCATACTGTCTGAAACAGTCGCTCTGGCAAACTGTCCTGGCCATGTCACTATCATAGGCACTCGGATCCCGCCTTCATATAATAAATACTTACTACCTCGTAGTGGTCCATTATCTGCATAAATGGGTGTTGAACCGCCATTATCACTAACAAATATAATGACGGTATTTTCGCTAAGCCCTTCTTTATCTAAAGTGTCGATTAATTTACCAATTTCTTTGTCCATATAATCAAGCTGCGCCAAATAATGAGCTCGTCCTTCTGGATTATTTGGGTAGCGACTATTCTTATACCAGCTGTAATAGTCTTCAGTATCAGGATCCCAGTCATGATATCCCTTTAATTTATTTGCCTTAAGGTAATCTTCTGGTAGCTGGTGAGTAAAGTTATGCACTGCATTAAACGCTAACTGCAAATAAAACTTATTGCCTTTATTTTCCTTAACAAAATCCCGTGCTTTTTCACCATATATTTGGGTTGAAAATCCGCTACGATTATCACGCTCAAATCCATCCCAAAATGCACCGTACTCTAATGACTGCCCTTTTTTGCCACCACGCTTTTTATATGCCTTAAATTTTTTCTTTTGCGCTGCTGCGTATTTGTCATCATGTATTAAAAAGTGCTGACGGCCATTGCCTCCATAACCATAGAAATAATCAAAGCCATGATTGAGCGGAAAATCTCTCACTTCTGGTGTTGAATAGCCATAGTGATATTTCCCAATATAACCTGTTGTGTAACCTTGTGGTTTTATCACTTCGGCAATAGTTGGTAATTTAGCAGAGATAGTAGCTTTTTTTCCGTACCAATAAGCACCCTGTCGTTGATTATAGGTGCCCGTGATCAAACCTAACCGAGAAACATTACAAATAGGCGCTGTAACATAAGCAGAAGTAAACCTTGTTCCTTGTTGCGCCAATCGGTCAAGATTTGGTGTATGCACATCGTTGGCTAAACCAGTAGCACTGATGTCAGCATAACCTTGGTCATCACTGACAATCACAATAATGTTAGGCTGCTGCGGTAGCTCTTTGGCAAAACTTACCGAAGACATAAGAGTTAACAACAATAGGCTGTTAAATTTAAATAACTTTTTCATGATTTATACCTTATTTAGACTTAACTAGCGCACTAAGCTTTTGTTTTTTTTGTTTTGGTACAGGCCAATAATCAAAATTCCAAGCATCAATTTTGGAGCGAGTGCGAGATATATTCATCAGTTTTTTCATTTTAGCGACTATAGCTGGATAGTTACCTGCAAGGTTCTTTTGCTCTGCTGGATCAAGGGCTAAATTGTAAAGTTCAATCGGCGGGTTTTGGCGCTGTGTTTTGGTATAAAGGCGCACAGCTTTCCACTGGTCTTGCTTATCATCCAAACGCACCGCCTGCGCATGACCGCCGCTATTATTATGAAATTCCCAATACATGTGTTGATGTTTTTCTTGTTTCCCTGTTGATAACAAAGTAGGTAACATTGAAATACCATCGGTATTTTTTGGTGTTTCAACACCTGAAATATCAGCTAAGGTCGGCATAATATCCCAAAAAGCTGACAAGTGACTTGAGCTAGAGTTTGGGGATACTTTGCCTGGCCACCAGGCAATGGTTGGCATTTTAATGCCACCTTCATATAAGTCACGTTTAAAGCCACGTAGTGGCCCATTACTGTCAAAGAAGGCTAAGTCAGCACCACCTTCCCAAGAAGGGCCATTATCACTGGTAAAAATAACTAAGGTATCCTTAGCCAAATTTAACTGTTTCAATTTAGCAATTACCCGGCCAATACTGCTGTCCATGTGCGAAATCATTCCTGCTCGAGTCGCTTTGGGTTTATGCACCGGAATATACTGCTGACCACCACCTAAATTAGGCGTTTCTTCAAAATGTTCATACGGTAATAACTCTTCATCAGGTGCTTGCAAAGAGGCATGAGGTGCAGCAAAAGATAAGTACATAAAAAATGGTTGCTCTTTATTTTTTTCAATATATTGAATCGCATCATCAGCTAAACGTTGTTGAGCATAATCATGACGTTTATATGATTGGTAACTACTTGCCTTATCAGGATCTAAATGTGTCGGTAACTTCTGATGAGGATGTAAATACGCATTATCAAGTGGAAACTTCTCTTCATTTAACCACAGGTGGGTTGGATAATGGTTATGAGCTTGTTTTTGATCTAAATAACCAAAAAAATGCTCAAAACCTTGTTTATTTGGCGTGCCTTGAGAGCCCGGTCCACCCAGTCCCCACTTGCCAATTAGTGCTGTTTTATAACCAGCACTTTGCATCAAAGTGCCAATTGTTTCAGTACCCGGCCTTAAAGGTAATTGCCCCCACTCTTCCTCATCAAGAAAAGAACCAAAGGCATAATTACCGCGGATCTGCACATTACCTGGATGCTTACCAGTCACGAGACTCGCTCTGGACGGCGCACAGACAGTATTACCAGCATAATGCTGAGTAAGCTTCATTCCTTGTGTTGCTAAAGCATCAATATTGGGTGTTTTAATCTTTTTTTGACCAAAGGCACCGACATCCCCATAACCTAGGTCATCAGCTAAAATATAAATGATATTAGGTCGCGGATCGCTTCGCTTATTAGCGCTATTTTCACTTGCAGGCTGATTAACATCTGCACAGGCTTGCATGACTAAGCAACTAAATATTACCGAAAGCGCCGGGACTAACCTTGCTCTTTTATTTGTTTCTGTAAGCATGTTCATCAACTGACTCCTATTGATTAGCCATGTTTGGCATGGCTTTAATAACGATATCTTGTGATTTGATACCATCACCACTTACAGTTACACGAATATCACCCGCCTTATCGGTTACTTGTACTAGCGCTAACACTTTACCCATAAAGGCCTTTCGTGTAGGTACTTTATGTGGCGCTAAATCTAAAATATCTCCATTTTCAACACCAATTAGTTTGCCTGGGCCATCAACGCTAAAGTGCAACTGATTATCAGCCTCTGGTACTGGGTGACCTTGCTTATCAACAACGTCAATTTCTAAATGAATAACATCACGCTTATTTGCTAAGACCCTTGTTCTATCTGCTGAAATAGCCACAGAATCAGCTTTTTGGGCAGTGAAACGTGTTTGCTCAGTAACAACTTTACCTTGCTGTTTTGCAACCACAGTTAACTTTCCTGGTTGATAAGGCACCTGCCAAACAAGTTGCATATTATCCCCCATGATTTTTTCACCTAAGGATATGCCGTTAAGAAATAATTCGGCAGATTCTTGGTTGGTATAAACAACCACAGGCACAACTCGCCCTTCTTTTCCAGGGTGTGTCCAGTGTGGATCCATATAAACCATAGGTTCACTTGTCCACTGACTTTGGTAAAGGTAATAAGCACCTTTGGGAAAACCAGCTAAATCCAATACACCAAAATTTGCGGTACGCGCTGGCCAGCCAAACGATTCACCAAGGTAATCAAACGCAGTCCACCTGAAAGTACCTAACAGATATGGTAATTTTCGAGCTAGCTTGATTTCCTCTCTTATCGGCATGCGCACTAACGAGTTATCAAACGAAGATCCATAAGCCGGTGAAACACCATCAAAAAACTCATGCTCAGTTAAGTCTTCAACCTGATAGACCTTGTCTTTAATTTTTTTCCAGATTTTTTTAGGACCTACTTTTGCTCTAACTTCCCAAGGAGCAGGAAAATCTCGAACTCGGTAACTCGTTTTACTACGATAAACACCGCGAGTATGAATGGTATGCGTCATTTCAGTGCCAATCACAGGAGTATTAGGGTTCTTTTTATGAAACGCTTCAATCGCGCCTTTATATTCGCCATGACCATTAAAGCCAGCAATAGAAAGGTATCCTCCAGCGTAACCCCTGCCCTGGGTAATTGGGCGGGTCTGATCTAAGGTTTTAGCAAATTCAACCAAGATTTTTTGCTGCTCAGGGGTGTACTTAGGAACTTCATTACCAACACTCCACATAATAACGCTAGGGTGATTGCGGTCCCTGCGCATAAAGTCAGTTAAATCTTTCTGCCACCAGTCATCAAAATAAAGACCATAGTCATATTTTGCTTTTGCATCCCACCAGCCATCAAAGGCTTCGTTCATGATGACAAACCCCATTTCATCGGCCATCTGATAAAATTCAGGGGCAAAAGGATTATGGGTATTTCTCAGGGCATTAACACCCATTGCTTTTAATGTTGTTAATCGGCGACGTAAAACATCTTCGGGTACAGCTGCGCCAACGGGACCAGCATCATGATGCATACTAATACCTTGTAAAATCACAGTTTTACCATTAAGTAAAAATCCTTTATCAACAGTAAAATCAATGGTGCGAATACCTGTAGTGGTATCAAGCACGTCCACCACCTTACCGTTACTTAAAATAGTATTTCGTACTTGGTATAAATTTGGCGTTTCAATTGACCAAAACTGCGGATTTTTAACGTTAAGTGTTTGCTCAACCGTATGGGTTTGTTGCGCCTTGACAAGTATGGGTGTAGTAACAGATTCAACTACTTCACCCGTGCTATCAAATACTTCAGTCTGTAATTCCAATACTGCTTTGTTACTATCTGTATTTTTTATTTCGGTGCTAACTTTAAGGTCTGCCTGCTCATTACTGATATTTTCACTTCTGACAAAAACACCACTATAAGGAATGTGCTGTGAATTTACTGTGGTGAGCCAAACATGACGGTAAATACCAGAGCCTGTATACCAACGTCCGCTTGGTGCTAGGCTATTATCCACACGTACAGCAATAACATTATCTCCCGCTTGTAAGTGCTCGGTAATGTCATAACTAAAACTGATGTAACCATAAGGACGTTTGCCAACTAATTGGCCGTTCACCCAAACTTCACTGTTCATATAAACGCCGTCAAATTCCAGCATTACGCGTTTATCAACCCAGCGACTATCCCAATCAATATGTTTGCGATACCAGCCTATACCTGTTGGTAAAAAACCGCCCGCAATGCCCGC
>Ga0209395_1005682_pt1 | contig 13928 bp, 10 predicted proteins | sample GOMGulsemesocosm_3_FD_184635 | JGI IMG/M metagenome (GOLD analysis project Ga0209395, IMG submission 184635) | Methane-oxidizing microbial communities from mesocosms in the Gulf of Mexico - GOM9D Gulf of Mexico (SPAdes) (version 2) | ecosystem: Environmental > Aquatic > Marine > Cold seeps... | reverse complement strand
AGCTAAATTGTCTGACATGTGTTATCGAGGATATGGGGAAATAGAAATACACTTGCATCATGAAAACGATACTAGCGAAAATTTAACTCAATCAATAACATCTTTTGCAAAAACGCTTCACGAGCAGCACGGTGCGTTACCTGTTTGTCCGGAAACAGGTCAAATTAAATATGCTTTCATACATGGAAATTGGTGTCTTGATAACTCACACCCTAATGGTGAATGGTGTGGTGTTAATGATGAGCTGATTGTACTTAAAAATACAGGTTGTTATGCCGATTTAACTTTTCCTTCAGCGCCTAGCCCAACCCAACCAAGTACAATCAATTCAATTTATTATGTCAAAGATGATCCGCTTAAACCAAAATCTCATGACAAAGGAGTTGACGTTAAGGTTGGAGGGAAGCCTTGGGGTGATTTAATGCTAATAAATGGTCCATTAATGTTGAATTGGAAACAACGGAAATTAGGTTTTATGCCGCGAGTTGAAAATGCTGACATTCGAACAAGTAATCCCCCTAGTAAAGAAAGAGTTGATTTGTGGGTTAATGCCAATGTTCATGTAAAAGGCCAACAAAATTGGCGTTTTATTAAAATACATACCCATGGCACACAAGATAAAGATATGGATATCTTACTAGGTAAACCTGTTGAAGATATGCATCAGTATTTAAATGAAATGTATAACGATGGTGACAAATACAAACTCCATTATGTGTCAGCAAGAGAGACATATAATATTGTAAAAGCGGCGGAAGCTGGTGAAGTTGGAGATCCGAACCATTACAGGGATTATGTACTCCCAAAACCTTTATTTGTTTCAGCAGAAAGTAACGAGTAAATAAAATGTTGACTAAAGGGGAAATTAAATCAGCTTTACTCAAATACTCAGGTATTACAGGGTTTAAATGGCGTAACTTAGCTAATGGTTTATATTGTTTTAATTACCATCGAATAGGTGACCCTAATAAATCTGAGTATGATCCCAACGTTTTTAGCTGCAGTGCAGAGCAATTTTCTTTGCAACTTGAATTTTATAAAAAAAACTTTACCGTTATAACCTTGACCGAAGCATTAGCGCTAATAACAAAAAATCAGATATTAGATAAAAAGTACGCGTTAATTACTTTTGATGATGGTTATATTGATAATTATACGGTCGCAATGCCGATATTAATTGAACATGGGTTAAGTGCTTTATTTCATTTACCTTCGGATTATGTCGAAAGCACGATAATCCCTTGGTGGGATGAAATTGCGTATATGGTAAAACACACCAAAAAAACTTCATTGAAATTTGGACAATACTCTGAAATCAGTTTGACCCGCTTCAAAATTAACAAAACCATCCGCTTAGTTATGAATGATGTTAAGCATGATCCACGTGATATGATTGAAAAAGTTGAAGAATTACGAAAAAAATTAGCATGTGAGTTAGACATTACAAAAGAAGCTCTAAATTTATTTGTGAATTGGCTTCAAGTAAAAGAAATGGTAGATAAAGGAATGTTTATTGGTTCACATACTCGCTCTCATAGAATTTTGTCTCACTTGTCAATAGATGAGCAAATTCAAGAAATGCAATTATCAAAAGAAATAATAGAAAATAAGATTGGTAATAAGATAGTTTCAATAGCTTATCCTGTTGGAAACAAGAACAGTTTTACAAAAGAAACGTGTTATGCGGCAAAGTCTTTAGGTTATCAGTGTGGCTTTTCATTTATAAATGGAAGAAATAACTTAACCAACATTGAAGACAATTTTCATTTAAAACGTATTGGTATTGATGGAAATGCAAGTATTGACAACATTAAAAAGAAAGTCTCATCATGATTACAAATCGATTAATTCGAACACGATAAATGGTTTGTCACAAATTATATTCATTGGTAAATAAGTAATAGTAAAACTCAATAAGTAGGAAACTAGGTTGAAGTATAGAAGCGATATTGATGGATTAAGAACCATTGCTGTATTTTTAGTTATTTTGAATCACGCTGGTTTTACCTTTCTAACGGGTGGATTTATTGGTGTTGATGTATTTTTTGTTATCTCAGGATTTTTGATAACATCAATTATATATCCAAAGATAGTAGACGGAAGTTTTCGTTTTACTTGGTTTATTAGTCGACGCTTGAAACGGTTGATGCCTGTTTTACTCTTCATCATATTTATAACTGCCTGTGTTTTTTCATTCGTTATGTTTCCCCAAGACCTGATGAAACTTTACCGAAGTATTTATTGGGTTATTTTTAATGGTGGTAACTTCTTTTTTTGGATGGAGTATGGCGGATATTTTGCCGGTAACTCGCAAGAAGCGCCATTATTGCATACTTGGTCTTTGGCAGTAGAAGAACAATATTACTTGTTATGGCCTTTAATACTTATATTAGCCGTTAAATTTTTAAATGAAAAACACACCTTGTTACTCATGGTTATTGGCTGTATTTCTGCGACTGTTTTTGCACAATGGGGAGCTGAAGTTACAATAGGGGCGGCTTACTATTTACTGCCGACTCGATTTTTTGAATTAATGATTGGCTCATGTTTGGCGATGTACTGGGATAAATTGCCCAGTGTTTCTCAAATGTCGAAAAATCTACTATCTATCCTTGGCCTTGTATTGATTATTGCCAGCGGAATACTTTTAACTGAGCATCATACTTTCCCAGGATATAACGCTCTATATGGCGTATTAGGTACAGCATTAATAATATATGCGACAACAGGTTGGGTGAACAAACTCCTTTCTTTTAAACCTGTGGTATTCACCGGGAATATTTCATATTCACTATATTTGTGGCATTGGCCTGTTTTTGCCTTTTTTAGATATACTTCTGTAGAGTTTACTTTATCTTTGCAAATTACCAGCATTGTAATTATTTATATAATATCCGTATTATCCTATAAATATATCGAACAGCCATGTAGGCAGAGTAAGTTAAATTCTTTATCAGAAATAAGCTTAAAAATGTATGTCGTACCATCCTTTTTTATATTAACACTTACAACAATAGGTTTATATAATCAGGGTTTTGAGCAAAGATATTCTCCCAAGATAGTTAAAATGGAGCAGGCAATCAACTCTTTTGCAAGTGAATCAAGAAGTGGGTGTCATTCAGCTCTCAGAAATAGTGAAAGTCTACCCAATCAAAACTGCTTATTTGGTCTTGGAGATGACAAGGTTGATGCACAATTAGATATATTTGTTATCGGTGATTCTCACGCTAACCATCTCATTCCATTTATAGAAGTACTGGCTCAAGACGTAAAATTAGTTGGGCAAGACTATACGCTTGATCAATGTGTTCCTGTTTTTAATTTATATTGGGGAGCTAATTCATATTCAGCAGAAAAGTGTAAAGAACGTAATAATTTAGCTAAAGCACATATTGAAAACTCTGACTTTAGCTATGTTGTTATGGCTGGATCTTGGCCTAGTGAAAATACGAAGAGCATATTTGACGGAAAAAAAGTGGCGGATAATAAGCATAAAAAATTATTATTTACAGAAAACTTTGCCTTAACGGTAGGTAACATTATTAAATCTGGGGCCATTCCCATAATATTTAAAGATACGCCTGTGCTTAATGGAAAAACCCCTAAATGTGAAATGAAAAAACAAGTTTTTAATGATTCATTAGACTGCTCATTAAAATTTGTTGAAAATACGTTTATGAATGATGTATTACGGGTTGTATCACTAAAATATCCTGAAATAATTGTGGTCGAACCTTCAGACATCTTTTGCTCAAATGGTAAATGTGAAATGAATTTTAAAGGTATTCCTCTGTATCGCGATGATGATCATCTGAATGAAGTAGGGGCAAAAACTTTAGGTATTCAATATCTAATGGATAAATCGAACCCATTTATTCAATAGAAAATAAATGTTCTAGTTTTGTTCTTATTTAATGATATAGGGCAATTTCTATAGTAAGTAGCGGTAGATTGCGACTTTGTTGGTAAATGATTGGCTATAAGAAAAATAACTAGAAGGAGTTAGTCTTCTTCAGAGCTAAAATAATATGAATATAAGAAAACAATTTTTTAAGAGTTCAGTCTTTCGATTTATCGAAAGAATAGTATTAGTGGGAGCATCATTAATGCTTACCCCTTACTTTATAAATGTCTTAGGGGCAAAGGGATATGGGTTCTGGCTGCTTATACTTTCTATATTAGGCTGGTTTAATGTTATTGAGTTAGGTTTTCCTTCTGCAGTTCAACGGCACACTATATTAGCGATAGAAAAGGGTGACTCGACACAAGTAAATACAGTTTTTTCTACGGGTGTTGTACTGTTTGGCGTGCTTGGGCTTGTCGCTTCTGCAACTTTGATTACGGTTGCATCTTTTTCATTTGAATTTTTTGGTGATGATGTTGATGCATATGCACTGAAAGTCGCGCTGTGTGTGCTGTCAGCAAAAGTATTGATGGATTTTTTAATGAATCCTTTTCACGGGTTTATAGTGGCATTTTTACGATTAGATATCGACTCAAACTTAGTCATAGTCAATGTAGTACTAAAATCGGTTTTGGTCTTTTTGTTGATACCCAGTATGAGTATTTGGGGGGCAATATTGGCCACGTTTTTAGCTGATATACTCACAAATTCTTTAAAAATATATTATGTTAAAAAACTTTATCCTGCTCTTAAGTTCAGTTTTAAATTTGTATCAAAAGAAGAGCTCAAATCGTTGTTCGCCTTTTCTAAACATGTAGTTGCAAACGGTGTAGCGAGAACGTTAAATTCTAAATCCGATCCATTTATTGTGATTAAGCTCATTGGGCTTTCTTCCGTTGCCGTTTATGGAGTAGCAAACCGCTTAGCGGAGCATATTAAAGCCTTTGTTTTTACGGTAAATGACTTCCTTTCTCCTGTGTTTGTTAAAAAAATGTCGAAAAATGAAAGTTTAGACAGTTTGTTTCATAACGCTATTATGATTAATTTGTTTTTTGCTACCGTTTTTTCAGCACCGCTGATTATCTTCGGTAAAGCCTTTATAGTGCTTTGGGTTGGTGAGGAATTTGCTTCATCGGCTAAGATTTTGTATTTCTTGGTATTTACATTTTTTTGCCAAGCAATATATACGTCGGTCTATCAAGTGTTATTAGCACAAGCAAAGCATAAATATATTTCGTTAGTGAGCCTTTTAGGTGCTATTACTAATATTGTATTGTCGATAATTTTGGGATTGGAATATGGTCTAATTGGTGTGGCAATAGGGACATCAGTAGGATCGTTTGTTGCCAATGTCGTATTAAGTTTGTGGCTGTATAGTGTTTATAATCCGCTAAATTTATGGCTTGTTGTTCGTAAGCTTTTTATGGCGAATTTTTTAGTTTTTGGCCTAGGTTTATGGGGTGCTACAGAGGTTATCGATCAAATTTCGTGGTTTGAATTACTGCTCTTTGGTTCGTTGGGCTTTTTATTGTTTTTAATATTGAGTTGGCTGTTAGTACTCGATAAAAATTTACGGAAAATATCAGGCAGCTATTTTGTATCGACATGCAAAAAAATATTTGCTAAATAGGTTTATTAATAAAGTGAAAATACATGAATGAATTAGTCTCTATAGTTATTCCCTTCTATAAAGGAGAAGAGTATATCGATAAAACGGTCGACAATATTCTTCAGCAAACTTATACCAACTTTGAATTATTGATCATTAATGATGGTTGCCCAAAAACGTCGAAAGACTTCTTAGAAAGCATTTCACAAAAAGACCATCGTATTAATGTAATACACAAAAACAATGGTGGCGTGGCGTGTGCCAGACAGTTTGGTATCGAATATGCCAAAGCAAAATTTATTGCATTTTGTGACCAAGATGACTTCTGGTTACCTGAAAAACTTTCAAAACAAATGCCTTTATTCAAAAATCCCGATGTGGGTCTAGTGTATTGTGGGGCGATTGAAGACCATATAACAGAAGACAGACAGGTTGAACTTCCCTTCTTTGATACTTATCGTGGGAAAATTTACACCGCACTGACAAAGAAAAATGAGATAGTGAGTTGCACAGCTGTAGCTCGTCGGTCTTTATTGCTAGAAGTCGAAGCGTTTGACAAAGATATTGAGCTTATGGGCGTAGATGACTGGTTAGCTTGGCTTAAAATGTCATTAGTTTGTGAGGTCGACTTTGTTGAAGAGTATCTGGCGATACATGTCTTTCATGAAAATAACTACTCTTCTAACGAAGCTAAAATGTATAAAGCTGAACTTGTCTGTTTAGCGAAGATAAGGCCATTTGCAGAGTCTTACTCGCAAGGTAAGGCAGTGAACTATCAGCAAGTAGAAACTAACATTCATTTACGCTATGCCGAAGCCTTTATTCACAATGGTGAGTTTTCACTTGGTGGCGACGCGCTACTACTTGTTGCTCAATCAACTAACAATTCAAAGTTAAAGTTAAAAGCTCTACTTTTTAAATGGAGTCCTTTCTTTTTGCTTACTTTACTGCAAAAAATCAAACGAATGACTTAGCTTAAACAAATTAAACTTTAAATTCTTATTTTATCGAACACTAGGATCTGAATCGAAATTTTATAAGGAGTTTAAAATAAATGTATTAAATTAGTAGTAAATACTCATATAAATTAAAGGGATATAGATGAGCAAGCTCAAAAAAATGATAGTAGTACTCGTGAAATTATTTATCTTTGGCTGCGCTCATATAATGCCTAAACAGAAAAATCTTTGGGTTTTTGGTGCTTGGTTTGGTCAGCGATATAGTGATAATCCAAAAGCATTTTTTGAATATATTAATCTCAATCAAAAACATATTAAAGCCGTTTGGATTACTAAAGACCGCGCTATTGTTGAACAGTTAAAGCAAGATGGACATTTGGCTTATCTTGAGACCAGTTATAGTGGTTTATGGATGCAGTTAAGGGCGGAGTTTGCTTTTGTTTGTCAATCACTACACGATGACCTGTATCCTGCTTGTATTAGTAAAAAAACGACTGTTGTTAATTTGTGGCATGGTTTACCGTTAAAGAAAATTATGTACGATGTTTTTGGTGAGCAGCCAGGAAATAAAAACAGGGTTGGCAGGTTGTTTGACTTTTTATCCCCTTATGAAGGTCATAGGAATGACTTTTTATTAGCGACAAGTGAGGAAACTCAAAAGACATTATCGAAAGCATTTCGTTTACCTAAAGAGCGTACTTTAATTACAGGGTTTCCACGTAATGATGTATTCATTAATCCAGCAATAACGGAAAAAGAACGCCCTTATAAATGCATCTATATGCCAACCTTTAGAGGGGGCGTGGGGACCGAATGTGATTTGTTTTCTCAGTATGGTTTTGACTTTAGCAAGGTTGAAGCATTACTTATAGATAATAATATTCAATTAACGTTGCGTATGCATCCTGTAAATTCACCGCCTAAATTATTGGTAGAACAAATTCGAAATTCAAAGAGTATTTACCTAGACGCTGGAGGTGATATATATGATTCAATTTCTGATTATGATTGCCTTATTACCGATTACTCAAGTATTTATTTCGATTTTCTCTTGGGTGAAAAGCCCATTGTTTTCGCACCATTTGATCTAACAGAATATAAACAAAGAGAGCGGTCATTATATTTTGAGTTCGAAGAAGTTACCATTGGTCCATATTGTTACAATTGGAACGATGTGATACAACGGTTAATACAATTGAAAAATGAAGATATATCAAACGAATATAAAGAGCAATATCAATTTCTTAAAAATAGATTTCATGATGAAAATATCGATGTAAGCTCTTCATTTTCGGAATGTTTATACAGAAAATTAACGATAAATAGTTAGGGATGGGGCACGATGAAAAAAATAATAACATTTGGAACATTTGATTTATTCCATATTGGTCACTTACAAATATTAAAGCGTGCAAGGGAGCTTGGAGACTACTTAGTAGTCGGAATATCTACTGATGCATTAAATTACTCCAAAAAACAGCGAAATCCGATCTGTAATCAACAGCATAGGATGACTATTATTGAAGAGCTAAAGTGTGTTGATGAAGTTTTTTTTGAAGATTCGCTTGAACTTAAAAGAAAATATATTTTAAAGTATAAAGCCGATGTTTTAGTTATGGGTGATGATTGGGAAGGGAGATTTGATGAGTTTAACGATATTTGTACGGTCCAATATTTACCAAGAACGCCTTCAGTATCAACAACTGAAATAATTGAAATTGTTAAAGAAATATAATTTATCTCAATGATTACATAGTCAATACCTCACTAAAATATGGATGAAAAATTTTGAAAAACACAGTGGTTATCTCATGTTGGTTTGGTGAAAGATATAATAAGCCAACTAAAATCAAGTCTTGGTTTGATTTTAAAGTGAAAATAAAAGTAACAATAAAATCATGTTTACCTGCGTGGGCTGCAGCCTTTGCGAACATTCAAACGGTAATACCTAATCGACCGGACGACTTATCAAGATCTATTTTTTTTACAAACAATCAAAGCTTAAAAAAAGAGATTCTAGCTAAAGGGTGGGAATATGTTTACATTGAAAAAGGTATAACTAATGGAGAAAGTATTGATTCGTCTTTACAAGCGAAAAAGGTGAAGTTTCTGCAATTGGATACTAAGACTTTGGCGGATTTATTTAACTATAAATATATTGTTTACATGGATAGTCGACGAATTACTGACAACATTAGCAATTTGGCTGAACGATGCGAACATGGGATATTAATTAGGTTCACTCCACGCGAAAAAAACTCTATATGGGATGAAGTTAATGAAGCTAAAAGTCAGGAACGCTACGCAAGGAACATGGATAAAACAATTCAATTCCTAAATGTGAAGTTGCAAGATGATTATAGTGAAAATAATAGGGTTATGAATACAGGTATACTTGTTTATAAGGTTGATGTGCCAGAAACAAAACGTATGATCTTAAAATTGTGTGATGAAGTCTATTCTGCGTGTATAGCACTAGACCAACCTGAGTGCCAAATATTTTGGTGTCTATTTTCACAACATTACAATGATATTATAACAAAGGTGGAATTTGATACTGTCACTACTCGTACAGGACTCTGATTATGATCGAGAAATTAGAAATTTGGCGTATTGATGATAAAATGTCATAAAGAAGCGCAATGTACTGGACGAATTGTAATTAATAAAAACAAATGGTTGCTGTATATTTATTTTGGATTTGGTTATCTACGACCTACTTCATGTTATTATTTGAATATGCAATTCAATAGATCGAGCTAAAGATATATAAAGAATGCAGAAAAGTCTGTTTAAAACACAAAAAGGGGTTAGTAAAATTAATTATCGTTCAGACATTGATGGCTTGAGGGCACTTGCTGTAATCAGTGTTATCCTTTTTCATATATCGCCAACGTTATTAACGGGTGGATTTTTAGGTGTCGACATATTCTTTGTAATCTCAGGGTATTTGATCACAGGAATACTAATTAAAGACGTTGTAAAAAATAAAAAAATAGATTGGTTAGGTTTTTATAAACGCAGAGTATTAAGGATTTTCCCTGCCTTAATATCGGTAGTCACAGTAACATTAATTGCTAGTTATTTAATCTTAACGCCAGATGATTTTCTTCACTTGTCAGCTTCTGCTTTTGCATCGTTGTTTTCAATGGCAAATATCTTTTTTTACATGTTTGTTGATACCGGCTATTTTGCTGCAGACACCGCTGAACTGCCACTATTGCATTTATGGTCGTTGGGTGTTGAAGAACAATTTTATATTATTTGGCCGTTTATTGTTTTTTCGTTATTAACTTTTTTAGTTAAACGCCATTATATACTTGCGACAATTGTAACAATTTCAATTTTATCGCTTTTAGCTGCTCAAATACTGTTGTTCTCTGATTTTGCGCTTTCTTATTATATGTTACCTACCAGAGCTTGGGAGTTGATGTTTGGTGGTTGGTTGGCATTTTGGGTCATTGATAGAAATAAAATAACCTGTAACGTTTCGAATAAGTTATATTTATTGGGATTACTCATGGTTGTGATGAGTCTATTATTGATAGGAGAACATGACTTTATACCCGGTCTTGGTGCATTACCTGCGGTATTGGGCGCAACGTTAATGCTAGCTGGTGGTCAATCGGCTGATAATGTTCTCAAAAAAATCATGTGTCATAAATGGGTGGTGGCGGTCGGATTAATTTCTTATTCGGCTTATTTAGTACACTGGCCTATGTTAGCGTTATTAAAATATAGTTTACATGAAATCACTTTCCTTTCGGGTACTCTCGTTTTTATTTCAGTTATTGTTTTAGCTCAAATGAATTACCGTTTTGTAGAAACGCCTTTTCGAAAATCAAATTTATCTAATAAGAAGGTCTTTTCATATTATTTTTTTATTCCAGTCGGCTTTATAGCAGGCTTGTGTTTGCTCGTTATTTTTTCGATTAAAATGCAACTAGATTTTATTTATCCTTGGGATAAATATAAATTAGTCACAGATACACAACCCGCCTATAAATATTCGTATAATTGTCAATATGATCAATTCGATTTAACTGATTTTTCAGAATCAAGGTGTGTTTTTCCTGAAGAAAGTACAGCCAAGGTTCTATTAATAGGTGACTCTAATGCGGCACATTTTGTTGGCATGCTCAGAGAGTTTTCATCAAATCAAGCTATACCATTTAGAAATGCTACCCAAAGCTCTTGTCCGGCATTGCTTACTACTAAAAATTTGTCATGGGTTGATAGACAATTCCAAGAAGCTTGTCAGCGCTATCGTAGAGTGTTGATTGAAAGTATTCCATTATACGGCACTATAATTGTTGCTGGAGATTGGACTGATTATGACTATCAAGCAAAAGATGAATTTAGACGTTTATTTAGATCGTCTATTAGTGAAATGTCTAAGCAAGTCAATCGAGTGGTGCTAATTGGTAAGGTACCGACGTTTAAAAATTATAATGTTAATTGTGAAAAACGAAATATAAAATTGGATTTAAGTTGTAATTTAACCCGATTCAATACACCTGAAAAAATGCAACATCACGATGTAAATATGTTTATTAAAGACACCGCTGCTGAATTCGATAATGTGGATTATTTTGATATCTTACCTGCCCTGTGTAGTGATGGTATATGCTCCCCATTTATTGGCACTAAACCGGTATATTATGATCCTGGGCACTTAAGTATGATGGGCTCTCATAAAGTAGGCACTACAATAATTTTAAATAATTTAGAATCATTTCAGTTGATTCAAAATAACTAAGGTAACTTTTTGTGAAAGTATTACATGTTTTAGAATATTCTCGGCCTAATATAAGTGGTTACTCATCACGTTCAGATGCGATTATACAAAACCAGCGTGCAATAGGTATTGAGACCTGTCAAATGACGAGTCAACGATATGATCTATTCGATAATATTATTGAAGAAGCTGATGGTGTTGAATATTACAGAACTCATCACTCAACATCAATTTTATCAAAAATACCTCTGCTAAACTATATACCGTATATTTCTCATTTATGTAAAAGAATAGAGGAAATAATAAAAATCGAAAAACCAGATGTTATTCATGCTCATTCCCCTATGTTAAATGGTATTGCAGCATTGAGAGTAGCCAAAAAATTGAATATTCCTGTGGTATATGAGATTAGAGCTTTTTGGGAAGATGCTGCGGTAGATACCGGAAAAACGAAAGAAGGTAGTTTTCGTTATCGTTTGATTCGGGCACTAGAGCAATATGTGATTATGAGGGTCGACAAAGTCAGTTGTATATGTAAAGGCCTTCAAGATGAAGTTATTAAACGGGGTGTTGCTGAAAGTTCTGTTTTTATGTCTCCAAACTGCGCTGATTTAACAAAGTTCACACCGATCAGCCAAAAAAATCAAAAACTAGAAATCGAATTAACACTAGAAAATAAAAAGGTAGTCGCTTTTTTAGGTTCATTTTTTAAATATGAAGGCCTTGAATTTGCTATTAAAGCCTTACCACTCATCGAGAAAAACATTCCTAATATTCATTTATTGTTAGTAGGTGATGGTAATGAAAAAGATAATTTAAAAAATCTTAGCAAGCAGCTAGGGGTTGAGCACTTAGTTACGTTTGTTGGTCGTGTTAATTTTGATATAATCAATCAATATTATAGTTTAGCCGATGCACTCGTTTTTCCTAGAGAATCGATTAAATTAACGCATTTAGTTACACCCTTAAAGCCCCTTGAGTGTATGGCTCTTCAACTCCCCGTAATCGCATCTGACGTGGGCGGGCATAAAGAGCTAATTGAAGACGGTAAAACAGGTTTATTGTTTGAAGCCGAAAATATCGAAAGTTTAGCGGCTAAAGTTATTCAATTATTGCAAGATACTGTTTTACAGGAAAAATTAAAAGTTAATGGTTTAGCTTATGTTACTAATATTAGGAATTGGCTTAATACCGCAAAAAAATATCAAGAGATATATTCCGAACTAGTAAGAAAGTAAGCCTTCTAATTAAGTTAAATTGAGTCAACAAGTACCATTGATATGTGTTCTTGTTGACTCTTCACCTTTAAAGAGTAAATTTCAATGTTATCCAAATAATAATCAGCATCGAAATCGCGGCCACTATGACCTTTTTCATCGCTAGTTTATAATCTACTTGAAAGCTACTATCGAGTTTTACGATTCGAAGATAGCTGGCAATCAATAGTCCAGCAATCATATAAAACCCAATAAATAAGTTTCTAGATAAAAAGAATGAACACATAGCATAACCACAGAGTGAATAGAATAAAGTCGCGTTTAGTTGTAGTTCTTTAACCAATTCAAAAGAGTGTTTGTTTTTATCTAAAGTTTTAGATAACTGTATACAGTTAAAACCCAAATATAGTGTTAAAAATAATACTGAAGACCACAATAGATAACCAATAAGTCCTAATTCTGCAGCCACCTGAACATAAGTATTGTGTGCGACTAATCCGTGGTGCTCTACAAAATTTCCCTGACCGACGCCCCATAGAGGATTTGATTTTAGCATTTCTAATCCATCCCACCAAGCATATAAGCGCCCCTTGGAAGACGCGTCTTGTGAGCTAACAGCTCTAAATGAAGACATTACCACTAATCCGACAGGAGCTAATACAAGTGAAAACAGTATTGCCCTTATTCCTCCGTACTTAACAATAAAGTAAGCAAAGAAAAGACCGGCTAGTGACATCATCGCACCGCGAGAATCTGTCATATAAATACCATAAATAAGGGCGAAAAATGAACCTAAAGCTAAGGCCTTCCCGATAAATGATGAGTTATTTAAAAAGTACAAACTAAAAGCAATATTGATGATAAAAAATATGCCTAAATCGTTTGGATCTGCAAAAAAACCAACATAGGTGATTCTGTCTGCACCTACGAAATGACTACCCGACCAACCAAAACCATCTGCTGAGTTTTGTTGAACATGGCCGTTATGCACTAAAAATACAGAAATAATCAAAGACAGCCACATGAATTTTGTTTGACGTTCGTTTGAAGTAAAAACAACCGAAAAAATAAAAAGAGGGATAAGTGCACTATTTAAGTAGAAGTTTGCATGCATGAAGCCATTGTTGTTCCAACCTAATATGCCAGAAATAACCACAACGGGATAAATCGCCATTAAAAAATAGTGTTGTGGTACAAATTGTAAGGGGCGATGAGCACTGAAAATTACAATTAAAATTAATACACTTAAAATGGCAATAATGGGAAACCCATCTAAGCTAGGTAAAATTTCTTGTGGTCTTAATAATACAAATATTGAGAATAGTAAGGTTAATATGTATGCAAAGGCAGGGTGCTTATCTATGTTTTTTACTTTTAATTTATTATTCATTATTTATATTTTAGCTTTCCAATAATAGATTTATTATCTTGAAAATAAGAGGCAATGTATACCCGTTTATCCCTAATGCAACGTTTTAGTTAGTACAATAATAAATAGTGT
>Ga0209395_1005680_pt1 | contig 13932 bp, 9 predicted proteins | sample GOMGulsemesocosm_3_FD_184635 | JGI IMG/M metagenome (GOLD analysis project Ga0209395, IMG submission 184635) | Methane-oxidizing microbial communities from mesocosms in the Gulf of Mexico - GOM9D Gulf of Mexico (SPAdes) (version 2) | ecosystem: Environmental > Aquatic > Marine > Cold seeps... | reverse complement strand
CTGCATCACAGATAACGCCACGTGAGTGCGCCAAATAATCTGCTAAGGCTTCACGTAGTGGTAAGTAGCCCTGTACGCCATTGTAGCCACACAATAGTGTTCGATCGGCGTGACGGCGAACTAACCGTTGCCAAATGGCCATCGGAAATTCATCGAGCGCGGTTAAGCCTGGCGCAAAAGGTAAGTTTTTAGCCAGTTCAATGGCTTGATTATTAAAAGACTGTGCATAACGGCTTAGCTCTGGCAGTGGTAATGGTGCTTGCTTTACCTGCGGAGCAAACTTCAACGAGGCTTTAATCATCTCGGTATTGATATAGACACCACTGCCGCGACGACTCTCTAAGAAGCCTTCATCACATAATTGCTCAAGCGCCTTAATCACGGTATTACGGCTGAGCGCTAATTCTCGCGCTAGCTGGCGAGATGCGGGCAGCTTCATCCCTGCGGTTAATTCACCCTTGATGATTTTATTAGCTATTTGCTGATATAACTGTTGCTGCAAATTGAACTGTCGGTCAAAGTGCATATCGCTCAGGCTGGTTACTTCCATCGTTATTCCGTTATTCCTTTATTTGTTAATTCGTTATTCGTTAATCCGTTATTCATTAATTCGTTATTCGTTAATCTGCTATTCGTTAATCGGTAAGTAAAGTGGTTCTAACACCTGTAAACAATTGGCTCTTTATAGGGTACCAAAAATAATCATAATGGGTGAAGTAAATATATTTTATTGACTGATAAGCTAACGTGAGTGACCAAATCTAATGACCGAGCAAATACCACATACCAGAAGAACGAAAATACGCAGAGCCAATAAACGTGCGAGTTACGACCGATCTAAAGTTATTGCGTTAATTGAAGATGTTAAATTAGGCCATTTAGCGATGGTGATTGATGATGAACCGTTAGTGATGCCAATTACCCTCTGGGCACACCAAGATAATCTCTATTTACACGTAGCAAATCGAAACCGTATTCAGCGCTATTTAGAATCCGGTAAGCAAGTGTGCATTTCTATTTGTGAATCAAAGGAATGGGTGTTGGCAAAATCGGCTTATCATCACAGCGCCAATTACCGCTCGGCGGTAATTTACTGTACCGGTGAGAAAGTCACAGATAGCGATGAGTTTGATCAAAGCTTTAAAACCTGCATCAATCAAATAGAAGCTGAACGCTGGGATAAAGTGCGCTCGCCCAATGAGCACGAGCGTAAAGTTACCGCGTTAATGCGTTTAATCATAGTAGAAGGCAGCTTTAAGGCGCGCAGTGGTGGTCCAACCGAAGAGCCGGAAGATATGGCATTGCCAGTAAAGCATGGCGTAGCCGCTATTTGTCCTTTTCATCAATAGCACCGAGTTTATTAGTCTTTATTTTTTAGGGACAGAGAGTAATAGAATAACTCTCTGTCCTTTGCATTCGCTTCTCAATTCATGCGGTGAATATTAAAATATATCCCAATGCTCAACAATTTTGTTGATATTATTATCTACCCGCCAGAGATCAACTACGTCGGCATCAGCTCTAAAGGTCCAGACTAGATCGTTTTCGGCTAAGGTCATAAAAATCGCAACACTCGATGGTGCTGAACCGCCAGCGACAAAATTTCTCAAGCCACTGCGTCCATCAGGCACATAAGGATTATGTTGCAAATAATTTTCATCGACCAATTCATCAATCAAAGTAACATTTTGGTTATTAAAAGCATCGACATAAAAATCGGCGACTAAGGTTTTATTTTGCTCTTCAATGGTCGAGTCATCATTTGCAAAGGTGGCATTATAGTCATACAAATCACTAAATACTGAATTACCGCTGGCGGTATTAGCAGTACGAGATAATGAATAGTCCCAATGCTCAATAATTTGACCTTCTACCAATTGATATAAGTCGACTTTAGCACTACCGGTAAATTCATCCTCTGCTGTCTCTGAAAAATGCCAATGCACAGCGACATAATTACCATCGGCGACAATGTGTTTAACGGTGGCAATATGACTCGGGTTAGCCGTTGTTAAAGCGGTATAAAAGTCGGCACTTTGTTGACGGATAACCTCATGGAATAAATAGTCTATCGAGCCGATGGTATTACCATTGATCACATCACTATAAATTTGTTTTACTATAAGCTTATTAACAAATTCACAACCGACATTATCGCAGGCGGTAGTGCCTTTTTCACCGGTTGTTCCTGTTTCCCCTGTGGCGCCTGTTGAGCCAGTGGCACCTGTTGCCCCGGTAGGTCCTGTATCGCCAGTTACACACGCAGAGATATTGAATACCGCCACAAAAACAACCAAAATGCTTAATTTATTCATTTAAATTCCTTCACTTATTATCTGTTGATTAATTATTATTTATAAAATTTTCTATCGATTTAAAACGAGAGAGATACTGTGGTAAATTACAATGCAGTGGTATATGAGAATTCTAAAGAAATAGTATTATTTTTATTTTAAATTAAATCAAAGGGATAGATATTGTTAATTGATTTTGAATATGAAAAATTTACGTTTGTAGATTTCGTGGTTGACCCTCAAGCCAATCTATTAATAAAAAAAGGCAGAGAAAAGCGTATAGAAAGCAAAGCAATGTCGTTGTTAATTTTATTAGCAAGTGATGCTGGGAAGGTGATTACCCGCAAGCAACTATTAACCAGCATTTGGCCAAACGTTGTGGTGGGCGATGAAGTTATTTCTCAGCTTGTTTATTCATTACGTAATGCCCTCGGCGATGATGCTAAAAACCCGCAATATATCGAAACCATTCCTAAAAAAGGTTATCGATTTATCGCTGAGGTAAAAGGCGTAGAGTCCACAAAAAATATTCTTCAGCCGGCTGAAAAAATAATAGCTCTAAGAGATAAAAAACCTCAATCTAAGGTTAATACAAAATTGCTTTTAAGCGGTTGCCTTTTGCTGATGCTAGCGCTTGTCATCATTTGGTCTACTGGGCGAGGCGTTTTACAAAGCAATGATATTAACTTTGTCATTGAAAATGTATTGCCGGTAACACAAGAAACCGGTGTTGAAGGCGACTTTGCATTTCATAAAAATCACAATAAGATGGTGTATGTTAGTGCGACTGAAGAAGGAGTAGATTTATTTTTAAAAGCTTTAGGCACAAGTCACTCACAAAGGCTCACTGATGATACTTGGAAGGAATATTCGCCACTCTGGTTAGACGCACAAACGCTTCTTTATATTCGTTGGCAATTAGGACAACATCAAATTATTCGTCATCGGTTACAACAGGAGGCTGAAATACTTTATCAGTCGACTAACCGTATCAGCAATTTAGCCATTAATTCAGCCACCCCCAATGAGCTTACTTTCATTGAATATGACTATTACCGTCATAATAGATTAACCGAATTAAAAGTATTAAATTTGCTAGATAATAAAGCTTATTATCTACATGATTCATTGCTTAATTTACCCAGTGAGATACATCATCCAATATACTCTCTTGACGGTAAGATATTATTCTTCTTCGATAATACCGATAAAATACAGCAAATAGTTTCGTTAAATATTAACAGTAATCAATATACTACAATCACTAATCGATTTACTTCGGTGGCACACATCTCATTAATTGATCGCGATCATTTACTCGTTTCTGCTCAATTGGCGGCAACAAAAGGAGTCTGGAAACTCAGCCTCAATGACAATACCATTACCAGTATATTTCCAAGCACGGGTGGACAAAAAGTTGTTCGTGCAGCGCTTAAAGACGGTCAGTTATATTACGCGACCCATAAAACATCAAGAAATCTGATGATCGCCAATATCAATACAAAAACGATTGATAGACTTGAAAATTTAAATAGTGGCGCTAATGAATCTTCGGGTATTTTTTCAAAAGATAATCAGACCATATATTTTGTTTCTAACCGTACTGGCTACTATGAACTTTGGAAATATGATGACAAAGATAAACAGGCGACAATAATCAGTAAAATAAATGCAGACTTCATTTATAGACCTCTTTTGTCGCATGATGAAAATTATCTTGCGGTTGTCTATCAAAAAGAAAAATTAACCTTGGCGATAATTTCTGTCGCTACCGGTCTACCTATCAGTCAAACGAGTATTCCTAGCATAAAATTTCCTTTAGCTTGGAGTAGAGACGATAAAAGTTTATATATTAGTGAACACAAAGGACAAGTGAATATTTATCAGTACGGCCGAGATACATTACAGCCTAGTTTAATACAACAAAGGGCAGGCCTTTTTGCACAAGAGAGTAACGATGGTAAAACACTGACATTGTTCGATTATAATGTTGGCGGGTTAATTAATAGGGATATGATTAATAACGATATAAAACAGTTTAACAACGCTATATCGAACTTAAGTTATTTGGCTCCCGGTCAGTTAAAAGTCATTGGGTCGTCTATCTTTACCGTAAAACACGATGGGCCATTGAGGCAGTTACAGAAATATCCGTTAATGAATACTGCCGACAATGATGAAGGTACTCTGTTAATGAAGTTACCCAATGGCTCTTCGGTCACTGATTTTAATACCAAGGGGACTCAAGCTATATTCACCAGTAGCACTTCGCCCCATGGGGATATTATGAAAATAGTATTAAGTCAGTAATGTACAGGGTTAATATTACGGAACTTAGCATCAACGTTGAAGTGCAACAATAGACACTATAGTAGCGTTCAGCTATGTCCGGCTTAGTTGTGAATTAATGTAAGCGTTAAGTAATGCAAACGTTCAGGGGTTGTGTGTGAAAGTAGCTTGGCACGGTAAAGCACTTTTCGAGCGTTACCAAAGAGCCATGGCGTTAATATCGTGCTTAGGCGAAGAGACAGTGGTGATATTATTCACGACAATGTTAATATCCATTATCTTGTTCAATAACTTAGGTTGTCATGGATACATTAGCCGGTATTAAAACCGTTATCGCCGTGGTAGAAACCGGCTCTTTTACCGCAGCAGGTGAAAAGCTTGCGATGTCAAAAGGTTTAGTCAGTAAATATATTCGCGAAGTGGAAAGCCAGTTAAATATTCGTTTATTTAATCGTAATACTCGAAAAATATCGTTAACCGACGCGGGTAATAACTATTATCGGCACGCGTTGAAATTAGTCGAAAGCTATAACGTGATGATTGATGATGTGGCTATTCAACAATCAAGTCCTAGCGGTTTATTACGTATTAGCTCACCGGTGGCCTTTGGTGAACATGTTATGGCTGAGCTACTACCTGAATTTTCAGTATTATATCCTGATCTCAACATTGACTTAGTGATCAATAATCGCGCCGTCTATATGCTAGAAGAAGATATAGATATTCGGATAAAAAGCGGTCAAGTTGATGATTCAAATATGATTGCTCGTCCATTATGTCAATGGCCATTAATATTTTGTACCACAGAAAATTATATCAAGGCCCATGGTCTACCAGTAAAACCTGAACAGTTAACTCAGCATCAGTGTGTTATTGACAGTAATTTAAAAAGCGGCCAGCACTGGACCTTTTTGTCTGCGACGGGTGAGCAACAAATCGTATTAGTACAATCAAACCTTGCTAGCAATAATCCTCAAGCGGTAGTGAATATGGTTAAAGCTGGAGGAGGTATTGGTTTAGTGGCGCGTACTTCGGTTAAAAAGGAGTTGAAAAAGGGCCAGTTAATCGAGCTGTTTACAGACTATCAAGCGTTAATGCTCGATATTTTCTTGATCTACCCACACCGAAAACATATCCCTAAGAAAGTACAATGTTTTATTGATTTTATGATGCAAAAATTCAATTGATCCACAGTAACTAGAGATACCCATGCCATTGTCTACAATTGGTTAACTGTGCGTTTACGCTAGCGCTATTTCATTCTATTACCTGTCTCTATAAGCTATCGCTGTTCATTGGGTAAGCTCTGTCGGCAATGTTAGCTGTGGTAATTATAAAGGTGTAGAAGGAACAAAACATGAACGAATACATCCGTAGGTTTTGGTTAACTAGCTTAATCGTATTTAGCTGTGGTATTAATACGGCCAATGCAGCGAGCACTAATGTCGCAGGCACTAATACCACAGAGACTAATACCGCTGTAACGAATACAACTATTGGGACTTGGCTAACCGATAGCATCATTAAACGTTATCAACCTACCATCGACGTGTTAACGCATCACGGCTGGGATCATTCAAACAGCATTGTTATGCATGGTATGGAGAAAATATATTACCGTAGTCATGATAAAACCTATCTTACTTATGTTGCCATAAAACCTATTACTGTGCCTCGTAAAGAAATAAAACAATATTCGCATGGTTATGTAGGGGTACTGATGGCAACATCGGTGATGGAAACGTATTAATCATGATGATATTTTTCAGTAAGCAATGGAGAAAGTTAACCTTTAAGTAGCTAAGTAGCTAAGTAGCTAAGTAGCTAAGTAGCTAAGTAGCTAAGTAGATGGTTGCATTTATAACACCAAACACCACCTTCACAGCATAGTGGTATGGTTAAATACGAATAGGAGAAGTTGAAAAAATGACGAGTATAGCGATAATCGGCCCCGGAGCTATCGGTGGCACACTTGCAGCGTGGCTTTCAAAAAACTCAGCGAACCAAGTATCTATTTGTGCGCGAACCGCATTTGAACAGCTAGTGCTTGATACTCCGTTTGGTACTATCAATTCCTCGCCTACTATTTATACCAAGCCAGAGGAAACACAACCAGTTGACTGGGTGATTGTGGCAACCAAAACCTATCAGGTTGTGTCGATAATTCCTTGGCTTAATAAACTTTGCTATTCAGGAACACGTGTAGCAGTGGTGCAAAACGGAGTAGAGCACATGAGTTGCTTAGCGGGGAGTTTTCCTCCAGAGCGCACGGTGCCTGTTGTTATCGATTGTCCGGCGATGCGTTCGGCGCCCGGTCGCATCAAGCAACTTGGGCCTATAGACCTTGCTTTGCCCGATGATCAACATTCCTTGGATTTTGCCGCTTTATTTGACCATGAAACGATTACGGTGCGTCATTTGAAAAATTGGCAAACGGCAGCCTGGACTAAGCTTTGCACCAATGCCTCTGGTGCGGTCTGTGCATTGACTGATCAGCAAGCTAATATAGCGAAAAACCCTATTGCCGCCCGTATTATGGAATCTTTAATTCGCGAAGTAATAGCCGTTGGCAGAGCGGAAGGTGCTGAAATCGATGATACTATTGTTGAGACAATTATCGCGAGTCAATCATCTGCACCCGATGGTGCAACAAATTCTATCCATGGCGATCTCATCGCTAAAAATCCAATGGAATGGTCGGCTCGTAATGGCATAGTCGCTAAGCTTGGCGAAAAACATGGCATAGCCACCCCTTATAATCAGATGGCCGCCGATATCCTTCAATTAATCGAAAAAAGCTATGGGAATTAAAGGTAAATATTTATTTCAGGAAATGCGACAGAGCTAATGACTCGAGCGCAGCTATTGGCGCTATGCCAGTGATAAGCCGACTATCCATTTAACACCAAGCAGTGAACATAGTGACGGTTATGGGCTGGATCATATTGCTTTGAATTGTTCCGTGTAAATGTCTAAGCAGAACTAACCTCGTTAAATTAAAAAGTTAATGATTTTATTATATAATTCATAATTTTTACTACAATTAAAACTTATGAATATATTTTACTTAACTATGGATGGTGATCATTGATGAAATTTTTAAGAACGTTAATCTTTAGTATAACTTTATTGAGTACCACTTTTTCTCAAGCGGCTTTTATCACGTTAAATGAAGCGGGCATGGATAGTGTCTTTGGGGTGTCCGGTTTAGAAATAGACATAAGATACAGCGCGCCAACAGAGCTAGTTTTTCCTAGCTTTTTAGATTTATCTGCGGGGACTGAAGTAACTCACTTGTTCAGTTATCATAGAGGCTCACCAATCGATGTTAATATATATTTTGTTGATACCATTAGTGCATGTGGATTAAGTACGGGTAATCATATTGTCGGTTGTGGTGAAACCCCAGGTAATGATTTTGTGGTCGAATCAAGTTTTGCCGCGGGTAACTTTGGGATAGAGTTAATGGCGCATGAACTGGGGCATAATCTTGGTTTAGATCATTTAGCGGGTAAAAACTTAATGAATGGATATCTTAACCATAGAACGTTTATCACCCAAGGGCAAAAAGACGCTATTTTGGAGCCTTCATTTGGTAGTTCGTTGCCATTTGGGAGTCCGCTAGTACAAATGGATCAGTTAGGCGCTTTGTTTATAAATATTAATCCGGTATTAGTTGTCGCAACAGCTACAATAGCAAAAGTTTCTGAGCCAAGTACCTTAATAATAGTATTAGGCGGGATAGTTTTGTTGTTAACAACTCGTAATAAAAAATATTAACAATATAGCTACGGCAGATATGTTAACGACCAGCGTATATTTTATTCAAATAGCTTTATGAAACTAATAAGTCAATAAGCTGAACATAAGTGTAAATTTATGTGGGTTAATGCAGGTTATGCTCAGTTTTGTTCTCACCAGTTGATGTGAATAAAGAACCAGCCCTATGCCTGATACATCTGGTCAAAGTTTGGAATATTATTTTCCCAAATAGGCGTTTCTTTACCAATGTAATCGCGTACCGCATCAAAAAATAACCGGGTTCTTACGGGTAAGTCGCGATGAGGGTAAATAGCGTACATTGCATTGTAATCTGACAGGTTGACTTGAGGGAGTAGGGGGATTAAGTCACCCTTTGTTACTTCATCGCCAATGATAAAGGCGGGCACAACCACATAGGCACTCCCTGATAGTGCCTTGAGCAGTAACACTTCGCCATCATTCGCACGAAAAACACTATTAATGGGCTGTTCACTGGCAATGCCTTCTTTATTGATATAATCAATACTTGTGATCCTAACGCTTCTACTGGCGTAGCTCGCTGCGGGGAGATCGCCTAATGCTTCAATAGATTGTGGCATGCCATAGGTATTGATAAATTCAGGTGCGGCTAAAATGGCCAGACGATTACGCGCTATTTTCCGGGCAATTAAGGTTGAGTCTTTTAATTCACCCACCCTAAAAGCTAAGTCTACGCCTTCGGCGACAATATCGACCACACGATCTTCAAGTACCAGCTCTATTTCCACCTGAGGAAAACGCTTTTGAAAATCATTAATAACCGGTTGTAGGTAGCGTTTGGCTATAATAAGAGAGGCAGCAATCTTCAGGGTACCGCGTGGCTCTAGATGGTAATTCTCTGCGAGGCGAATGGTTTCATTAAGTAACGCTCGTAATTCCCGCGCTTTTTTTATCATCTCAGCACCGGCAGCGGTAAGTGAAATAGAGCGAGTCGTTCTGTTTAATAATCGTATTGAAAGCTCATCTTCTAGCTTAGTAATTTGCTTGGAGATCACCGAGCGATCGATATTTCGGCTTTGTGCAGCCTGTGCGAAAGAGCCGCCTTCCACTACATCTAAGAGCATCAGCAACCGGCTAGTGGTATCCATAATATTTCCTGAATTGTCTTTAATGACATCAACTTACTTATTGGTGCTATTTTAGCATTAATGTATGTATAAATTAAGGGTGTTTAAGCATTAATCTTTTAGGTAATATGCCGCTATTATTTTAAGGAAACGCCATTATGACTAAACATTTTATCTTATCAGCAGTCGCTTCGCTTAGTATCGCCTTATCGGGTTGTGCTGACGAAACCGTATCAGCACCCGTTCAACAAGCATTTCAGCCTATTGATGTGGCACAAGTTATCGTTAAACCCGTACAAAGTTGGCATATTTATACCACGCGTTTAGAGTCCCCTGAAAAAGTCGCATTGAAACCGCGCGTTTCAGGGGTAATTGATCATATTGGCTTTGTCGAAGGTGATGAAGTGAGTAAAGGCGATTTGTTATTTCAATTAGATCAACGACCATTTGCCGCGGTAGTAGCAAGTTTGCAGGCACAAGTGTTATCAGCACAAGCAGCCTTAAATCAGGCAAATAGTGAAGCTAAACGCGCCAAACGATTAACCGAACGAAACGCTATTTCTACCGAACAAGCGGAATCTAGGTTATCAACCCTACGTCAACGTGAAGCCCAACTAGCTGCTTTACAAGCACAGTTAACCTCTGCTGAGCTTGATGTTGAATTTACGACAATACGCTCGCCAATAAATGGCGTTATTTCACGTGCCAATATCACACGTGGTAATAACGTACTTGCTGGCGACAGTGTATTAACGTCGATTGTTTCAAATCATCAAATGTATGCGTATTTTGATATTGATGAACGCACTTGGAATAGTGATTTTGCTCAGGTAACAGCAAAGAGTAAACAGCAAGTGCTAATGAAAAAAATTGGTGAACAGCAGTTCTCAAACCAAGGTCACATCAACTTTATTGATAATGAAATTAATCCCTCAACAGGTACCTTACGGGTTCGTGCTGTGTTTGAACAGTCAACTATTGAAGCAAGTACGGCACTACGTTCAGGCGCTTTTGCGCGTATTAAGCTTGCTGCGAATGATGCGACCGAGCAGATAATAGTACCGGAAAGAGCCATTGGTACTGATTTGAATAATCGTTTTATTTTAACCTTAGGTGAAAATAATATCTTAGCGTATAAGCTAGTTAAAGTGGGTGAGCGTTATGGCAAACTACGCGCTATTACCTCGGGGTTAAGTGCTGGCGATATTATTGCGGTAAATGGTCCTGCACGCGTTGGCCCCGGTATGCCGGTAGCGCCAAATGAAGTCACCATAGACACGACTGATGTTGCATTTACTATGCAAGCAGTGAACAGCACCAGCTTAGTTGCTAAACACTAGAGACTTATCATGAACTTTTCACACTTTTTTATTCAGCGGCCGATCTTTGCCGCCGTATTATCGCTGATTATATTAATTGGCGGTGGTATCTCATTATTTCAATTACCGGTCAGCGAATACCCTGAAGTAGTGCCACCCACGGTTGTGGTTACCGCCAGTTACCCGGGCGCGAATCCTACAGTTATTGCGCAAACCGTGGCGACGCCCTTAGAGCAGGAAATTAACGGTACTGAAAACATGCTCTATATGTTTTCACAAGCAACCAGCGATGGTCGAATGACCTTAACGGTAACTTTTGCTTTAGGTACGGATCTTGACCGTGCGCAAGTACAAGTGCAAAACCGAGTGAACAGTGCGGTGCCACGTTTACCGCAAGAAGTACAACGACTAGGGGTAGTTGCTGAAAAATCATCACCTGATTTAACTATGGTGGTACATTTATATTCACCTGAAAAAACACATGATACGGCGTATTTATCTAACTATGCTGACCTCTATGTTAAAGACCAAATAGCGCGTTTAAGCGGTGTTGGTGATGTACAACTTTTTGGTGGTGGCCAATATTCAATGCGAGTGTGGTTAAACCCTGATGCCTTATCGGCACTTGAATTAACCGCTTCAGAAGTGATCACCGCACTACGTACCCAAAACCAACAAGTAGCAGCGGGTAGTTTAGGCGCACAACCTGCGGCTAACGATAGTCAATTTCAAATTTTGTTAAATGTGAAAGGCCGTTTAGATAATATTGAAGAGTTTGAACAAGTTATTATTAAAGTGGGCGAACAAGGACAATTAATTCGTTTAAAAGACGTTGCTCGTGTTGAACTTGGACAAAATAACTATGCTCTACGTGCGATGTTAGATGGCCAACCCGCATTAGCGATGCCTATTTTTCAACGCCCAGGCTCTAATGCCATTGAATTGTCTGATCAAGTACGTGAAACCATGGCTCGGTTATCGAAAAGCTTCCCTGTAGGCGTAGAATACGACATTGTTTACGATCCAACTATTTTTGTACGTGACTCTATCGATGCTGTTATTGCGACCTTACTTGAAGCCATTGCCTTAGTGGTGATTGTTGTGGTGTTGTTTTTACAAACATGGCGCGCTTCTATTATTCCACTGATTGCTGTACCCGTTTCTTTGATTGGTACTTTTGCGGTCATGCAGTGGTTAGGCGTATCCATTAACACGTTATCATTGTTTGGTTTAGTACTTGCGATAGGTATTGTGGTCGATGATGCGATTGTTGTTGTTGAAAACGTTGAACGTAATATCGAAAAAGGCTTATCACCACTTGAAGCAACACGTGTGGCTATGACCGAAGTTACCGGTCCTATTATTGCGATTGCCTTAGTATTATTAGCGGTATTTATTCCTACTGCATTTATTTCAGGGTTGTCAGGACAATTTTATAAACAATTTGCCTTAACCATTACTATCTCAACGGTTATTTCAGCGTTTAACTCATTAACGTTATCACCGGCATTATCGGCATTACTGCTTAAATCTCATGATGCCAAACCAGATCGTTTAACCCGAGTATTGAATAAAATATTTGGTCGTTGGTTATTTGCACCATTCAATCGTTTATTTGATCGCGGTGCCAAGGGCTACCAAAAGTTAGTAAAAAAACTAATCCGTATGAGCGCTATTGTTATGGTGGCTTACATTGCTTTAGTGGGCGGTACGCTTAAATTGTTTGATACCGTACCCGGTGGCTTTATTCCAGCACAAGATAAACAATATTTAGTGGCTATTGCACAACTGCCTGATGCCTCTAGTTTAGATCGCACACAAGCGGTAGTGATGGAAATGGAAAAGATTGCCCTGCAAGTACCGGGTGTTACCCATACGGTAACCTTTCCAGGTTTATCGGTAAATGGTTTCACTAACAGCCCTAACAGCGGTATTGTTTTTGTAACCTTAGATGATTTTGCTAACCGTCAAGATGCAAGTTTGTCTGCGGGTGCCATTGCGATGGCGCTTAACCAGAAATTTGTCACGATTGATGAAGCGTTTGTTGCCGTATTTCCACCACCGCCCATTCAAGGTTTAGGCACTACCGGTGGTTTCAAACTACAAATTGAAGATCGTGATAACAAGGGCTTTGAAGCATTATTTAATAGCCTACAAACGATTATTGGGAAAGCACAGCAAGATCCTGCACTAATGGGATTATACTCAAGTTTCCGTATTCAAGTACCACAAATGGATATTGATATTGACCGTGAGCAAGCCTTAATTCAAGGGATTGGGCTTGATGAAGTGTTCAATGCCTTGCAAATATATTTAGGCTCAGTGTACGTAAATGATTTCAACTTATTTGGTCGTACCTACCAAGTTAATGCACAAGCCGATGCGGATTTTCGTAAAGATCCACAGCAAATTTTAAACCTTAAGGTGCGTAATCGCCAAGGTAACATGGTGCCATTAGGCTCAGTGTTAACCGTAACGCCAACCACAGGCCCTGATCGTGTAATGCATTATAACGGTTATCCAAGTGCCGAGCTAAACGGTAGTCCGGCGCCAGGTTATAGCTCAAATCAAGCACAACAAGCGATTGAGTTAATTTTAGCGGATAATTTACCAACAGGCATTGCCTATGAATGGACCGATGTAACCTTTCAGCAAATTATTGCAGGTAATACTATGGTGTACGTATTCCCGTTAGTAGTCTTACTGGTATTTATGGTGTTGGCTGCCCAGTATGAAAGCTTACGTTTACCGCTGGCGATTATTTTGATTGTACCAATGACCATCTTTTCAGCTTTATTAGGAGTGTGGTTAGTGGGCTCAGATAATAATATTTTCACCCAAATCGCGTTAATTGTTTTGGTGGCACTGGCCTCTAAAAATGCCATATTAATGGTGGAGTTTGCGAAAGACCAAAATCAGCAAGGCTTATCGAATTTTGACGCTATTATCGCAGCGTGTCGTATGCGTTTACGTCCAATCTTAATGACGTCTATTGCTTTTACTGCCGGTGTTATTCCGCTGGTATTAGCAACGGGGGCAGGGGCTGAAATGCGTCATGCGATGGGTAACGCGGTATTTTCAGGCATGATAGGTGTCACTATTTTTGGCTTATTATTTACGCCGGTATTTTATATGTTAGTGACTAGCCGTAAAACGAATACA
>Ga0209395_1005679_pt1 | contig 13939 bp, 11 predicted proteins | sample GOMGulsemesocosm_3_FD_184635 | JGI IMG/M metagenome (GOLD analysis project Ga0209395, IMG submission 184635) | Methane-oxidizing microbial communities from mesocosms in the Gulf of Mexico - GOM9D Gulf of Mexico (SPAdes) (version 2) | ecosystem: Environmental > Aquatic > Marine > Cold seeps... | reverse complement strand
AATCTGTTCTTTGACGTAAATGTTTACGGCGAATGTTACCTTTGTAATCATCACCCATGCCATAAATAACTGTTGGATCAGTTTGCAACCGCATTCTCTTATTCAAACGATTGATAAATACCGAGCCAACAGTCGTTCTTTCACTCTCTAAGCCCGTTTCTTTTTCAATGATAGAAGCAAGGATCAATGCTTCGTACGCATTTTTAAGCGGTAATTTTTTGTCTCTTGTTTCCCAAGCTTCGTTTAAATAGGTTTGTAATTTTTTATGTGACTTTAGATACAGCGCAGAAACTAAGGTGCCTTCAGGATAGAAATAGGTCTCTGGCAGCATGAGTCCTTCAAGTTTTGGATTATCGATGTTAAGTAACTGTGCTATCTCTGGTTCAGATAAACCAGCTGTATCGTCAATAATACCAGTAGCCTGTGATAACTGCTGACGCCATTCTTTAAATGTAGAGCCTTCAATAAAAGTAATTTTATGCTGGAATTCATCACCAGAGACAAGATGTTCAAATAAAGTTTTAAAATTCCAACCCGCGGTCACTTTATACGAACCGAGCTTGATATTAGTCGTCGTCGGATGCTGTTTGAAAAATAAACGAAGAAATACTTTAGATTCAAAATCCTGCTCTGCAATCATCTCATTCGCGATCGATTGGGCTGTATCGCCAGAAACAACAGTCAAAATATGATCCGTTTTAACACGTTCGATTGATACGAAGGATTGATAGCGTGAGTAAAAAAGTACGCTTACAATTAACAGGATGGTAAAAAGTAAGGAAATAGCAGTTATTATCTTTTTCATAGCTCAATGCGGAAATTAAATTCAGCACACATTTTACACCAATGAAAAATTGTTTGATACATGCAAGGTGTGTTTTATCACCTTGCATGTGAATATCAAATAACGAAAACACTTATTTATTATGTTTATCACAGCAAAACGAATAATTAAGTGTCTAACGTTATATCTTTGAAATGTTAGTCAACTTTTTTAAATAATAGCGAGCCGTTTGTACCGCCAAAACCAAATGAGTTAGATAATGCATATTCCATCGTTACAGCTCGAGCACCGTCAGTGACATAATCCAGATCACAACCTTCGCTTGGATTTTCCAAGTTAATAGTTGGTGGTAATATTTGATCTTTTAAGGCAAGGATTGTAAAGATAGCTTCGATTGCACCAGCAGCACCTAACAGGTGGCCTGTCATTGATTTTGTTGAACTAACAGCAAGTTTATATGCATGTTCACCAAAAACAGATTTAACTGCAGCTGTCTCTGCTTTATCACCAGCAGGTGTTGATGTACCATGCGCATTTACATAGCCAACTTCACTTACGTCAATACCAGCATCAGCAATTGCATTATTCATTGATAAAGCCGCACCAGCACCGTCTTCAGGTGGTGACGTCATGTGGAATGCATCGCCGCTCATGCCAAAGCCAACTAATTCTGCATAAATAGTAGCACCACGAGCAACTGCATGCTCGTACTCTTCCATAACTAATACACCAGCGCCATCACCAAGCACAAAACCATCGCGGTCTTTATCCCATGGTCGGCTTGCTTTTTGAGGGTCATCATTTCGCGTTGATAATGCTTTTGCAGAACCAAAACCAGCCATGCCCATCTCAGTAGAAGCTTTTTCAGCACCACCGGCAACCATTACATCAGCATCACCGTATGCAATCATACGTGCTGATTGGCCAATGCAATGCGTACCAGATGTACATGCAGTTGCAATGGCAATGTTTGGCCCTTTAAGATTGTTACGAATTGAAACGTGACCAGCAACCATATTAACAATCGTTGCAGGTACGAAAAATGGGCTCACTTTTCGTGCGCCGCCTTTAACAAAACTATGTACGTTTTGCTCGATAAGACCTAGACCACCGATACCAGAGCCAATAGCTGTACCAACCCGGGTAGCATTTTGTTCAGTAATTTCTAAACCAGAATCCTTTAAAGCTTGCTCTGCTGCAACAATACCGTACTGAATGAATAAATCCATTTTACGGCAATCTTTGCGGTTGATACCAACAGCTTCGGCATCAAAATCATTAACTAAGCCAGCAAACTTTGTTGAAAAGTTAGTGGTGTCAAAGTGCTCAATATTTTCAATGCCGCTGGTACCAGATTTAATTGCTTCCCATGAAGTGGCAACAGTGTTACCAACTGGTGAAACAATACCTAATCCTGTAATTACAACTCTTCTATTAGCCACACTCGTTCTCCAAATTAGGCAAAAAAAAAGCGGTCTTGCGACCGCTTTAACATTTATAAAGTCATTATTGTAATAACTTTACTTTGATTATCTCTCATTGAGAAACTAATCAGCTGAATTATTCAGCGCTAGAAACAACGTAGTCGATTGCAGCTTGAACAGTAGTGATTTTCTCTGCTTCATCATCTGGGATATCAGTATCGAATTCTTCTTCTAGAGCCATAACAAGTTCAACTGTATCTAGAGAATCAGCACCTAGGTCATCAACGAAAGAAGCTTCGTTTTTAACTTCTTCTTCTTTAACACCAAGTTGTTCGATAATGATTTTTTTTACGCGTTCTTCGAAGTTACTCATTTTTACTTTCCTTTGAAAAATATATAATACTTTTGATTAGTAGTTTATTGATTACTCATAAACTTGCAACCTTTAACTCGGTGGTCAAACCACGATTGGTGAAAAAGATCGCAAATTTACAAACAAAATCAAATATAAATGGCTAAGCCATGTACATGCCGCCATTTACATGGATAGTTTCACCCGTAATATAGCTTGCACCATCAGATGCTAAAAATCCAACAGTTTCAGCTATCTCGGTAGTACTACCAAGACGATTGGTTGGTACTTGAGCTAATATTGTTTGTTTTTGTTCTTCCGTTAATTCACTCGTCATATCAGTTTCGATAAAACCAGGCGCTACAGCATTTACAGTGATGCCGCGAGACGCAACTTCACTTGCAAGTGACTTAGTGAAACCTAATAAGCCTGACTTAGCCGCTGCATAGTTAGCTTGACCGCCATTGCCAGTAGAACCAACAACAGAGCCAATATTAATAATACGACCAAAACGCTGTTTCATCATGCCACGTAAGCAAGGCTTACATAAACGATATAATGAGGTCAAGTTGGTATCTATAACATTACACCATTCATCTTCTTTCATACGTAAGAAGATATTATCTGCTGTAATGCCGGCATTATTCACTAGAATATCAACATGCCCAACTTGGGTTTTGATTTCTGCGTATAATGCATCAACTGAATCTTGATTAGTCACATTAAGTTCTAAACCAAAGCCTGCATCACCTAAATAAGCGCTGATACGTTCAGCACCTTGTGCAGAAGTTGCAGTACCAATAACTTTGGCACCTAACTTTGCAAAATGTTCCGCAATTGCGCGACCAATACCACGGCTTGCGCCTGTAACGAGTACTGTTTTATTTGAAAAACTCATTTATTTATTCCTACTGTCTATACAAAATCAATAATTGTTGCTTGATTATTGACTGCACTACCTTTGATGGTTTTATCAATACGTTTAACAAGGCCTGTTAATACTTTACCAGGACCAAATTCATATAATGCTGTAATCTCTTCTTGTGCCATTGTTTCAATAACTTCAGTCCAGCGTACTGGCATATAAAGTTGACGAACAAGTGCATCTTTAATACTTTCGGCATCCACAGGCGCTGCGACATCAACATTATTAATGAGTTTGATGACAGGTGTATTAAAAGTTACCTTTTCTAATGCCATTTGTAATTCATCAGCAGCTGGTTTCATCAATGAACAATGAGACGGTACACTAACTGGTAATGGCATCACACGTCTAGCGCCAGCTTCAACACATAATTCAGACGCACGCGCGACTGCCGCTTTATTACCTGCAATAACGACTTGACCAGGTGAATTGAAATTCACAGCTGAAACAACTTCGTCTTCAGCTGCTTTTTCACAAGCAGCAATAATCGCTTCATTATCTAAACCAATAACGGCAGCCATTGCACCAACACCTTGTGGTACGGCTTGTTGCATTAATTGACCACGCAATTCAACTAAAGCGATAGCATCTTCAAATTTAATAACACCAGCACATACTAGTGCTGAATACTCACCTAAACTGTGGCCTGCAACTAACGCTGGTTTAAACGTTTCTTTCGCTGCCGCAATTCGCCACAATGCAACAGAAGTAGCCAATAATGCAGGTTGCGTGATGTGAGTTTGGCTTAAATCTTCAACTGTTCCATTTTGCACTAAATCCCATAGATCATAACCAAGAATTTCACTTGCTTGGGAAAACGTCTGCTCTACAACAGGATGATCTGAAGCAAGATCAGCAAGCATACCGATTGCTTGTGAACCTTGACCTGGGAATACTACTGCATACTTTGACATAAATTACCTATAAAAAATTAATAAAGATTCATGTATCAATTCGAAAATGAACTTATCTAACTAAAAAGTAATATGAGGATATCTATTGAATTTTTCAAGTGAAGAGACGAATAAAATGATAAAAGTTGAATCTTAATCAATCGTATCAAGACTTGTGGATATTTTGCTTACCAATCCACTTTCAACTTCTTTTACAGCCTGTTCAATTGCAAACTCAAAGGCAACCTGTTCAGCATTACCATGACTCTTAATTACAATACCCGGCAATCCTAACAAAGTTGCTCCGTTATACTGGTCGGGTTTCAAACGTCTAAGGCTGTTCATTATCAGTGGTTTGACCAATAATGATAACAATTTAGTAAATATGTTCTTATTTGATACAGATGTTAATTGAGATATAACCAAGTCAACAACACCCTCACTTGTTTTAAGCGCTACATTACCAGTAAATCCATCACAAACAATAACATCTGCTTTACCAGAAAAAATATCATTGCCTTCAATAAAACCAATATAGTTTAAATTTTGATGTTCAGAAAGTAATTGTGCAGCTCGTTTGACCAGATCATTACCTTTAATATCCTCTTGCCCAACATTGAGCAATGCCACCTTAGGATTTGGTATATTGCCGACATGTTCTGCAAGTGCCGAGCCCATTAAAGCAAATTGGAACAAAGCATCAGCATCACAGCTAACATTAACACCTAAGTCCAGCATATATACAGGCTGTTTAGTAACAGAGGGCAACGTAGATACTAGAGCGGGTCTATCAACAAAAGGCAGGACTTTAAGTAAATGTCTTGAAAGCACCATCAATGCACCGGTATTACCAGCACTGACACAAGCCTGTGCTTTGCCCTCACGGACAAGATTCAATGCCATACGCATAGAGGATTGCTTAAAATTACGCAGCGCTAATGCTGGAGCAAGATCCATGGGTATATCATCGATACTGGGAATAATTGTATAACGGGAATTAATAGATGTAGGAGTTTGCTGTAATAAAGAGGTTATTTCAGCTTCGTTACCGACAAGGTAAATAGAAAGATTTTTATACTTTTTCAGTATATTAATTGCGGCGGGGATAGTGACATGGGGGCCGAAATCGCCCCCCATGACATCTAACGCAATTGTTAGATTAGGCAAAGTAATATAACTTATTTGTTAATTACTTTAACGCCTTTGTAGTAACCATCAGCTGTTACATTGTGACGTAGGTGAGTTTCACCAGAAGTCACGTCAACAGTTGTAGCTGCTGCAGTTAGAGCGTCATGTGAACGACGTTGACCACGGCGTGAACGAGTTACTTTACTTTTTTGTACGGCCATTGACCTATACTCCTAATTACTTGCGCTTTAATTCAGATAAAGCTGCAAATGGGTTGGGCTGCTCATCAGCAGGCTCGATTTCACCAAAACTCATATCATTTGGATTCACTGAACAATCTTCTTCTGAGTGCAAAGCAACCAGAGGTAAATTGATAATCACTTCATCTTCAATGAATGAAATCGGATTGATTTCGCCATTTGCGTCCAATTCAATGGGCTCATAAGCATCTGGCAGATCTTCGACCTGAGAATCATTTTTCACAGGACTATATCTAAATTCGGTTTCACAAGCTTGCTTAAATATCCCGCCACAGCGCTGACATTCAAGGTTAACGGTTAGTGATACGCTACCCTGTATCACTATAAGACCTTGACTGTCTTTACTGAACGAAATTGATACGTCAGCATCACTTGGTTCACCTGCCGTTGCATCCGTAATACGTTTCAACAGACGAGCTTCAACACTAGTGTTAAAGTCCAATCTTTGTTGAGCGGTACGATAAGGATCAACAGTTACTGGTAGTTTTACCTTTTTCATAGGTTGCGGATAATATAGATTCATCATGTTAGAGTCAAAAGGAAAATGAAAAAAAATCAAAATTCCCTACAAAAATAGGTCACTTGCCGTTAAAATCATCAAATAATTAATTATTTGATGATAGATACACCATGAAACCTAAACTGATTCTTGCTTCAACATCGCCATTCCGTAAACAGATCTTAGAAAAACTAAACTGCCCTTTCGATACCTTCAACCCAAAAGTTGATGAAACCGTCAAGCCAAACGAAACGGCTGAAATGCTAGTATCACGCCTAGCACTAGAAAAAGCTCAAGCTGCCAGTCGGGAGTATAATAACTCAATATCCATCGGATCGGATCAGGTTTGTGTCATTAATAACAAAATAATAGGTAAACCAGGTGATTTTGAAACAGCTTTTGCACAATTATCTGCCGTTTCTGCACAAAATATAACTTTTTACACAGGCCTTTCTGTTGTAAATCAATGCACAGGTCAAACAAATACGATAGTTGAACAGTTTATTGTGCACTTCAGAAGCTTAACTGAGGACCAAATTCGGTACTATCTTGAAACTGAACAACCATATAATTGCGCTGGTAGTTTTATGTGTGAAGGACTTGGCATTGCATTATTTTCTAAATTAGAGGGCAAAGATCCAAATACTTTAATTGGATTACCACTGATTAGTTTAGTTGAGATCTTACAAGAGCAAGGATATAACGTTTTAGAAGATTAAATAGAGGACAATTTAAGCTGAATTTAGAGCATAAAAAAAGCCAGCATCGTCGATACTGGCTTTTTATCAAATTCTATTGAGTGAGTGACACTTAATAGCTTATATAATTAACACTTTTTCAGTTTTTCTAACGCTTTCACTAACGCCATATCTAATGGTGCTTCAACTTCTTGTGTTTGTTCTGTACCTGGGTTAAAGAACTGTAAGCGTGCTGCATGTAAGAATAGGCGTTTCAAGCCTAGGCCATTCATGTGCTTCGTAAAATCGTTATCGCCATATTTATCATCACAAGCAATCGGATGACCAGCATGTAAGGTATGTACACGAATTTGGTGTGTTCTACCTGTAATAGGACTTGCTTGAACTAATGTACCGTGTTCATAACGCTGGATGATTTTGAAACGAGTTTGAGACTGCTTGCCTTCTTCATCAACACGTACAATTCGCTCACCAGAACTAACCGTATTCTTTAACAGAGGAGCATTTACCACTTTAGTACTGCGTGGCCATGCGCCCGCAACAAGTGCTTGGTAATCTTTTTGCATTGTTTTTAAACGCAATTGTTCATGCAGTGCTTTTAGCGTACTACGTTTTTTAGCAACTAATAAGCAACCTGAGGTATCGCGATCTAAACGATGTACCAATTCAAGGTATCTACTTTCAGGTCGGATGGCTCTTAAACCTTCGATTAAACCAAAACTTAATCCGCTACCACCGTGTACAGCCATGCCAGATGGCTTATTAATGACAATCAAGTAGTCATCTTCATAAATAATTTGTGATTCGAGTGCACGAACAGAATCTAAATTCGCCGATGGAGAAATAGCTTCGGTTTCAGAAACACGTACTGGCGGTACACGTACAATATCATTTGGTTGTAGTTTATACTCAGGTTTAATTCTACCTTTGTTAACCCTCACCTCACCTTTACGTATGATGCGGTAAATCATACTTTTTGGCACACCTTTTAATTTAGTGCGTAAAAAGTTATCAATGCGTTGGCCTTGATAATCTTCAGTAATAGTTACAAATTCTACTTTAGGTGAAATTTTATCGGTCATAATTATTTTATTGTCTAACTCAAAATGCGTTTAAGTATCAATTTGAAAAATATTTCTAAATTGAATGGAAAGTTAACTTGCTATATTAATACAGGCAATGGGATAATACCCTCTGTACTGCTAAAAAAATACAGCCAAGAGTGATAATGGCTTTAGTATATCTGCTATTGAGGTAAATAATCATTTATTTATACCAATAATTACAGAATAACCAGGATGTCGTTATTCTTGCTGCGGGTTTTTAGCGTACATTTTGTATATAAGGTGTACGTTGATAGGGAGTTTCATTTATCCAGTAGGATACCGCCTCCCACTATATCAACTTCTATATAAGACACCTTTCGATTGCAATTATACACGTTAGTTATCGATGGAATCTAATAAGTGCAGAAATAATCGTAAGACACTTGATCACATTTAGAGCATCTGACAGCGCCTTAATTTAAACAGCCGAGAGGTTGATTATCTTACAGACACAAGGCCTGATGTACGTCTAACTAATTTATCCAAGCATGAAAATTAATTTATAAGTAATAATAAAATGAAAAGAATGTTAATTAATGCAACTCAAAAAGAAGAGTTGCGCGTTGCGCTAGTAGATGGGCAACGCCTTTACGATTTAGATATTGAAAGCCCTGGTCATGAACAAAAGAAAGCAAACATCTACAAAGGTAAAATCACTCGTGTAGAACCAAGTTTAGAAGCTGCTTTTGTTGATTATGGTGCAGACCGCCACGGTTTCCTTCCTCTTAAAGAAATCTCTCGCACTTACTTCAAACCAGGTTCTGGTAAGCAACGCGGACGTCCAAGCATTAAGGATGTTGTTGCTGAAGGTACTGAAGTTATTGTTCAGATTGAGAAAGAAGAACGCGGTAATAAAGGTGCAGCATTAACTACTTTCATTAGTTTAGCTGGTAGCTACCTAGTTCTTATGCCAAACAACCCACGTGCAGGCGGTATTTCACGTCGCATTGAAGGTGATGAGCGTACTGAATTAAAATCTGCTCTTGCAACACTAGAATTACCAGAAGGCATGGGACTTATTGTCCGAACTGCTGGTGTTGGTAAATCTGCTGAAGAGCTAGAATGGGACCTTAAAGTACTTTTAAACCACTGGCAAGCAATCCAAGACAGTGCTAAAGACCGTCAGGGTACTTTCTTAATCCACCAAGAAAGTAACGTAATTGCTCGTGCTATACGCGATTATCTTCGTCGTGACATTGGTGAGATCCTTATCGATCATCCAAAAGCCTTTGAAGAAGCTAAAAATCGCATCAAGTTAATACGCCCAGACTTTATCGACCGTATTAAATTGTATCAAGGTGATGTTCCTTTATTCAATCATTACCAGATTGAAACTCAAATCGAATCGGCATTCCAACGCGAAGTTCGTCTACCATCAGGCGGTTCAATTGTCATTGATCCAACTGAGGCATTAACATCAATCGATATTAACTCTGCACGTGCAACACGTGGTGGTGATATTGAAGAAACAGCATTAAATACTAACTTAGAAGCTGCAGATGAAGTTGCCCGTCAACTACGTCTACGCGATCTAGGTGGTCTTGTTGTTATCGACTTCATTGATATGGGCCCGGTTAAGAACCAGCGTGAAGTTGAAAATTGCTTACGCGATGCAGTACGACAAGATCGTGCACGTATTCAACTAGGTCGTATTTCTCGATTTGGTTTAATGGAAATGTCACGTCAACGTATCCGCCCTTCTCTAGGCGAATCAAGTACGCATGTTTGCCCTCGTTGTAACGGTCAAGGTACGATCCGTGATAATGAATCTTTAGCACTTTCTATTCTACGTTTGATTGAAGAAGAATCGCTAAAAGAAAACACCAATCACATCGTAGCGCAAGTTCCAGTTCCAGTAGCTGCTTACTTGTTAAATGAAAAACGTAATTCAATTTTACGTTTAGAGAAACGTTATAAAGTTAAAAGCTTCATCATTCCAAATGAGAACTTAGAAACACCTCATTTTGAAGTTTCTCGTGTTAAAGCTGATGACGATAACTCGGATTTATCAAGTACTGATTTAGCAAAACCTCGTGAATTTACTCGTTACGAACCAAAAGTAAATAACGAAACAGTTCAGCCGCTTGTTCAGCAAATTAATACGCCTGAAGCGAAATCGGTTAAAGCAAGTCAAACTGCTAAAAAGACTGCACCAAATGCGAAACCTAAAGCTCCAGCTCAAGCTAAATCAGCTAAGCCTGTTGCTAAAGAGTCAGTATTTAGTCGTCTTGGTAAAGCAATTACAGGATTCTTTGCAAGTGACGAAAAAGTTGTTGTTAAAGAAACTGTTAAGCAAACACCTAAAAAACCGGTAGCGGATAAAACACCGAGTAACCGTAATAGTGATGAGCCGCGTAAGCCTCGCAATCGCCGCAATCGCAAGCCTCGTAACCCTGATAATGTTGAAAACAAACAACAAGACGCAAATAGAAAAGCTGAAGTTGAAGTAAAACAACATAATAAGTTCGAAGCAAAACAAAAAACACCGACTCAAGGCAAATCACCTGTACAGTCGAAAGAAGTAAAAGAAACTAAAGAAGAAGGTAGCACTCAGAATCAAGCTGTTTTAGCTGAACGTCGTCAACGCCGTAATATGCGTAAAAAGGTACGAGTGACGGGCAACGAACAGAAAGTAACAGCTGAATCAGAGCAAACGCCTGAAACACCTGTTGTTGCTAATAAGCCTAAACGTACTCGTCGTAGTTCTAGAAATGCTAAGACTAGTGATGTTCAAAAAACTGAACATGCTCAAGCTGTAGCAGAAAAAGCAACTAAACCAGCGATTGCTGAAGCGACTAAGCCTGTTACTTCTGAAGCGACTAAGCCTGTTACTGCTGAAGTAGCTGAAGCAGCTAAGCCTGTTACTGCTGAAGCGACTAAGCCTGTTACTGCTAAAGCAGCTAAACCTGTTACTGCTAAAGCAGCTAAACCTGTTACGGCTGAAGCGGCTAAGCCTGTTACTGCTGAAGTGACTAAGCCTGTTACTGCTGAAGTGACTAAGCCTGTTACTGCTGAAGTGACTAAGCCTGTTACTGCTGAAGCAGCTAAACCGGTTACGGCTGAAGCGGCTAAGCCTGTTACTGCTGAAGTGACTAAACCTGTTACGGCTGAAGCGGCTAAGCCTGTTACTGCTGAAGTGACTAAGCCTGTTACTGCTGAAGCGACTAAGCCTGTTACTGCTGAAGTGACTAAGCCTGTTACTGCTGAAGTGACTAAGCCTGTTACAGCTAAAGTAACTAAGCCTGTTACAGCTAAAGCTGCTAAACCTGTTATGCATACAGCGGCTGCAGCAAAACCTGCACCAGTAACTGAAGCTACATCAGTGTTAGTAACGCCAACAGCTAAAGCATCGACTGAGCGTGTAAAGATTGAAACTAAATCTGTAACACGTCAAATGCATACAGCGCCAGCAGCTCGTCCAGGTTCAGCTTCAGTTGTTGCTGAAACTCCAGTTGTTGCTGAAACTCCAGTTGTTGCTGAAACTCCGGTTGTTGCTGAAACTCCGGTTGTTGCTGAAACTCCAGTTGTTGCTGAAACTCCAGTTGTTGCTGAAACTCCGGTTGTTGCTGAAACTCCAGTTGTTGCTGAAACTCCAGTTGTTGCTGAAACTCCAGTTGTTGCTGAAACTCCAGTTGTTGCTGAAACTCCGGTTGTTGCTGAAACTCCAGTTGCTTATCAACCTATCGAAGTAACATCTGTACCAGCATTACAAGTACAGGGCACTACATCAAAGAAAACTAACTTCACAGTTAAAATGGCAACACCTCAACAGGTAGCGCCTTCGACAACTAACTTTGTTCCTAAAGTTGGTGTTGTTCAACGCACGTCTATTGATGTAGCGGCTGGACCTGGTGGAAGTCAATTTGCATCGTCACAAAGCAAATCGCCAACCACATTAGCTAAATAATAACTATTATTAAACAATAACTATTAGCTAAATTTAAAAGCCGCATGTTGTGCGGCTTTTTTAGTACTTATTAAGTACACTTTTAATAACTAGGATCATGCCAAACTTGCATGATCCTTTTGTTTTTTTATTCATTAATGACAACTCGGTAACTTATATTTTATGTTTGAATTTCCAAAATATTCCATAGCATCAGTTAAAAATGATGTTTTATCTGGTCTAACCGTAGCTCTAGCACTTGTGCCAGAAGCGGTAGCATTTGCTTTTGTAGCGGGTGTTGAACCTTTAGTGGGCTTATACGCGGCCTTTATGGTTGGTTTAATTACGGCTATCTTTGGTGGTCGTCCAGGTATGATCTCTGGTGCTACAGGTGCTATGGCCGTTGTAATGGTAGCGTTAGTTGCTGACAATGGCGTACAATACTTATTTGCTGCGGTTGTGCTCGCGGGTATGCTGCAAGTGTTAGCAGGTGTATTCAAGCTCGGTAAGTTCATTCGTATCGTGCCGCACCCTGTAATGATGGGCTTTGTCAATGGACTTGCAATTGTGATCTTCTTGGCACAATTAGGTCAGTTCAAATTTATCGATACCAATGGCGATCTTGCTTGGTTACAAGGCTCTCAGCTATATATCATGCTTGGCCTAGTAGTACTAACAATGGCAATCATTCATTTCTTACCTAAGTTAACTAAGGCTGTACCATCTTCCCTTGTAGCTATTGTATCGGTGACGTTAATTGTTTATTACATGGGTCTTGATACACGTACAGTTGTAGATTTTGTTCGTTCAATGACGGGCGATGATAATGCAACTATCTCTGGTTCATTACCAAGTTTCAGCATCCCTAGCGTACCATTTACACTAGAAACGTTTTACATCATCCTACCTTACTCATTAATCCTTGCTGCTGTTGGTCTTATCGAATCACTACTAACATTAACTGTAATTGATGAAATGACAGGTACACGTGGTAAAGGTAACCAAGAATGTGTTGCACAGGGTGCTTCAAACATCGTAAACGGTTTCTTTGGCGCTATGGGTGGCTGTGCAATGATTGGTCAATCAATGATCAATATTAACTCAGGTGGTCGTGGTCGTTTATCAGGTATCACAGCAGCTATCTCATTATTACTATTTATCCTATTCTTTTCATCACTTATTGAAGTAATCCCACTAGCTGCGCTTGTTGGTGTTATGTTCATGGTTGTGATTGGTACATTTGAATGGGCAACCTTCCGTGTTATCCGCAAGATCCCTAAAGCTGATACGTTTGTTATTGTGCTTGTGACTGTTGTAACTGTATTCACCGATCTAGCCGTTGCTGTGATCATCGGTGTTATCGTTTCAGCATTACGTTTTGCATGGGAGCACGCTGCTCACATTAATGCAGAAGCTTCAACAGAAGAGTCTGGTAGTAAAGTATATAAAGTTAACGGTCCGTTATTCTTTGGTTCTGTTAGCCACTTCTTAGAGTTGTTCGATACTTCGACTGACCCACAAGATGTAATTATTGATTTTGCTAACTCACGCGTATGTGACCACTCTGCAATTGAAGCTATCGATACATTAGCTGAGCGTTACATAGCTGCAGGTAAAGTATTACACCTTCGTCACCTTTCATTAGAGTGTAAGCAATTAATGAAACGAGCAGGCGATATGATTGAAGTTAATCTAATTGAAGACCCTGAGTACCATATTGCATCAGACAAACTTGGTGGCTAATTAACCCCTATCTTTATTCTCTACCCTACTCTGTTTAACTACATTGTAGGGTAAAATTAAAGAGAAGGTCATATTAGAATATGAGTATATTACAGGCATAAAAAAACCGGCGAAAGCCGGTTTTTTATTATCTGATTAAACTCTAATCTTTTGAGATAGTCTCAACTTTCGCTTTCAACTTCTGACCTGGTTTAAAAGTCACAACGCGACGAGCTGTAATTGGTATATCTTCACCTGTTTT
>Ga0209395_1005678_pt1 | contig 13943 bp, 12 predicted proteins | sample GOMGulsemesocosm_3_FD_184635 | JGI IMG/M metagenome (GOLD analysis project Ga0209395, IMG submission 184635) | Methane-oxidizing microbial communities from mesocosms in the Gulf of Mexico - GOM9D Gulf of Mexico (SPAdes) (version 2) | ecosystem: Environmental > Aquatic > Marine > Cold seeps... | reverse complement strand
ACTCACCCGTCCGCCGCTCGTCAGCAAAGTAGCAAGCTACTCTCTGTTACCGCTCGACTTGCATGTGTTAGGCCTGCCGCCAGCGTTCAATCTGAGCCATGATCAAACTCTTCAATTAAATTTGATTACTTAATTTAATAAGTTACGTTCGTTAGAACGACTCAATGAATACTAGCTTAACCTCTCATTACCCGAAGATAACAAGTGTTACGCTTTTCATAATTTGACTCGTCTTAGTAAACTAAGAGTTGTCTCATGTGAACATATTCAATAAGTATTTTTCTTTCCTAAGAAAGATTCAACACTCACGTCAAATGCCCACACAGTTTATTTGAATACTAATTGTTAAAGAACGTTTTAGCTCAACTAATCGCTTGATTAGGAGCAGCGCTTGGAACCCTGTGGTTCGTTGCGTTGGGAGGCACATAATACGCTTTCCGTTTTCGAAGTCACGTTTAATTTAAACGTTATTTCAAAAGAAATTTTCAAACCTCGTTTTCCTCTCTAACCCGCTTGGTAGCTCATTCTACCTAATCGCTTAGTAAGCTGCTTCCCCGTGTCAGTGAGGCAGCATTATAGGGAAGTCTCGGGACATGGCAAGGGCTTTTTTGAAGATTAATTCCACTTGCTTACTTATCAAACAAATTGATACTAAACGCTCTTTTTTTGCTTATTTAATGACTCAACTGCTTGAGATTATTCAGCAGGTCATTAAACAGCACTTGGTGATGTCATATAAAAACAAGAAAGGGGGCAACCTTAGTTGCCCCCTTTCTTTATTACACTTATATAGCTATTCATATAACTACTTATGTGACGGTCAGTCGCTGTCGCGTTTTAAGATCCGATCTAGTTTTGCCTGCTCATCAGAGCTTAAGTGCTCACCGCTACTTTCATCTGCTGTAATAACAGCATTACGTTTATTGCGCTGGCGAAAGACCACCGTTCCTAATATAAGTAGACCTAACGCGCCGAAACCAATAGGCCCAAGCCATAAGAAATAAGTGACACCATCGAATTTTGGTTTATACAGCACAAAGTCACCATAACGCATCACCATGAATTCAATGATCTGGTCATCACTGCGCCCTTCTTCCATCAAACGGAATACTTCGCGGCGTAAGTCTTGCGATATCATCGAGTTTGAATCTGCTAAGTTCTGATTTTGACATTTAGGGCAGCGCAGTATTTTATTCAAATCTTGAAAACGCACTTCATATTCAGATTTTGAAAACTGATAGGTTTCGACTGAGCTTGCTATCGCATTGCCACTAAGAACTATCAACAAGCCTAATAGCATGCTCACTAATGGTTTCATGACTCACTATCCCCAGCTAACTCTGCTATCTCGGATTTTATATCATTTATAAGCGGCACAAACTTACTGCCCCACGAGTTTGCGTTTATCACGCCTGCATAACGAAGACGTATTATGCCTTTATGGTCAACCAAGAATGTTTCAGGTGCGCCGTACACACCAAGGTTCAAGCCTAACTCGCCATTGACATCAAACGCACTAAATTTATAAGGATCTTGATAAGTAGTTAACCACTTTGTCGCCTCTGCTCGTTCGTCTTTGTAGTTAATGCCATAAATAGGGACACCGCTGCGCGCGATATCAAGTAAATAAGGATGCTCTGCTTTACAAGATGGGCACCAAGTAGCCCACACATTCATTAAGTAGTAATCCCCTAACAAATCGGCCTTTGTAACAATACGATCACCTTTAGTTACCGTAAGCAACTTAAACTCAGGAACAGGTTTTCCTTCTAGAGCCGACGGCATCGCCTTAGGATTTAAAAATAGCCCTTTATAAAGAAAGGCCCCCAAGACTAAAAATAAAATTAACGGTAAAAATAATATAAAACGTTTCATGGTGATTTTTATACCCTTGCTGCGACAGTTTCTATTGTTTGCTGCTCAGTTTCTGCAACCTTCTTGGCACGATAACGACGATCACCCATACAAATAAATCCACCAAATGCGACTAATGCCCCTGCGATCCATAATAGATTGATAAAAGGTTTAACATAGACACGAACAGCCCATGCTTCATTATCAAGTGGATCACCTAACGCGACGAATAAATCACGAGTAAGCGTACTGTCGATGCCAGCCTCCGTCATGCCCATTGTTTGAACGCGATAAATTCGACGCTCAGGTTGCAACAACGTAATCTGCTGGCCGTCTTGGAATACTCTAAATTGACCTTGCTTGGCTGTATAGTTAGGCCCTTCAACATCTTTCATGCCATCAAACGCAAATTCGTAACCACTAAGCGTCACTTTTGAGCCAACATCCATTCGAATATCAAGTTGTGTTTCATAAAATGACACCATAGTGGCACCAATTATCGCAGTTGCGATACCAAGATGAGAGACCACCATGCCCCAGTAACTTTGGTTTGGTCGAGACAAGTCAATTTTACCCTGCGCATTGGTCACCGTTGTTTTGGCATTTTTAAGCGTTGCGGTAATTAACCAAAAAGCGAGCCCCATGCCAACGGCTACCCAAGTAATAAACTCACCGCCATAAACAAACGGGAAGGCAATGCCGAATACGATACTTGCTAGTGCGACTAGGCCTAACTCTTTACGAAAGGTGCCCGCTTTGTTTTTCTTCCAACGGATAATAGGCGCAACACCCATCATCACTGCCATCACTGCCACAATTGGGTTAAACACCGCGTTATAATAAGGAGGTCCTACCGATATTTTACCCATGTTAAGGGCGTCAACCAGTAAGGGATATAAGGTGCCAAGCAGTACCGTTGCCGTTGCAACAACTAAAGCGATATTACCTGCCAAGATAAATGTTTCTTTTGAGTACAATTCAAACTTAGAAGTACTCTTTAACTGACTCGCTTTAAAAGCAAACAAGGTTAATGAGCCGATAACAGCGGTACCCAGTAGCATTAAAATAAACATGCCACGACCAGGATCCGACGCAAATGAATGCACCGAGTTAATCACCCCAGAACGAACTAAGAACGTGCCCAACAAGCTTAAGGAAAAGGCAGAAATTGCCAACAATATGGTCCAATTTCTAAACGCACCGCGCTGCTCGGTCACCGACAACGCATGAATAAGTGCAGTACCGACAATCCATGGCATAAACGACGCGTTTTCAACTGGATCCCAAAACCACCAACCGCCCCAGCCAAGTTCATAATATGCCCACCAACTGCCCAACGTGATACCGATAGAAAGGAATGACCAAGCAGCGAGCGTCCAAGGACGGGTCCAACGTGCCCATGCAGCATCCATGCGGCCCGTCATTAGCGCTGCAATCGCAAAAGCAAAAGCGACCGAAAAGCCACTCCAGCCTAAATAAAGCATCGGCGGGTGAACAATTAAACCAATATCTTGTAATAGCGGGTTAAGATCGCGACCTTCTGCGGGGAAGTTAGGCAATAAACGCTCAAATGGATTTGAAGTCAGCAAGGTAAACAACATAAAGCCAACGATAATCATGCCCAGCACAGCCAAAACGCGTGCGACAAAAGCTTCATCTAATTTTAGGCTCGAAACTGCCAGCGCACTAGCCCAAGTTGTTAGCATTAACACCCATAACAATAATGAGCCTTCATGTCCGCCAAATACTGCGGCAAACTTATATTGAATAGGTAAATGGCTGTTGGAGTTCTGTGCGACATATAACACCGAAAAATCATCGCTGACAAAACTCGATGTTAATAATAGATAACTGATGAGCGTAAATAAAAACACCCCAAAAGTTAATGGTCTGGCGTATCTAACTAACGTCAGATTATTACTGCTCGCACCAACCAAAGGAATAACACTTAAGCAAATAGCGAACGCGAGTCCGACTATCAGCGAAAAGTTACCAAGTTCAGGGATCATTTTATTACCTCAAATATTACTAAATTTGCTACTACATCTATTTATTGACGGCGCAAGACTAAGTCAGTTGCGTTATTCATCAGTCTAAAACTGACAAAAAACAAACTAAGCCATACTCTCTTGCGGCCGACCATCACTACTATTATTATTGTTATAAAACATTACTATATTTACATTCCAGCAGGCTAAATTAGAAGCAGCCGGCTCATATCAGCTAGATATGACCAAGGGTTAAGTTATTAGTTGCACGAGTAAGTAAAAAAATGTGCAAAACTCAATTAACAAAATTTACGCTATGATACCGCATAATGTCTGCGTTCAATACTGAGAATTAACCAATTCGTTATCCGCTATACCAATTGTATTTACGGTGTGATCTTGTTGTGCGAAGGAGAAATTAACAAGAACAAGGCACTTGAATGACCAATAGCAGGCTATTGGGATTGAGAGCAACGTAGTTATTGTTGATTTAAACGAGTACAAGTGATCAATTATTAAATGCAATTGGTTTCATCATGCTGCGCTATTCTCCACTACCTGCTCATATTGATCTTGATGCTGATCACGCAAGAGCATAAAAAACCTAATCGGAAGCGCCAAAAAAGTCATACTTTGTGGCCGAGCATAATTTAGTGCCACTTTTACCTTGGTGTTTATCATTGCCATGCGCTTGTTAATTGCGCCAGCGCAAAAAAGGCTTCGATATCACTAGAACAGCTGACAATTTAACGTACAATCCTCACCTATTATTTCTGCTCAACAAATAGTACTTATATCGCAGACCTTATTTACCAATTTATAAATGAGGTATTTGACTGGGGAACTTATTTGATAAATGTCATCTAACCGAGTAGTAAAAACCGTTATATTAAAGCTATTTTATTAAAACTATTTCATTAAACCTTGAGGTATACACGTCAATGATGACAACAAATCTTTGGATTGCCATCGCCGCCTTACTTGCTATTGCGCTAGTTATCATTTGGTGGCCTTACTTTCGCAATACAAAAATTCAAGCCAGCCAAGTTAACATCCGTTCGCAGGCCAATACATTAAGTTACCAACAATCATTACTTAAACTTGAGCAACAAATTGCTGATCAGCAAATTAGTCAGGCTGAGTTTGATACCTTGACGACTGAATTGGGTCGTAAACTCATTCAGGACGAAGCAACACAGGAACGCCAGTTAAAAGTCGGTAAGCGCACTATGATGTGGCCTATTACTGCCAGCATCCTTACTATTGCCCTTAGCACGACCCTGTATCTCAAACTTGGTGCGAGTGAACGTTTAGCCACAATTGCTCAAGCAAGCGACGCCAACCCACACTCGGGGCTCACGCCAGAACAACAACTGGACCAAATGCTGCAACAAATGGAACAGCAGGTTGCACAAAACCCAGCTGACTCCCAGTCGTTATACCGCTTGGCTCATTCTTATGTTTCGGCCAGAGAATTTGATAAAGCAGTCAACAGCTTTAATAAATTGCTGGAATTAGAAGGCGAGCACGCTGAGTTTATTGGTCCACAGGCCCAAGCGCTCTATTACAAAAATAACGGAAAGATGACGCCTGAAATAACAGCGCTTATCAAGCGGGCATTAGCTTTAGATCCAGATGATACCTCAACCTTAGTGTTGCTAGGCATGGACAGCTTTGCCACGGCAAAATATGCTGACGCGGCAATTTACTGGCAAAAAATTCTCAATACTAATCGTCCAGGCATTGATCGTAAGGCGCTAGAAGAAGCGGTTGCTCAAGCTAAAGAGCGCTTAAGCTTAACTGGCGAGGTTTTACCTGAACTAACACAGACTCCTGAGTTACCCCAAGCAGCGCCAACCGCTAGCCTAAAAGTAACAGTTAGCATAAGCGACGAATTGAAAGGCCAATACAACGACCAGCAGGTTGTCTTCATATATGCCATTCCGGTCTCCGGCCCACGGATGCCATTAGCCGCCATCAAGTTAACCGCCAAAGAATTACCAACCGAAATTGTGTTAGATGATTCGTTAGCCATGACCCCTGCCGCAAAAATTAGTGACCATCAGCAAGTGAAGCTATTTGCTGTTATCTCAAAAAGCGGTAGCGCGGGTATTAAGCCAGGTGATTTACAAGGTTTTGTTGATAATGCTGAGCTAAATAGCCAAACCCCTTATCTGCTAACCATTAATACAGTTGTAGAATAAGCTTATTTAGGGCGCCAACATTGGCGCCCTAAATTGCCTCCTTAAATACTGCATTAACTCAAAGATCACCCAGCCTAATGCGCTAAATCAAACTTGCGTTAAATGCTCGCCACAAATTTTAGCCAATATGCTATATTGGCGCTCAAATTGATTCGATATCTAAATGAAAGGCCTCTAAGTAACAATGAGCCAAGTGCTATTATCTGCCAACAAACTAACCTGTATTCGTGAAGAGCGGATCTTATTTGACGAATTAAGTTTCGACATTTGTGCCGGTGACTTTATCCAGATAGAGGGCCCTAACGGCGCTGGCAAAACAAGCTTATTACGGATTCTGGCTGGACTATCACGACCATATGACGGCACAGTCGCGTTTAATGGCGAATCGATCACCCAGTGCCGAGATAACTACTACGAACAGTTATTGTACATTGGTCACTTAGCGGGCGTTAAGGGTGAACTTAGTGCCGAAGAAAACCTCGGCTTCAACCTAAAATTACACAGTGATCAATGTCAAGATATCGAGCAAGCGCTTGCCAACGTTAAACTGACCGGCTTTGAAGATGCCTTAGCGTCTCATTTGTCTGCTGGTCAAAATCGTCGGATCGCGTTAGCGAGATTATGGCAAACTCAGGCTAAAATTTGGATTTTAGACGAACCCTTTACCGCCATCGATAAGGCAGGAGTACGAGAACTTGAAGCACTGTTTCTGCAACATATTGATAATGGCGGAGCCGTTGTACTAACCAGCCACCAAGATATTGGGCTCGGCGCTGATCGGCTAACCCGAATCACCTTAGATTATAATTTTTATTAACGGCCACCTGCGAATACTGATATGACTCAACCAACAAGCTACTGGCAAACATTTTCAATTGTACTAAAACGCGATATTCAAGTTGCCGTCCGCAATAAGGGCGATGTCTTTAATCCGCTTATTTTCTTTGTCATTGTTATCACGTTATTCCCGCTAGGCATTGGCTCTGAAACAGCTACCCTGACACGCATTGCTCCAGGCATCATTTGGGTCGCGGCATTGCTTTCGGCTTTGTTGTCATTAGAACGTTTATTTAAAAATGATTATAATGACGGCTCACTTGAGCAGATGCTGCTCAGCCCACAACCATTATTTATCATGGTGTTTGCCAAAGTATTGGCTCACTGGCTGTTAACTGGGCTGCCAATTATTTTGATTGCACCATTACTGGCACTATTGCTGCATATGGAACAATCTGCCTACGGGGCGTTATTGCTTACCTTAACGCTAGGTACACCAGTATTAAGCCTGATTGGTGGGATTGGCGTCGCACTAACGGTCGGCATAAAGAAAGGCGGAGTGTTACTCAGCTTATTGGTACTACCGCTTTATATTCCAGTGTTAATTTTTGCAACCAGCGCCATTGAAGCGGCTGCGCTAGGTATGCCTTATAGCGGACATCTTGCTATTATAGCCGCACTGTTAACTGGCTCTTTAACCCTCACACCCTTTGCAATTGGTGCGGCTTTAAGAGTTAGTACTAATTAATTTAATTTTTGAAACGAGTATTTGTTATGTGGAAATGGTTACACCCATATGCCCAACCTCAGCGCAGTTACCAGCTAGCTAGCACGTTACTGCCGTGGTTTGCGGTGTCGAGTATTATTACCTTACTGATTGGCACAGTGTGGGGATTAGCCTTTGCGCCTGTTGATTACCAACAAGGTCAGAGTTATCGCATTATCTTTATTCATGTGCCCGCGGCCACCTTGTCGATGAGCACTTACATGGCGATGGCAAGTGCGGCATTAATCGGCATGGTATGGCAGCTAAAACTTGCTGACGCCGCAGCTGCGGCAATGGCGCCGATTGGCGCCGTATTAACAGCCATTGCGTTAATTACTGGCGCAGCTTGGGGCAAGCCAATGTGGGGCACTTGGTGGATTTGGGATGCTCGCTTAACCTCACAACTTATTTTATTGTTTTTATACCTTGGGGTAATCGCGCTGCATAATTCCTTTGAAGATAAGGTATTAGCGGGCCGAGCTGCGGGCATATTAACCTTGGTCGGGGTGATCAACATTCCGATTATTAAATACTCAGTCGAGTGGTGGAATACGCTGCATCAAGGCGCGACTATTTCAAAACTCGATAAACCATCAATGAGCACCGATATGTTGCTGCCTCTGTTGATCAACATCCTTGGGTTTGCCTTAATGATTGCCGCACTCACCCTGGTTCGCTTTAGAAATGAAGTAATTGCACGTAACTCAATGCGCCCTTGGGTCAGAGAGCTAGTGGCCAAGGAGATAAACTAATGCACTTTGAATCAATCAGCGACTTTTTCGCCATGGGTGGTTACGCTTTTTATGTGTGGTTGTCTTATGGCGCAGCGTTTATTTTACTGATCGGATTAACCATTATCAGTATCCGAAAACGTCGGAACTTATTGAATGAAATCCGCTCGAAGCAAGCACGTGAACAGAAATTAAAAGAATACAGAAAAGGAAATGCAAGCCATGAACCCAAGGCGTAAAAAACGTTTAGCCATCATCACTACCATATTTTTAGGCGTGGCAGGCGTCATTGGTTTGGTGCTTTATGCCCTAAGCCAAAACATTGATCTGTTTTATACCCCCCACGAAATAATCAAAGGTAAAGATGATACCGGCATCAAGCCACAAATTGGCCAACGGATCCGTGTCGGCGGCATGGTTAAAGAGGGTTCGGTAAAACGTAATAGCGATAACCTTAAGGTATCCTTTGTTATTTATGATAACGAAGATGAAATAACCGTGGAATATGAAGGACTGCTGCCTGATTTATTCCGCGAAGGTCAAGGCATAGTTGCCAATGGCTCATTGGCATCACCACGACGGGTCAAGGCGTCAGAAGTCTTAGCCAAACATGATGAAAACTATACCTCACCAGAAATTGCAGAAGCGATGGGCAAGCAACACAAAAAGCTCGAATACAGTGAGCAGCAACTGTCCGGTACGCAATAAAAATTAAAGTATCAAACAAAAGCCAAAAGCGGCAACGATGAAAATCGTTGCCGCTTTTTTTTAGCTGTAATTTAGTGTGAATACCAAACTAGTCTGCTAATGCCGAGACCTTAAATAATTTGACTGATTGATGTAATGCGAGTGCCTGTTGCGATAAATTGTCGCTCATCTGGGTATTTTTATGCGAAGAACCCGACGCCTTATTCGCAACATCTTTTATCGAGACAACATGCTTATTAACCGCTGACACCCCTACGCTTTGCTCAGCAATCGCATTGGCAATGGTCGATGTCATGTCGGTGATTTGGGTAACGTTATTGGTAATTTCTGTTAGCATTTCACCGGCAGCACCTGCTTTTTTCGAGCTCTGCTGACCTTGCGTCAAACAGTCACCAATCAAACCAACCATATTTTGAGTCCGAGCTTGCAACTGAGTAATTATCGTTTCTATTTCTGTGGTTGATTCTTGCGTCCGACTTGCCAAGGTTCTCACTTCATCGGCAACAACTGCAAAACCTCGGCCCTGTTCCCCAGCCCGCGCCGCTTCAATTGCTGCATTTAATGCGAGTAAATTTGTTTGCTCAGCAATACTGCGAATAACATCGAGTACCGAACCAATATTCTGACTATCAATCACTAATTTAGCGACCTCAGTCTCAGAGCTGCTCAAGTTAGCAGACAATAAGTCAATTTGATTAATGGTTTCACTCACCCCGAGCTGACCCATTTGAGCACTTTGACTGGTTGCCTGCGCCTTATTTTCAGCATCTGTGGTATTGATCCTGATACCATCAATTGTCGCAACCATTTGGGTCACTGCTGTCGCAACAGAATCTGACTCAACTAGCTGAGTCTCGACACCTTGATGGCTCTCTGCAATGTTATTTGATAACTGCCCAGTGGCATTATTTAACTCAACAACCGAGCGATTCACCTCACTGATAATCCCCTCAAATTGATTAACCATCTCGTTAAAATGGTGAGACATTTGCGCTATCTCATCCCGCCCTTTATCGTTAGCACGCAAAGTTAAATCCTTGGTGGAACCAATAGCAACCATCACATTGCGCAAAGCATTAACCGGTCGCAATATGCTACTACTAAGCACTATGGAGCCGAAAATAGCCAAAGAAAAAATCAAGGTAAACAACAAATAGAGCAACATCGACATGTCACCCTTGGTGGTTTCGAGTTGCTCTTTACTACTGTCAACCATTTGTTTTAGTAAGGTTTGGGTGCTGTGGATACTGGCTCGCATCTGCCCCATAATGCCAGTATCTGGTGTCATTCCCATAGTTTGATACGCTTGAGTTAGGTTAATAAACTTTTCACGGTATAAGGTTAGTTGCGCAGGGACAGCTGCGTTAACCGCAGTAAAATTCGAAGTCATCTCCTGATAGTGTTTATCAAATTTGCTGATATATTTATTATCAACTCGCAACATAAAATCTTTTTCATCACGGCGTAATTGTAACAAACCAATTAGCAGCTCGGTTGACGAGTTTTTCAGCATGCTTTCAATGTTATGGGCCGCGTCTCGTAACTCGCCATATAAACCTTCTTTAGCGTGATAACCAATAATTTTTTGCTGCTCTACTAATGACAAGAAATGCTGATTGTATTGCTCAATGGCAACGTTCAACTGGCTAAGTTCGTTGGTCGTCATGCCATTGTCGTTGAAAATGATTTCCAAATTATCAACATTCTTTTTAACAGTACTTCTGTGGCCTTGATATTTTTCGACGTATTTACTTTGCTTGCGCGCAATAAAATCTTTTTCGTCGCGACGCAGCTCTAAAATACCACTTTCAATCTTCGAGGTCAGTGCGACCGCCTGAGAAATATCGCTAATTACGTTACCGGTATAAGCGTTAACCATCACCATCACTAGTAAGCTAAATCCTAATAATGCAGTGCTGAACATCAATTTATATTTAATTGGCATAAGTTTCCTCCCTGAATTTTTGCCTTTCAAACTCAATCAGCCGTTGGTTTTTTATACGGCCCAAGATGACAAAGCTAACTGATCAAATAAAACGCAGTCAAGTAACTTTGCTTAAACAGGTAAATTGTCACAAATGTGTCATAAAAAGCTAATGGAGTTCTGATTGGTTTTAACCTCAGGAGAATTCTATATAGTCAGTACAAACTCACTTTGTGGCACTTCCTTGTACCTACAATTGCCCAATGCTTAGATCACTTTAAACTGAACAACAGCCTGGTGAAGCGAGTGTGCCTGTTGCGATAAGTCATCGCTCATGGTGGAGTTTTGATCTGATGAAGCAGCTGTTTGATCTGCAATATCACGAATGGAAACTACGTGTTTATTTACTTCTGTTGCGACCATGCTTTGCTCTTCAATAGCAACAGCAACTGAGTTAGTCATATCAGTAATAATAGTAATATTAGCGGTTATTTCCTCTAACATAGTCCCGGCAGCTGCGGCTTTCTCTGAGCTTGTTTCCCCCTGAATACGACAGTCATTAATTAATACGACCATATTTTGAGTTCGACTTTGCAGCTGCTCAATAATCGTTTCAATTTCTTTAGTCGACTCTTGAGTTCTACTAGCCAGTGTTCGAACCTCATCGGCTACAACCGCAAAACCTCGCCCTTGATCGCCAGCCCGTGCAGCTTCTATTGCCGCATTTAATGCCAATAAGTTAGTCTGCTCTGCGATGCTTCGAATAACATCAAGCACTGAACCAATATTCTGACTATCAACTACGAGTTTGCTCACCTCTTCTTCTGATTGTAATAAATTTTTTGACAACATTTCAATTTGAGCAATGGTTTCACCGACACCTTGTTGGCCAATCATTGCATTATCGTTAGTTGATCCTGCTTTTGTCGCAGTATCAGTAGTATTGCGGGCGATTTCATCGATGGTTGCCACCATTTGCGTGACTGCCGTTGCCACCATATCAGTTTCAATGAGTTGCTTTTCAACGCCTTGATGACTATCGCTAATATTGCTAGAAAGTTGCTGAGTTGCCCCATTTAACGTATTGATGGACAAATTAACGCTACTAATGATCTCCTGAAATTGTTCAACCATCAAATTAAATTGCACAGCCATGTCGGCCACTTCGTCACGACCTTGCTCGTTTGCCCGCAAAGTTAGATCATTGCCGCTCGTTATTTGCAACATGACATTACGAAGCGCATTAATTGGAGCCAAAATTCCCTTACCAACGATGTACAGTGAACCAGCAACAAACAGTACGATAATAGAAAATAATGTATAAAATAAAGTATTCGTTGTTGCGGTACTTTTCTCGAGCTCAGCACGTGTATCTGCTACAACCTGTACCAATGTTTGCTCGGTACTACGAGCTGACGCACGTAATTGGCCCAGTAGTCCTTGTTTTGGGGTTAATCCGACCTTTTTAGATGCAATGGTAAAAGCGGTAAATTTTTCATGATAAAGATCCAATAACGTTATTGCCTCTGCGGAATACGTTATTAGTTCTGGCCGTAACTTGCGATAAAAGCTCTCAAATCTAGTGATATACTTTTCATCACTACGTAACATAAAATCTTTTTCACTACGTCGTAGCTCTAATAATCCCACCATATATTTAACTGGCAGTGTGTCTATTTCAGTCTCTAACGCTTTAGCAGCACTGCGTAATTCCCCATACAAACCGTCTTTAGGATTTAAACCAATATGACGTTGTTGAGCAACTAGCAACCCAAAGTGTTGCCGGTAGTCTATTAGAGCTTGTGATAATTCAGCGACGCCATTGGTGTTAAGATCGTGCGACAGGAAGAGCTCAGCCAGTTGCCGGAGTTCGTTGTCTAATTGATTACTGTGTTCTTCATATTTTTCAGTATATTTTAGCTGTTTACGCGCTAAAAAATCTTTTTCGTCACGTCTCAACTCTAAAATTCTATTTTCAATAGCTGATGATAGTGCTACCCCATCCGTCAAGCCTTTGATTGTTTTAGCGCTATACTCTTCTAATGCAAGTAAGAAAAATAAATTTACCATTAAGATTACGGCGCTTAACATAAGTTTACGTTTAATTGTCATAATACTTTCTCTTCGATCACTGATTATATTACCCATTACACATTTACCTTAATGACCAACAAGCTTCGATTTAAGCTCAGCAATCTAAAAGATAAATCGGCAACACTTAGTGTTTACAACCCATTACGTTAAAACTACAGATGTGATCCTGCACTGCGGGGGCGATTGACTGTCGATGACCTGATTATTGATAACAGGCCAGTTACCTTGTACTCTAATTTATAGTGTAGTCCAATGACTCGAAAAACCACCATGCCAATGATTAGTTACTCACAATAAAGTACCATCGCTCAAAAGATTCCAATTTATTTATAATGTCATCACTTTGTAGCGAGAAAACAAAACCACTAGCCATGTGCTATATATGTCGACATCTCGCATTGCAAAACGCAGGCTTCGTCCATTACACTTTTATACCCACGGTAAGTGAGGGTGCTAATACCAATTCCATTATTTAAGTGATCTATTTTGTAGCGAGGGAAAAACGGATTAGAGCAAGGGGTTAATTTTATAAGTTGTTCTACATATAAAATAAACAACGCAGTTGCCTACAGGACGTAGATAAGGGGCGCGAGCAGGACGCGGTAGCCTTTTCATTTGTTTAAACCGTGAAAAATGATCACCTTTTTACTGTAATTGGCATAAGTTAGCTCAACAATAAACTTAATATTTTTTGCGCCGCTTACTTTTCTACAGCCAATAAAAAAGGCCGCCTAAGCGACCTTTTTTCAATCATCAATTAACTTAAAAGTTAAATTACTTAACGATTTTAGCTACAACACCAGCGCCAACGGTACGACCGCCTTCACGGATTGCAAAGCGTAGACCTTCGTCCATTGCGATTGGGCAAATTAGCTCAACAACAAACTTAAGGTTATC
>Ga0209395_1005677_pt1 | contig 13944 bp, 13 predicted proteins | sample GOMGulsemesocosm_3_FD_184635 | JGI IMG/M metagenome (GOLD analysis project Ga0209395, IMG submission 184635) | Methane-oxidizing microbial communities from mesocosms in the Gulf of Mexico - GOM9D Gulf of Mexico (SPAdes) (version 2) | ecosystem: Environmental > Aquatic > Marine > Cold seeps... | reverse complement strand
GGGGTCAGCTAACTTATTTTTTTGTATGTTTCACTCTCTCTATCGCCACCATGGGTAAATAACAGGCAGATTTTATTCCTACATACTTTGCATCTGAAGCTCTAAACTTATAAGCAAGTTTAAACAATCACAACACTAAAATTATCTTTAGATTGCTGCTCCAACCTTTCAATTTCTTCCTGAATCAACTTCATCACGTTTGATACATTAGTATTTAATAAACATTCAGACTCAGACCAAAAGCCATCACTACAAAGAATCAAGCTTTGAATATTTTCAGTAGATATGGTTTGTACGGTGAGTGAATTAAGGTTATTTGAGCCAATTTTTAACTTTGTAGAAATTAAGTGCCTAGATTGATCATAAATATCTTTTGATATTTTTCCTTTATTATAAAGTTGTAATGTCGGCACATCATCTTTGGTTAACCATTTAACACCTTCATCAGTTAGGCTACCTATTCGACAATCCCCACAGTGTGCTAAGGTTACTTCTTTTTCAGAAACAATAGCTATACAGCAACAAAAAGAGAGGCCTTCGTGCTCAGGTAGCATTAAGTGAAGTGCGTTAAGAATATTATCCTTTAACAACTGCTCAAGATTATCAATGTTAATCCAGCTAGATTCAGATAAGTTTTGTGTGAAACAATTAACAGCAGCTAATGTATTATCATTATGATTAATACCATCACATACAAGGTAAATATCACCATTTGGAATTTTCCACTCTTTCACTGTATCAGCATTTATTGGCTGAGTAGGACCTTTACCCGTAAAAATTATATTTGCCATTAAATTTAAGCCTTTCCTGACGCTAATTGATGAAACCGCTCCAAAATCATATCAATTCGTTCCGGGTCTTCACCATTTAGTGCATTGGCGAAAAGGTATTCGAATTGGCTATCTGCCATAAACCTTGCCATATTGCTTTGAATATATGTAATCAACTCGGATGGCCCTTCAAAAACGTCATCAATTATTGAATCTCGTCCATTAATAAGAATACATATATCTTCTGCATCTTTGCTTTCTAATATACCGATATTGCGCCCAAAGAAAGCAGCTAGTTTAGTTGCTAATAAATACTTAGCTTTAACTATTTTAATTTGAACTCCATGGGGCAAAGCATACATTACTGGGTCTTCTTGGCTAGGTTTGAACCACTCATTACTAAAACCAAGAATATTCTCATCATCTGGCATTACATCAACAAGAATACCATCACAAACAAACCTGCAAATAGGGGCTATTTCATCATCATTTGGAATATATTCTTTAAATCCAACGTCTCTTAATTTTTGACTTAATGAGTAGTAACCGGCGGTACTCGTAACTGAAACAATAAAATCGACATCTTTCGTGCTTCTAATATCTATTGGTTGCGCATCATCAAGATGTAAAGAAACTGTTGCCCCACCAACAAAAGTGACTAACTCCAATAGCTTTTCACCTAATACATCGGCAACACTCATTAACATTATTTCATGCTCTGTTGGAGTTCTCATATTTTTCCTTTATTTAATTTTTCAAGAAAAGGAAGGGCTTCCTCCTTCTCTCTAGCGGTTCCTATTCTGAATATGTCCACTAAAGCTAGTTGTTTGTATAGCCAACTATCAATCATTACGGCTTTTGAAACAGATTTATATAATGGATTTATTGCTACCCCTTTAGTAGTACCTCTAGCGCATGGCCAAACGGGAGGTGTTGAATTAGAGCTTGCAAAGATTTCTTTAAAAACAGGGGCTGCGTATGATGTAGGTATTCCACGGACTATACGACCGGGTTCAGTGTAAAACGAAACTCCTGCACCATAACGAATAAAATTAACAAGTACAGGACGGTTTACTTTAATACGCTTGGCTCCAAGTTGAAATAACAACCCCCCAGCTATACAACGTTTTACTGCATTATTTGCTTCACTTAAAGATATAAAAAGGTGTTTAGCCAATTTACGGTAAGTCCATTGGTTATCAATTTCATATTTAGATTCTTGTAGAAATTCATCAATAATTAATAACTCTTTTGAATCAAAATCATCTAATTCATTTGATACAACTAAGTCCTCTTGCTCAATATCATACTTACTAATTTTTTCAACGTCGTTATCGATGTGCATCCACGCCTTGCCTTGCAACTCCTTTGTTAGCAATAAAGACGCAACATTCGACTCCTCATAACTAAGAATTTTAAGCGCTACAAGTAAATCTTGATTTTTTAACATAGATCACCTTTTGAATGTTCGCTGTTCGCAAACAGAAAACATACATTTATCACCTTTTATTTTTGTTCACAAGAATAAAGTTAAATTATGTGGTCTTTTAGTTAATTGGCCTAACAGAGTAGTAGATATTCGCCCACTTAGTCATATCTCATGCTGATAATCTCACGTGAATATATCGAACCAGTGTTTGATGGATGGATTAATTGTGTATTCTTCCTGCATTCTAAATTATTATTTGGTATTGAGAATTGATGGCCTGAAGGCCAACCTACATGTGACAATTATTATCCATTTAACGTTATAGAAATGTAGGTCGAGATTTATTCCGTCAAAGGGTATCTGGAAGAGCATCAAGGGGGTCAGCTAACTTATTTTTTTAGAGGGTTTTGAAATAACTAAAACAAATTAAACGTGGTCTGCCTGCTATTCATGTCCCCCCTATTTGTTCAATTAAAACAACACAATCTCACATATATATAGAATAAATTAAAGTACATTCTATAAGAAAATTTTTAAGGTCTACAATCAGTATAATTTTCATGTTTAAATGATTTAGGACTTAGATCTGAGGTTGTTGATTCATACTTAATAGAATCTGGGTATTGCCAACTAATCACATCAATCATATCGATCATGTGTTTTGTCGTTTTGTTTGTTATTCGATTAGTTTCCGACCATTCATAAGTAAAACCTGTTAATGTAATCCGGTCACCGTCTTTGAATATATTTAAGGTATGAGGATCAGGGACATCATGAGGCATGTTTGGAATAACCCCTTTATTTGTGATTTTTCCATTTTCTACTTTGTAAAATTTCGTACAAAGTGGGTCTCCTGTAACTGTATAATATTCTGCCGTCATAGAGGTTGGCGTATCAGCTATTCTCACGTAGTCATAATACATATAGGGTTTAAATAACCATATATAGAGAACAACAATAAATATGATAATCCCCGAGAACGTTTTTAGAATCATAGTAGCTACGCCGGAGTTGATGAATTAATAAATTTTAAGCTGCTACGCTCAACTTTATCTTGAATTAAACGCCCCCCTTTATAAGCTCTAATTTTACCATGTCGATAATCTGATTTTTTACTATTGGGACTATAATTTGGATTTGAATTGTTAATGTGACCTACAACAACGGCTTCATTTGACAAGTTATCTGAAAATTCTTTTGCAAAATTATCTTTAAAATAGCTATTCATAACAGGAATGACTTCTGCCGTTCTGCACCCATGGAATTCTACAAAAGCATTTTTAGTAAAGTTCTTGAAATGAATATCAGTTAAGTTTCTTATATCTGTAGAAGAATCAAAACTTTGATTATAATAATAAGAAACGCCTTTCTGCGTAATCCAATTAGTATAAAAGCCATGCATACTTTCTTCTATTTCCTTAGCTTGTTGTTCATTTTGCCGTATGTTAGTTTGGGCTCTTATAACAACATGTGCTCTCTTTTGTATGAAGCCAGACTCTATCGGGTTAGTAAGTTTTCTAGCTATATGAATACCTCCTTGATTTCCATGAGATACGATATCTAAAGAAGCAATCGAATTATTTTTTTGTTTATTAATTATCTCGACAATATCCTTACCGCTACGTACAAATTGAAGCTCACTTTTTAAGCCTAAGTTAACATAATCTTTCTGAAGTTGAAGTGCTGCCGCTTTAAATGTATGGACATCTGATCTTGAAATTGAATCTGAATGAAGAATTAGCCTAGTTTCCATATTGTAAAAATCCTTTTTGAATATAAGAGCAATTATTGAAAGATAGATGAATAACTATTTACCTATAAGCGAGTTTCAACTATAAATTTAAGGTTTAATAGGAGGAAGGTAGCAAGTTAATACTCAGTGAAATCTAACTCCTTTTAGCTTCAATTTATGAAGTTACTGGATCTATTAGCACAATACAAGTGGGTATTAAAGAATTGATAGGATAAAAATTAAATCTATTTAACCTGAGGTTTGGATAAGAGTTTTGTGACGCAATGAAATTAAAAGATAAAACTATCCTTTACTTCCAGTGACGAAATTTTATTGATTATCAAGGCATTTTACTCTCCAATAGCTGGCTATTGGGAGTAAAAATACAGCTTCCGCGTCCTGCTTGCGCTAAGTACCTCCATCCATGGAGGCAACGCCGAAAAGCATTAAAATAGCGTTATTGGGCAAATTGTCTTATCCGAAGCTCAGGTTATTTAGCTCTTTTTTTATTGAATCCAATACGACAAAAAAGCTTCAAGGGTTCAGACAACTTGATATTATGGCATCTTGATATATAAAATATATCGACCTATGAATTCAAAATGATGAAGGAGTGAAATAAAAGTCATTAATTTTAGCTATGCCAACGACGCTAAAAATTTTGTGAAGGGTATAATATTTCCATCGACACTAGCTAATTCTAATGCCTGCATATATTCGTCTCTTCTCTCAACCGGCACAACTGTCCATGAATAACCACCTGATGCCATCATTAAATTCATAATGAACCGTCCCATTCGGCCATTACCATCAAAATATGGATGAATATACACAAAAATAAAATGACCTAATACAACTCGAACGGCGGGGTTTTCTTCTTCCATTATCAAATCGAAAAGTGCAGGCATCATATCTCGAATAGCGGCTTTTGTTGGAGGTGTATGTTTAGATTTTCGAATGTAAACAGGGCCGGTTCGATAACCTGCTAAATCAGATTGTTTTATAATACCCGCAGCAACACTTGGGCCAAATAAAGCCAGATACCAATCGGTATGACTTGCTTCTAATACGCCACTAGGGTTTTCACCATCGAGCACCTGTTCAACAGCTAACTTTACTTGCTGAAAGGCATCCCAGTACCCTTTGGCTGCCATCGCGTCTAGATGCTTTTCACTGCCATCTGATTTTTCTGGATTCCAGTTACCTAAGCGTACATGTTCAATTAACCCGTGCGTAACTCGATAGCCTTCAATAGATAACGAGTGATAAGCATCAGAAACAAACTTATCTTCTACTTCAGCTAAGTAGTTTTGAACATTAACTTTAGCGATAGGTGCATCAGGGAAATGGGTAATTACGTCATCGCGCATACTATGCCACATTAAACGCAGTCTATTTACGTATGGCGAAACATCACGGCGACCAAAAATAATTTCTGTTTTCTCTTCAAATGGATCGATTTCTTTTACCTTAAAATCAGCAGCATCCATAGCTTTAATAATGTTATTTGCAATTAAGTCTCTACCAATATTACGAAATGCTCCCGCTAAACGACCAGCACTAGTCGCATGACCACCATCTAGCAATACACTTAACACCTCAGAGGCATCTGTTACCATTGAAAGTAGCGTTCTCATTTGTATAGGATTTTGTAAAAACGTATTTTTAGCACAATACACTAAGCTTGCAGCCAAGCTATATATTCTTAAACCATCAATTATCGTTAACTGTGTTTGGCTTGGCATATTTGAGCGAATATCGAAAACAGAAGTATTATGTAGTAATATTGTTGGCTTATTTCTCCCTTTAGGAGAGCGGACTAATAATTGAGGCGGAACCGTTTTATCGCCAATATGAATCTGGATTGATTGCTCAGGTGATAAGCACCAGTTTTGTTTGAGACGAGCGTCTAAATACGCACTACAAAAGTCCCAAAAAGATGTGTACCAAGCAGTACTATCGCCTTGTTGTTCATCCGGACTTGAAGGTATATACCAACCTCGCATCACCTCTTTAATGAAGCCATGTTTTATTAAGCGCTCTCTATCTATGCGTTCAAGCATTTTAGATTGCACAGCAATAACACCATTATCTTGCAGTTGCTTTAATTGCTCTAGAGAATGTGCGAGCTTTTCTGATACTAAATTCATAATAAACGTTAGCTTTTATCGAATTCAAGAGTTAGCTTTTAGTGTAGTTCGTGATTAGCTTTTAATGCAATAGAGAATTAGCTTTTATTGTGGTTTTTATATCTATAGATTCAGCCCCCTAACTAAGACTAAATCCAGTAGACCTTATATAACTGTGCTTATAGAGCACTGTTGCAATTCAATATTTAATTTCTCGCTTAAATGACTACACCACAAAAATAGCTATTTCCCTACGACACAAATATAATATTCACACTCACTCAACATAATTCACTGGCCTGCTCAATGAGAAAATCTAACTACATTACCCGCGAAGGTTGGGACAAGCTTGATCAAGAACTTAAGTTTTTGTGGAAAGAAGAACGCCCTAAAGTTACCCGAGCAGTATCGGAAGCCGCGGCATTAGGTGATAGAAGCGAGAATGCTGAATACATATATGGCAAAAAGCGCTTACGTGAAATTGATCGTCGAGTACGTTTTTTAGTTAAGCGTGTTGAAGATTTAAATATTGTTTACCCTGATCCACAACAAGAAGGGAAGGTATTTTTTGGCGCATGGGTTACCTTAATTGACGAAGACGATGAAGAAGTTACTTACCGTTTAGTAGGCCCAGATGAATGGGATGTTAAAAAAGGAGAAATTAGTATCGACTCTCCTATGGCGCGAGCATTACTTGGTAAAAGCATTGACGATGAAGTGGTAGTGCAAACCCCAAAAGGTGAACGTGTACTTGATATCATCAGTATTCGTTATAAGTAACCTTAACTCGGGATAAGGTTAAATAGGTAGGATAAATACAAATGATCAAATTTATTGCAAAAATAGACCAATCGGTTTATTGTTAATATTATGAATGCAGAAACGAAAGGTGAAGCAACAAAACAACATCTGATAGATGTTGGTTCTATGTTGTTTTATAAGCAAGGTTACAACAACACTGGTCTATCACAAATTTTGAAAGAGGCTAGTGTTACTAAAGGGTCTTTTTATTTTCATTTTGACGATAAAGAAACCTTTGCCATCGCTATAATCGATTTTTATATGAAGATGTTTAGAGATTTATCTAAGCAACATTTAAATAATGATGGCTTAACTCCAACCGAAAAAATAGCGGCGTTTCATCACTTCTATTTAAATTTGTTTAAACAACAAGATTATACATGTGGTTGCCCTATAGGTAACTTCGGCCAGGAGCTTGGCGGTTTAAATCCGGAGTTTTCAAAAAAGTTGGCCATTGCTTTTAATGGTATGGTTTTTACTCTATCGCAAGTAATTAGCGAAGGGGTACTGTCTGGCGAGTTCAAAGCAACAAATGACATTGAAGCCTTAGCAGGATTTATTGTTGACAGTTGGGAAGGAGCTTTAGTTAGAATGAAAACCATTCGAAGCGCACAACCATTAGAAAATTGGTTCGCTTTTACCAAACAGCTTTTGTTACACGAGTAGATTAACCGCTTGGTATGATCTACTCTATTAATTACAATTCAAGGCTCTTTTTAACAAGAAATAGACCGATTGGTTTATTTATTTTTAGTACATTTAACTAGGAGAAATCAACAATGGCAATAATATACGGCGTTCCTGCTTCACCTTACGTACGAAAAGCAATGTTAGCTCATGCAATTAAAGGTGTTGAATATCAGCTAAAACCAACAATTCCGGGCTCTGACGATCCCGATTTTGTAAAAATTAGTCCGATGAAAAAGATCCCTGCTTACCAAACTGATGATGGTTTTGGTTTTTCAGACTCTTCAATTATTATCGCGTATTTAGAAAAAACTTCGACAGAAGTTAAGCTATATCCTGAAAACGCTAACTCATATGCACGCGCATTATGGTTTGAAGAATATTGTGATACTAAATTGTCAGAAGTATTGTCAGCTTTATATTTTCAACGTGTTGTTGGTCCTGCATTTTTCAAGCACGAAACCGATGAAGAACGTGTAAATGAATTAATTACCACGTTAATTCCAGAAAAACTCGACTACGTAGAAAGTCAGCTTAGTGAAAACGAATGGTTGGTTGATAATGAGTTTTCTGTTGCCGACATAAGCTTAGGTATCCATTTAATGAGTTTGCGCCATGCACATTATAAAGTTGACGCAAACAAGTGGCCAAACCTTGCAAACTTTGACGAGCGTTTTATGAGTTTAGACGCAGTAAAAGCACAGATGACGGCTGAACTGACGATGTTTGCTCAGTAATTAAATGAGTTAAGGTTATTTAAGTAACTTAGATTTGACCGCCACTTGGCATATATCCAGTACTTGTGGTGGTGCTTTAAAAAAGAAAGGATGTTTACGTTCTTTTCTTTTTTTAAGCCGAGTTGAAAATGCTTTTGAATGGGTATTTTCAACCGCAATTTTCATTTGTTGCTCTTTAGGTAAATCGTTCATCATTTGCATCTTAGTAATGCTCGTAAACTTACTTTCTGGAATTTCGTCCTGCCCTTCCATAACGGTTGTTCGTTGAATAGCTTGAACATGTTCCATACCATAAACGACTCGACCAAAAACCGTCATCAGTCGATCTAAATATCTTGGCGCTTGTCCATTAGTAATATAAAAATGGCTGGTTGCAGAATCTTTGTCGTTGCCTCTTGCCATAGCAACCACTCCTGGGCAATGTGCTAACCATTGTTTTTTTTCAGAACGACTAACTCCTACCGCAAAACCATTAATAAACCCCGTTTCTTCAGCAAATAAATCGTTTTTTTGCACTAAGGTGTAGTCTCTTTTGTAGTGACGCCATTCCCCCTCTAACTTGAGCGGAGTAACATTATTATCTTCTTGGCTGCCATCTTCAGGTCCTACTTGAGCAACAAATCCGTCAATTACCCGATAAAATTGATTACCATCGTAATGTTTATTTTGCACTAACGTTGAAAACTGCTTTACATGATTAGGCGCAAACTTAGGTGCGAGTTCTATAACAACATTCCCTTGCGGTAAGGTCATTACAACCAAATGTTCACTTTTTAACGTTCTCCAAGGTTTTCCATCACCTATACCTGATTTTGCATGAATACTGATACCTAATAGCATCAAACTTAATATCAATAGTCTAAAAGTAGTCATGCAAATTCCTTTAGCAGTTAATTTAACTGGTTTACGTAAGTTATGATTTGCTACCATAGCAACTTATGGTTAATTTATGAATATGATCGATGTTTGTGTGGAGTGGTTGTGAATAAAAGTTTAGTTGTTAATGTAATTGCGCTGTTAATTACCGTGTTTGGTTTTTTGTTAGGTAACCACATTTTATTTACTGTAGGTCTTTTTGCACTATCTGGCGCCATCACCAATTGGCTCGCTATACATATGCTATTTGAGAAAGTGCCTGGCCTGTATGGTTCTGGGGTTATTCCTGCACGTTTTGAAGACTTTAAACGCGGTATTCGTGAATTAATGATGGAACAGTTTTTTACCCAAGAAAACATCGACCGTTTTTTAGCGGGTAGTGGTGGCAATGCAGCTAACGTTATTGATTTAGCACCGATTATTCAAAAAGTCGATCTATCACCTGCTTTCGATAGCTTAGTAACTGTAATTGAGCAGTCTCAGTTTGGTGCTATGTTAGCTATGGTTGGTGGTACTGAAGCGATTGAACCTATGCGCGAACCTTTTATTGAAAAAATGAAAGAATCGGTAAGCGACATATCAAAAAGTGACGAGTTTAATCAAATATTACGTGAAGAACTTGAACAACCCGCGATAATGGAAGAAATGCGTGAGAAAGTCAGTGATATTATTGAAAAACGCTTAAATGAGCTTACTCCTCAATTAGTTAAACAGATCATTCAGAAAATGATCAGAACACACTTAGGCTGGTTAGTTGTTTGGGGTGGTGTGTTTGGTGGTTTGATTGGATTAATTGCCGCATTAACCAATACATATTAAACTTATTTTTACACGCTAATGCACCTAAGAATAGATACACTAATTAATGATTATTAATAAATGTATAAATAATACAAAAACGAGCTATAAAACTGTTCGTTTTTTTACCTCTTCCCCCTTTAATTTTATTAGCTTTGAAGGTATCCTTGCCTTAATATTTCTTGGGGCTTTTTAACTTTATTACAATAGTGTAATTCCGTTAATTCCCATTACTTGTACAGAAGGTAAATTGAGCCATGTTTGGTCGCTTAAAAGCTTTACCAGCAGATCCTATTTTAGGTTTATCTATAAAGTATCGTGCTGACGAAAATCCGCTAAAAATTGATTTAGGTGTAGGTGTTTATAAGAATGAAGCTGGTGACACCACCATTTTAAATTGTGTTAAAAAGGCTGAGCAATTTCGTGTAGAGAACGAGCAAACTAAAACATATATTGGCGGTACAGGTTCTGCGTTATTTAACGAAAGAATGACCTCTTTAATTTTTGGTGATAACAAAGCTGTAAATGAAAACCGTGTACGTACTGTTTCAACTCCGGGTGGTACTGGTGCTTTACGTGTTGCTGGTGAATTTATTGCGCGCTGTAAAACGGGTGCAAAAATTTGGTTATCAAACCCAACGTGGGCAAACCACAAAGGTGTGTTTACTGAATGTGGTTTAGACATTCAAGAATACCCTTACTACGACTACGAAAACAAAACGTTAGACTTTGACGCTATGTTAAATGCGTTAAAGCAAGTATCAGCTGATGATTTTGTTTTATTACACGCATGTTGTCATAACCCATCAGGGATGGATTTATCTCAAGATCAATGGCAACAAGTTGTTCAAGTAGCTAAAGAAGTTGGTTTTACGCCATTAATCGATATGGCTTACCAAGGTTTTGGTGACGGTCTTGAAGAAGATGCCTACGGTGTTCGCTTAATGGCTGAAACTGTTACTAATATGATTCTATGTAGTTCTTGCTCTAAAAACTTTGGTTTATACCGTGAACGTATTGGTGCATGTACTGTTATCGGTGAAACTCCTGCAACTGCAGACATCGCATTGTCTGTTGTATTAGGCGTAGCTCGTACTATTTACTCTATGCCACCAGCACATGGTGCAGCATTAGTTGAAACTATTCTAGGTTCAGCAGAGCTAACACAAGAATGGCATACAGAGCTTGCTGAAATGCGTAACCGTATTAACGGTAACCGCACTGTAATTGTTGATAAACTTATTGAAAAAGGCGTAACAAGAGACTTTAGCTTTATTGCTAACCAAAAAGGTATGTTCTCTTTCTTGGGTATTACTCCAGCGCAAGTTCAACAACTACAAGACGAATATAGCGTATACATGGTAGGTTCAAGCCGCATGAGTATTGCGGGTATTTCGCCAACAAATGTTGATTACCTAGCTGAGTCTATCGCTAAAGTTTTATAAACCTTTTATAAAACCACATAAATTAAAAAAGCCGAAAGTGTCATACACTTTCGGCTTTTTAATGAGCTTTCACTCCATCAGTATGATGAATCAATTCTCGTTAATAACGTTTCAATCACTGGAAAAGATTGCTCGTATTCAACATTAACAATCATTCCTGTAAGGATGTTTATATCTTCCTCGTATTCACTATTTTTTACCATAGCTTTTAACGAGGGCAAACGAGTTTTCACGTCAATATTGGACGTATTCAATAGTGCTTTAATACTTTCTAACAAGGTCACTATAGCGGCTTTATTTGCAGCAGTTAGAACTTGATCACTATGTCCTATTACACATACTTTAAAGTCATCACGCAATGCGTACAACTCTTCAACTAATTGAGTGAATGCTGAACTGTGATAATTTTGCTGTTCAAGGTTTTTTTCAACCATACTACAACGTGCTGATAAATCAAAAGCACCAATATAAGCGGTATTCGTTTTCAACGTATGAACAACACTGAACAATTCATCCCACTCTTCATTGATAAACAATTCATTCAGTTGATTTACTAACGAGTGTTGTGCCTGATAAAATTTAGACACTAAGCTCAAATATAACTGTTCTTTCCCACCCATATTCTTGATTGCTCGACAAACATCAAGTCGAGTGATTTTTTTCAGATCATCCACTGAAGTAAATTGTAATATTCCATTATTCATTTTAAATTTTTCTTCTATTAATTATTTTATATATTGAGATAAAACAGCGTACAAACCTTTAGGTTCTATTGGCTTAGTTATATGTTCATTCATACCAACCTCGATACTCTTTTCAATATCCTGTTTCATCGCATGAGCCGTCATTGCAACAATAGGGATATCAGTCATCCGTAACTCTTTTCTGATGAGTTGAGTGGCCGTTAACCCATCCATGTTAGGCATTTGAATATCCATTAAAATCAAGTCGTAATGGTTACTCTTCACTTTTTCTATAGCTTCTAGTCCATCAACCGCCACATCAACATTGGCTTGCGTATCGGCCAAAAATGTCGTTGCCACCAGTTGATTCATCGCATCATCTTCAACTAATAAAATTCTTACATTTGAAAAGTCTGGGATCCTTGCCATGTCATCATCGATACTCTTTTGTTGTCGCTGCTGCGTATGGCAAATATCGTTAAGCGCATTTAATATCGCTTGATGATTAACTGGCTTCTCTAAAAATCGATGAATCTCAACGTTGTTGTTAAATGCCTTAAATTTAGCTGCATCTTTATCGTAAGCCGAAACCATTAAAATATGAGGGGAATGAACCAATGACACCTCGTTAATACGTTTAGAAGCTTCAATTCCACACATATCTGGCATTTTCCAATCCATAAGAACTAAATCATATGGACAACCCTGTAAATGAGCTTCTTGCACCTTATTAATAGCATCTAAACCACTTCCCGATTCTTCTGCCTCAACACCACATTCTTCAAGGGTATTCGTTAAAACGGCTCTAGCTAACGGAATGTCATCAACGATGAGTACTTTAAGATGAGATAAATTCCGCTTATTACACAATGAATGATTCATCGACGACGCATTAACTTTTACTTTGGTGGTAAAATAAAAAGAACTGCCTATCTCAGGCGTACTGCTCAACCAAATTGTACCGCCCATCAGTTCAGTCAATTGCTTAGAAATAGTGAGACCTAAACCCGTTCCTCCATGCTTTCGAGTAATTGAATCATCTGCTTGATTAAACGAGTCAAAAAGATCTTTACGATGCTGTTCTGAGAGACCAATACCAGAATCTGTCACTTCAAATTCAAGCGTTAATGCATCATCGGTTTTGTCTTTAATAGTAACACCTAAAAAAACAAAACCTTTTTCAGTAAATTTAACACCATTACTCATTAAATTAACGATGATTTGTTGTAGCCTAAGTGGATCACCCATCAATGAATTAGGTATTTCTGGGTCAACCGATGTTACTAACTCAAGACCTTTAGAATGTGCTGTCATTGCATTTAAGTTAACTGAGCGAGAGATTAGTTCAGTGAGGTCAAAAGGGGTGTTTTCAATAGAGAGCTTACCCGCTTCTATTTTTGAGAAATCTAAAATATCGTTAATAAGATTAAGTAGAGACTTCCCTGAACTGAGTATTTTAGAAACATAGTCTTTCTGTTCAAAATCTAATTTACTTTTCAGCAAAATATGACTCAAACCGATCACGGCATTCATTGGCGTTCTAATTTCATGGCTCATTCGCGCAAGAAAATCAGATTTAGCTGCAGTGGCTGTTTCTGCCTTTTCTTTAGCTAATTTTAACGATTGCTCAGCTTCTAACTTATCAGTAATATCACGGCAAACGCCAATGAGGCCAATGAGGTTTCCTTCATCATCATAAAAAGGTGATTTTAAGGTATCTAGCAGTACACGCTTACCGTCCGCGTAGGTTGCCCATTCTTCAACACGAATATTTTTACGTTCAGCCAGCGTTTTTTCGTCAACAGTTCTTAGCCGAGATATTTTTTCATCATTTTCAAAAATTTGCTGATCAGTAAA
>Ga0209395_1005676_pt1 | contig 13945 bp, 19 predicted proteins | sample GOMGulsemesocosm_3_FD_184635 | JGI IMG/M metagenome (GOLD analysis project Ga0209395, IMG submission 184635) | Methane-oxidizing microbial communities from mesocosms in the Gulf of Mexico - GOM9D Gulf of Mexico (SPAdes) (version 2) | ecosystem: Environmental > Aquatic > Marine > Cold seeps... | reverse complement strand
ATTTTGTAAAAGATAAATTAAATATGACACTACATATTTCAATGAAGATTAAAGATGGATGGGCTGTACTCCCTAAGCGTTGGGTTGTTGAGCGTACATTTTCTTGGTTAAATAATTTTTGACGACTAGCTAAAGACTTTGAGATTTTACCTGCAACTGCCGAAAATATGATAAGAATTGCTATGATAAAATTAACGGTTGCAAAGTGTTTTTAAAGTTTAACCAAACAGCTTCTAAAGGACGTATTAGTGCGATTGGAGCCATTATAGGTTTTATTTTTGTCACTGTTAGTTTATTTCAAGGGAATGTTAATTCCGATGTTTTTCATGCGTGGGTGACTCAGGATTTATTGCCTAAACTTCCTGAGCAGGCTGTTATTGTGATGGATAATGCGGTAGTGGGTCAAACCTGTAGTTATACATAAATATCTCGACCAAACTCGACTTTATTGATCAATAAACCAATCGTAATATCATGCATTTCTTCAGATTTTGAAAAGCAGATCGTTTTACGGGTCAAACGTTTAATCCAGGTTCTTAAATTTTTACGTTCAATTTTTTGCGTATTACCTTTACCTATTTCATGTTTTTCAAGATCAATATGGCGTTCATAAACCCCCCAATCATCTGTGTAATAGCGGGTAATATTTAAAGGCTCAAGTAAGACCTTTAGCTCTTTAAAAACAACATCCTTACGCTTGCCAAAGACATAGGCAAGAATCGTATTCGTTGAATGATCCACAGCAGACCAAATCCAGCTTTGATTCGCCTTTTTTCGACAAATGACCCTTGTTCATCTATTTCAGCCTCTTCACAGGTAAACTCAATTTGGCTATCCACTGTGAGGGGCTGAAAGTTGGGATTTACTTGGACGAGATTTTTTCCCTTTTTTTTAACGTATTGATCACTGTATTTTTATTAATTTTAAGCGCACGCGCGGTATCCCGAATGCCACTGGAATTAATGGCCATTTCAACTATCTTTTCTGTCATACCTGGCTCGCACGCTTTATAGCGATAATTCTGCATAAAGGTCTGTCTTTTACAGTCTTTGTTTTGGCATAAATAGCGTTGGGTGCCGGCAGCACTTTTTCCAGATTTCATGATTTGAGTGCCATTGCACTCGGGGCATTGGATTTTTTGATAACATGTCATAAACTCTCATTATACAGAAAACAACAAGTTCGACCCACTATCCCATTAGCATAAAAAAGCCGCCTCCTACCCAAAGGCAAGAGACGGCTTTTTAACAGTGTATTAAAAAAAACCTTACATTTTAGCTAATACTTTCGCAATGGTTTCACCCATAGCAGAAGGTGTCGGTGCAATCGTGACACCTAAATCTTGCAACATTTCTACTTTCTCTGCGGCACTTTCGCCTGCAGAAGAAATAATCGCGCCCGCATGTCCCATACGACGACCTTTAGGAGCGGTTAAACCCGCAATATAAGCCACCACTGGTTTATTCATGTGTTTAGCAGCATAAACACCTGCTTCAACTTCTTGAGGACCACCAATTTCACCAATCATAAGAACAAGTTTCGTTTCCTCATCTTGTTCAAATTTTTCAAAAATATCACGATGTGAACTACCGTTGATTGGATCACCACCAATACCCACTGATGTTGAAATACCAATGCCTAACTCGCGCATTTGGTCAGCCGCTTCATAACCTAAAGTACCTGAACGCCCAACAACCCCAACAACACCCGATTGATAAATATGCCCTGGCATAATACCTAGCATAGCTTGGTCTGGTGTAATGGTTCCTGCACAGTTAGGGCCAGTTAGAATCATACGTTCGCTTTTAGGAAACTTACGCAAATATTGCTTAACCTTCATCATATCTTGCGTAGGAATACCATCAGTAATCGAAACACAATACTTAATCCCTGCATCCGCCGCTTCCATAATTGAATCCGCCGCAAAAGCAGGCGGTACAAAAATAATACTGGCTTCCGCGCCTTCTTGCTCTACCGATTCTTTTACCGTATTGAATACAGGACGATCTAAATGGGTTTGTCCACCTTTTCCTGGTGTAATCCCACCGACGACATTAGAACCGTAGTTCATCATATCTTGCGCATGAAAAGATCCAATTTTACCGGTGAAACCTTGCACAATCATGCGCGTATCTTTATTGATTAAAATCGCCATTATGCTGCTCCTTCTTTGGCTACTTGCTCATTACGGGCTTGTACTGCTTTTTCGGCCGCTTCTGCGAGTGTCGTTGCCGTAATAATAGGCAAGCCACTTTCGGCAATAATCTTACGGCCTGCTTCTACATTGGTACCTGATAAGCGCACAATTAAAGGAATTTTCATATCGATTTTTCTAACCGCTTGCACAACCCCTTCAGCAATCCAGTCACAACGGTTAATACCCGCAAAGATATTAACCAACATTGCTTTTACGCCTTCATCCGATAAAACTAAACGAAATGCTTTTTCAGTGCGCTCTGCAGAAGCACCACCACCGACATCTAAAAAGTTTGCTGGCTCGCCACCTGCTAACTTAATCATATCCATAGTCGCCATCGCAAGACCCGCGCCATTAATCATACAACCAATATCACCATCTAAACCGACATAACTTAAACCACGGTCAGCCGCCGCCATTTCTTGCGGATGTTCTTGGCTTTTATCGCGTAATTCCGCTACTTTTTGACGACGGAATAAAGCATTATCATCAAAGCCCATTTTGGCATCTAAGGTAATAAGCTCGCCTGCTTTTGTGACCACCAATGGGTTAATTTCTAACATATTGGCATCTAATTCACGCATAGCGCGATAACAGCCACGAATAAATTTTACTGCATGGCTAATTTGTGTAGCTTCTAAGCCTAATGCAAACGCCATTTCTCGCGCTTGAAAATCCAATAAACCTACCGCTGGGTCGATATGAATTTTTTTAATTTTTTCAGGACTATTTTCAGCAAGGTCTTCAATTTCCATACCACCTTCAGCAGAACCTACCATGATGATACTTTCATGAGTACGGTCAACCAAAAAGCTAAAATACAGCTCTTTCTCTATATCAGTACCTGCTTCAATATAAAGACGTGAACAGACTTTTCCTTCAGGGCCTGTTTGGTGTGTCACCAAGCGTTTACCCAACATGCTTTCAGCCGCGGCTTCGACTTCTTCATGAGTAAAACAAATTTTAACGCCTCCTGCTTTACCACGTGCGCCTGAATGAATTTGAGCTTTTACCGCCCAAACACTACCACCAATTTCGCGCGCACGTTGCAGCGCATCTTCTGGACTATAGGCTAAACCACCTTCGGCAATTTTTACGCCATAGCCTTCTAAAATTTCTTTTGCCTGATACTCATGAATATCCATAGCATCCCCTCTAAAACTAAATAGTTAAAATACAAAAAAGGCCGCACAAGGCGACCTTTTCTTACATACAACGGATTATTTATGCTTTTGCTGCAATATCTTCCGCTGTTTTTACCACATTATTTGCCATTTTTTCTGAAGCTGCATCGATTAAACGACCATCTAATGCCGCAGCGCCTTTGCCTTGTGCCGCTGCTTCTTTTAATGCAACTAAAATACGCTTTGCTTTTTCAACTTCAGCCGCAGGCGGTGTGAATACATCATTCGCTAAGGCGATTTGTGATGGGTGAATCGCCCATTTACCTTCACAACCTAAAGCCGCGGCTCTTCTTGCTGCATCTTTATAGCCATCAGGATCTTTAATATCTCCAAAAGGTCCATCAATCGCACGTAAACCGTACGCACGACACGCAACCGTCATACGACTAATTGCATAATGCCATTGGTCGCCAGGATAATCTGGATTTAAGCCACCGATATTCGTTGTTCTAGCACGGTTGCTGGCTGCATAATCTGCCACACCAAAATGTAAAGCTTCTAAACGCCCACCAATCGAACCTTGTTTTGCAATATCTTCAACATTAGCCATACCTAAAGCCGTTTCGATTAAGCATTCGATACCAATTTTCTTAGTCATGCCTTGTTGCATTTCTAGTTGGTTTAACATGGATTCAACCATATAAACATCACTATAAACACCGACTTTAGGAATTAAAATCGTATCAATTTTATCACCACATTGCTCAACTAAATCAACAACATCACGAACCATATATTGCGTATCTAAACCATTAATACGAATCGAAACAGTAATACCTTTACCTGCCCAATCTAATTCGTTAATGGCTTTGATGACATTTTTACGTGCCTGTAATTTGTCATCAGGGGCAACCGCATCTTCAAGATCAAGAAAAATAACATCCACGCCGCTGTTTAATGCCTTTTCAAACATTTCTGGGCTAGATCCTGGAACGGCTAATTCACAACGCTGAACGCGCTGAGAGTTTGCTTCATATAAGGTATGACTCATTAGATAGCTTCCTACTTCTATAAAAAATAAAGGCTTTTACTGATTCGGTTTTCCCAACCTGAATCGAAAAATTAACCAACAATTATACTGTTTAGTCTGCCCTTGTCAATAAGGAGAACATTATATAATCTATTTATCAATGGCTTAGGATAAATTCACATTTAAAAAGGCAAAAAAAATGCGCTTAGCTAGTTTGGTAGCTAAACGCATACAGGTTCTATCCGGTAAAACAAAACCTTAATAAACTCTAAATTCTACTTGGAGGTAAGAATATATTTGTAAGTTGCAGCTATTCTATCGCTGCTTAGACCATTTGAAAATGTGGCATATTGACGCGTGACAAATTGTCGCAACCTATATTCTCCCTCCTACACCGGTTTATACTGAAAAAGAAGAACCACAACCACAGGTTGTTGCTGCATTCGGATTGCGAATCACAAACTGAGAACCCGATAAATCTTCTTTATAATCAATTTCCGCACCATTTAGGTACTGAATACTCATTGAATCAATTAAAACGGTCACCCCGCCATTTTCAACATGGGTATCGTCTTCTGCCACTTCTTCATCAAAGGTAAAGCCGTACTGAAAACCAGAACAACCGCCGCCTGAAATATACACGCGGAGTTTTAAATCCTCGTTACCTTCTTCAGCAATTAAATTGCCTACTTTTTTTGCTGCACTGTCTGTAAAAATAATAGGTTCTGCCATGATATTTTCCTGCTAAATAGTTGTTATCTTTAAAATTATGTCAATCCTGAGTATTTTAGTCAAGAATTAAGGATATAAAGCGACCGTTCGTAAACCTAGTTGCTCATTAAAGCCAAACATAAGATTCATATTTTGCACCGCTTGCCCTGCTGCGCCCTTGACTAAATTATCAATCACAGATAAAACCACCACCGTATTACCCCCTTGAGGCACGAGCACAGAAATCTGACAATGATTACTGCCTTTTACATTACGCGTATCAGGATGCACCCCTTCAGGCAACACAGAAACAAACGCCTCATTCTTATATCGCTCTTCATATAAAGCCTGTAAATTCATACTTGCATCGCCTGAAAACTGGGCATATAAAGTCGCATGAATCCCTCGAATCATAGGCACAAGATGCGGGACAAAGGTTAAACCGACCTGTTGCTGAGCAATTTTAGATAAACCTTGTCTAATTTCAGGCAAATGACGATGGCCTTGCGCAGCATACGCCTTAAAACTTTCGCCCGTCTCGCTCATTAAAGCCGAAACTTTCGCGCCACGACCGGCACCACTCACACCCGATTTCACATCGGCAATTAAGCTATCGGAATTCACCAAGCCCTGCTCAATTAAAGGTAAAAAACCCAACTGCGTGGCCGTTGGATAACACCCTGCACACGCAATTAAATTTGCCTCACGAATTTGCTCACGATTAAGCTCAGGCAAACCATACACCGCCTCTGCAATTAAATCAGGACAAGCGTGTTCCATGCCATACCATTTTGACCACTCTTGCACATCGGTAAGACGAAAATCAGCGGATAAATCAATCACCTTGACCCCAGCGACTAAAAGCTGTTCCGCCATCAACATCGCCGTGCCATTCGGGGTGGCAAAAAACACCACATCGCACTGGGATAATGCCTTTACATCAGGCTGAGAAAAACACACATCAATATATCCCCTTAAATTAGGATACGAGGCATCCACCCTTAGGCCTGCATCGGAACGAGACGTTACCACTTTCACTTCCACTTCATCATGCAAAGCTAAAATGCGTAATAATTCCACCCCTGTATACCCTGTACCACCTACAATTCCTGCTTGAATCATTGACCAATCCTTACTTATCTAAACATTTATCACTCGATAGCCTTATTTTAAAGGCACCCAGCTACTATAAAAAATATGGTTCATTTTCTGCATAACCGCCGCCACCAATTTAACAAATAACTCCATCACAAAATGGCATTTGCTGGGGCGTACAATATCTACAAATAAACAGTAACGCGCCTCATCCGATTGATTAAACGATTGATGCGACAAAGTATCATCAAAAATAAACAACTTTTTATCCGCCCAACGATTTTCAACCGCGCGCACTTTAATATACGATTCACGACTTTGAATATCATTAATATTATAAAGCACCCGAAGAGTGGTTCTCAGCGGGCCATAATGTTCATCTGTCGATTCACTTTTATTAAACATCGAAACACCGATGGTTTTAATATACTTGTACTCTTGATGAAACGCAGGAACGGTATAAAAATTTTCAATATTATTGCCATACCATTTAAAGAAAATCATACTGCGCTTTTCTTGCTCTGCCCGACTGGCTATTTCCTCAATAATATTTTCTGAACCCACCGCCGCCAAAACCTGTTGAATTTCTTGCTGACACGCTTCTGGTAAATCGTCCATCTGATAAATCTTTTTATTGATAAACGGCAGTGTAAAAATATCCATTAAAATATTAAACGGTGACAAAGCCCAAGTCGGCACTCCATTACCAAAGAAATATCGATACAGCATTCGGCCATCTTTCGCACTGTTACGACTGACATCGTACGCGCCACACAGCACATAAAATAATATCACTTCTGGCAGAAAATAACTCAATGCTCCCAGAAATAAAAACCAAATAATAGATTGTATTAAAAACTTCTTTTTTCTCTGCGCAAAATACTCTTGTTGCATACATTCCTCACTAATCAAAAATAATACGGTTATTCTTTGTCGATTTCAGCCAATAAAAACTCAACCTCTAAAAGCATTTTGTGTCTAAAAACCAAAAACCGCCAACGACTGCCCCCGCACTGTTTCCATAGCATCGCAGAACGTAAGCCCGCTAATAATAAACTGCGCACTTTATTAATATTTTCCGAACTCGACAGGTAACTGTGCTCGCCATTTACCATAATTCGTGGCGCTAAGGTACTGACCGTTGAATGGTAAATATCCGCAAGGTTAGCCAGCACGTTTTGATGCGTTATACCAAAATGTTCACTTTGTAATTTAGCCGTTTTAATTTTTTGATGCACACTGGCTTGCATCGCCTTATCTTTGGAAAATTTATTTTCTAAAAACACAATAGAGGCGGCATAACGGGCTTGATCGGCATTGGTAATCTGCGTGGTACTCAGTTGCTTATGTAATTGCTGTAAACCTGTTTTAACGCCTGAAAGTCCGCCGTAAATATCCACTGGATTATCCATTTCAAAAATCAGCAAACTGTTAATACACACCTCTAAATCATGCGTATTCACTTCCCCCTTAGTCGCTAATTTGTCCACTAAATACACAGCCTGCGCGACACCCGCCAAGCTAATCGTTTGATAGGTAATTGTTTTAAATGACATAGGGTTAACAACTCTTCGTGGCAGAACAAACTGGCTCTGTTGGGCGATGATCCTTTAACCACCCCCCCATACCATTGGATAAATGCGCTATATTCGGCAACTTTAATTGCTCAGTTAAATAACGCCCCACCTTGCCACTACGATTACCTGAGCGGCAAACTAATATCACCTTTTGATTGGGGTGGGTCTTTAATTTCTGCATATCAGCCAGCCATTTTTCTGGATTTGAATACCCATTTTTATCAAAAAAACTTAAAGGATGGCTACGTGGAATTAAGCCTGTTTGTTGCCATTCTTGTGGTGTGCGAATATCAATCACTAAAGCGCCTTGCTCAGATTGCTGACCGACTTCGATCACATTCAAATTCGTTAAAGACTCTGCCCATAAAAAAGGCGCATGAGATAAAGATAAAATTAATAAAGTGCGTTTAAGAAACATAGGGCTTGTAAGGGGTAAAGGTAACAATAATACTAAATTTATATCATGATTAATGTTTATGAGTCGAGTATGATATTCAGTTATTTTATTTATACAAAGGAGTTTCTAATGACTGATAACATCAAATTAACCGTAACTGGAATGAAATGTGGCGGCTGTGAAAAAACAATCACAGATACTTTACTCGCGACGGAAGGTGTAAGTAATGTGCTTGCCAATCACACTGAAAACAGCGTAGACGTTGAATTTGACAGCACAGTTATTGAAGAAGATGATCTGATTGAAAAGATTGAAAGTGCAGGATTTACGGTAGAAGATTAAGCAACTTCTCATTATCCACAGACCTCTAAACGATGCAAATTACGTCATTCCTGCACGTTTTTAGCAGGAATCCATGCCCAACGCGGATTCCCGATCAACAGAGCTCGGGAATGACGATTTTCATCTGCCTTTACCCGTGAATAATGAGAAGTTACAAGATTAACAAAAACGTATTGATTTTAACAGGGTGTTACACCGCTAACAGCCTCAATAATAGAGAGAAAGAATAATGAGCGATGAAAATTCCCCTCACGATTCAAAGCAGGCTATCACCGAAGTTCGCCTGTCTATTTTAGGAATGCGCTGTGCAGGCTGTGTTGCCCCTGTTGAAAACGCATTACTGGCTGTAGCAGGCGTCACCGCTGTTAAAGTTAATCTGGCAGACCATTCTGCCATGGTGCAGGGGGAAGCCGATGCAGGCTTATTAAAACAAGCTCTGCAAACCGCCGGTTACGATGGTGCAGTGATGGAAGGCTTTGAAGACCCTGCTGTACAAGAAGCCATGGAACTCGCGCGTTATCAAAAACTGGTACGCAAAGCATGGGTTGCAGGGCTATTTGGTATACCTCTTATGGTGGTTAGCCATTTTGGTGGAGTACCCGATATTGGTTCCGCAACAGGTAATTGGTTTTGGCCTGAAATTGCCATTATCACACTCGCTGTTTTATATTATTCAGGCGGGCATTTCTTTGTTGGAGCCGTTAAATCGTTACGTGCTGGCCAAGCCAACATGGACACCTTGATTGCTTTAGGCACGGGATCGGCGTGGCTGTATTCCTGTGTGGTCATTGATTATGCAGACTATTTACCTTCCTTATCCACCCATGCCTATTTTGAAGCCTCTGCTATTATTCTTGCCTTCATTAATTTTGGAGCGGCCTTAGAAACCAAGGCACGGGGTAAAACCTCCAGTGCTATTCGCGCGTTAATTGGCTTACAACCCCGTACCGCTCGGGTGGTTCGAGAAGGACAAGAACTGGATATTCCGATTGAAGAAGTCGGTTTAGGCGAAACCTTACGCGTTCGACCTGGTGAAAAAATCGCCGTTGATGGCGTAGTGGTTGAAGGGCATTCTAGCGTGGATGAATCCATGCTCACAGGTGAATCCCTCCCTGTAGAAAAAACAGAAGGCTCTAAGATTGCAGCCGGAACCATGAATCAAAAAGGCAGCTTCTTATATACAGCCACCCGAATTGGTCGTGATACCGCATTAGCACAAATTATTAAATCGGTGCGTCAAGCCCAAGGCAGCAAACCTGAATTAGCCAAACTGGCAGATAAAATTGCCAGCATCTTTGTCCCTGTTGTGGTCAGTATTGCCGTGTTAACTTTTATTGTTTGGTTAAGCTTTGGTCCTGAACCTTCACTGGCTTACGCTTTTGTTACCGCCATGACCGTATTAGTCATTGCTTGTCCTTGTGCTTTAGGACTGGCTACACCGATTTCAGTGATGGTCGCCGTGGGGCGTTCAGCGCAAGCGGGTATTTTGATTCGTAATGGCGATGCCTTACAAACCGCAGGCACGATTAATTGTTTAGTGGTGGATAAAACAGGCACCGTCACCGAAGGCAAGCCCACCGTTTCTATGATTGAAGCCATGGGAAATTATACGCAAGATGAAGTATTACAGTTTGCTGCCAGTATCGAAAAAGGGTCTGAACACCCGTTAGCCGATGCCATTATGCAAGCCGCAGCAGAAAAATCGCTCAAATTAATCCGCGCTAAAAAATTCACCGCCGTGGCTGGTCATGGTGTTTCTGCCATGCTCAAAGATAAAGCGGTTCTATTTGGTAATAGCGCATTAATGGAAGCCGAAGGTGTTGCCTATGAGGCTTACACGGCCCGTATGCAATATCTAGCCGAACAAGGACAAACACCGATGTTACTGGCGGTAAATAATCAAATTGCCGCTGTTATTGCGGTAGCAGACCCCATTAAAAGCGATTCTGCGCAAGCCATTCAATCCTTAAAAGATCAAGGGGTGCGTGTCTTAATGGTCACAGGTGATAACCAACACACCGCACAAGCCATTGCGGATAAAGCAGGCATTCGAGAAGTTAAAGCACAAGTATTACCTGAAGATAAAGCCGCGATTGTGAAACAACTTCAAGCCGAGGGTTTGATTGTCGGTATGGTCGGAGATGGTATTAATGATGCGCCTGCCTTGGCTCAAGCCAATGTCGGTATTGCCATTGGTACAGGAACCGATGTCGCCATCGAAAGTGCAGATATTGTAGTCTTACAAGGTTCTTTACTAAAAGTACCTGAAGCGATGCTACTTTCCAAAGCCACGGTAAAAAATATCCGCCAAAACCTATTCGGGGCCTTTATTTACAATTCACTCAGTATTCCCATTGCCGCAGGCTTACTCTTTCCTGTATTTGGTATTTTACTCAGCCCAATGATTGCAGGGGCGGCCATGGCCATGTCTTCGGTCACTGTCGTTGCAAATGCCAATCGCTTACGCTGGATGAATCTAAACGACACAGAAAGCAAAAACTACAAACAACAAGCTTTAGAATTACTCGAAGCGTTTAAAAAAAGCGTGGCTTAACATGCAAATTACCTCTATAGAACACGATATTCTTACAACAGTCCATAGATTGCCTATTGATAAACAAAAAGAAATACTCGATTTTAGTCTATTTTTACAGAATAGAACTGACATAGCAGAAAAATCACAACCCTCCCAATTTTCAAGTAGCTTACAAGCTTTTTTAGAGGAGGCTAAAGCAACCCCCTTACATATTGAAATGGATATATTTGAAAGGGATAAAGCAATCAGTAGTGGGCGAGATTTTCAAATATGAGTTTATTATATTTATTAGATACTAACATTATATCTGAACCGTTAAAGGATAAGCCCAATTTACAAGTCATTAATCTAATTAATAAATATCATTCACAACTCGCATTACCCGCTTTTGTTGTTTATGAGATTTTAAAGGGAGCCTATACACTCCCTTTATCCGCCAAAAGAACACGTATTTTACAATACATTGACACTATTCTATCTCAACTCCCAGTACTAGCCTATACAGAACAAGCGGCTATATGGCATGGAAAGGAAATGGCACGATTACAGAAAGCAGGAAAAACAGCTTCTTTTCTTGATTCCCAGATTGCAGCAGTAGCGCAAGTCAATCATTTAATTTTAGTAACCCGTAATACAAAAGACTTCCAGTATTTTGAAGGCTTAAATATGACTAATTGGTTTGAATAAAACAAGGACTCCTTATGCAAATGCGTTTATCAGATATACAACAACACATCGGTGGTGATTTAGTCGGTGATGCCAATACAGTCGTACAGGCGGTTAATTCTCTTGATTTAGCCGTTGCAGGGGATATTTCATTTGCCGAAAATGATAAATACCTAAGTGCCGCAGAAAACAGTCAAGCCTCTATACTCTTAGTACCAAAAAGTTTTCCCGATTTAGCAGGAAAAAATTTACTTAAAGTGGATAAGCCTAAAGAACTGTTTATAGGCATTATGAGTTTGTTTGTTGATAACAGCCTGCCCTTTTCTGGCATTCATGCCTCGGCAGCCCTTGCTGAACAAGGAGTTAAATTAGCGGATGATGTGGCTATAGCGGCTCAGGTTAATATCCAAAAAAACGTGCGTATTGGCACAGGTAGCTCGATTGATGCTAATACGTATATTGCGCACGATGTTACCATTGGCGAACACTGCCGTATTGGCCCAAATGTCTCTATCTTATCTAAAGTCACGATTGGCGATCATGTCACCATTCATGCAGGTACAGTGATTGGCGGCGATGGATTTGGTTATTATTGGGATGGTGAAAAACAAAAGAAAGTGCCTCAGTTAGGCGGCGTGATTATTGAAGACCACGTAGAAATTGGCTGTAACGTTTGTATTGACCGCGCCACCTTTGGTATGACCCGTATTGGTAAAGGCACTAAAATTGATAACCTAGTGCAAATTGCACATAATAATACCATCGGAGAGCATTGTATTATCGTGTCTCATGTCGGCTTATCGGGCAGTGTTACTTTAGGCAACCGAGTTACCTTGGCGGGACAAGTGGGCATTGCTGACCACATCACTATGGGCGATGGCTCAACTGCCGCTGCGCGCACCGGTATTTCTAAAGATGTGCAAGCCAATCAAGTCGTCTGGGGCGCACCCAACCGCCCGATTAAACAAGTGATGCGCGAGCTGGCCAGCATTCCTAAACTGCCTGCTTTATTAAAACAAGTTAAGAAAATGACCAGCCGCTTAACCGAGTTGGAAGAACGATTAGCCTCATTGGATAAATAGGTAGTGGGTCGAACTTGTTGTTTTCTGTATAATGAGAGTTTATGACATGTTACCAAGAAATTCACTACCCACATTGTGACAGTACTTAAATAATAAAATCTGGCAAAAGTGCTACAGGAACTCAACGCTATTTATGCCAAAACAAAGACTGTAAAAGACAGACCTTTATGCAGAATTATCGCTATACAGCGTACGAGCCAGGTATGACAGAAAAGATAGTTGAAATGGCCATTAATGCCAGTGGCATTAGGGATACCGCGCGTGTGCTTAAAATTAATAAAAATACAGTGATCAATACGTTAAAAAAAAGGGCAAAAATCTTGTCCAAGTAAATCCCAACTTTCAGCCCCTCACAGTGGATAGCCAAATTGGATTTACCTGTGAAGAGGCTGAAATAGATGAACAATGGTCATTTGTTGAAAAAAAGGCGAATCAACGCTGGATTTGGTATGCTGTGGATCATTCAACGAATACGATTCTTGCTTATGTCTTTGGCAAGCGTAAGGATGTTGTTTTTAAAGAGCTAAAGGTCTTACTTGAGCCTTTAAACATTACCCGCTATTACACAGATGACTGGGCGTGCTTATGAACGCCATATTGATCTTGAAAAACATGAAATAGGTAAATGTAATACACAAAAAATTGAACGTAAAAATTTAAATTTAAGAACCTGGATTAAACGTTTGACCCGTAAAACGATCTTCTTTTCAAAATCTGAAGAAATGCATGATATTACGATTGGTTTATTGATCAATAAAGTCGAGTTTGGTCGAGATATTTATACGTAACTACAGATTTGACCCACTACCTAACCAGAGTTCGGGATAAGCTAATCTAAAATGGACAATAAATCATCTCTTCGAATATTAAGAAGCTGTTTGGTTAATGTGATTTCTGTAAAATCAAATATTTTTTGGTGATAAATGGGATATTCAAGTGATTTACATGATGATGAGTGGGATGTAATCGCAAGCAATTTTCAGCCTAAAAGCAGAAGAGGCAGACCTCGTGAGCATTCTCAAAAAGATATAGTCAATGCAATTCTATATGTTTTGAAAGGGGGTATTACTTGGCGAATGATGCCCAATGACTTACCACCATGGCAAACCGTTTATGACCACTTTAGTCGTTGGAATAAGCGTGGAGTATGGGAAGTAGTTTTAGATAAATTAAACCGTAAAGCTCGTA
>Ga0209395_1005674_pt1 | contig 13949 bp, 11 predicted proteins | sample GOMGulsemesocosm_3_FD_184635 | JGI IMG/M metagenome (GOLD analysis project Ga0209395, IMG submission 184635) | Methane-oxidizing microbial communities from mesocosms in the Gulf of Mexico - GOM9D Gulf of Mexico (SPAdes) (version 2) | ecosystem: Environmental > Aquatic > Marine > Cold seeps... | reverse complement strand
GTTATGTGGGCCTTATCTCAAATAAGCAGGCAGAGCGTACAAGAGCGGGTGCAAGCGTCATTATTTTTAGAGTGGCAGTCACCCAAGCGCTTGAAAGTCGAGAAAAAAAGGCAACTTGATGTACGTGAATTAGAGCTATTAGCATCAAGGTTTGTTGGTGTAAAAAAGGCGCAAATTAATTTTAATTACTTTTTATCCTCTCACGATAAAAAGACGTTAGGCAATGTTACTTATAATCAACAATTGCTTCAGCATACCGAAAATACCTTAGCGACAGTCATGGGGTCATCATCAGCACGATTAGTGTTGTCTTCTGCGTTAGATGGCCGAGATATTGCCCTTGATGAGTTAGCTGTACTGGTTGAAGATGCATCGAGTCAGCGGCAAGAGTTTTCTCAACACTTACTACAAAGTGCCATTGAAAATGCCAGTGAGGGTATTTCTATTGTTGATGATGAATTGCGCTTAGTTGCTTGGAATAAGAAATATTTAGATTTATTCGAATATCCATCAGAGTTGGTATATATGGGCAGCCCAATATCGGCACTCATTCGACATAATGTTAAACGAGGACTGTGTGGCTCTGGTGATATTGAATCACAAGTAGAACGTCGTCTAGACTTTTTACGAAAAGGTAGTCCACACAGCTCAGAACGGCAACAAGCGAGTGGTCAAACTATCCGTATAGAAGGAAATCCGTTACCCGGTGGCGGTTTTGTTATGCTGTTCTCTGATATCACTGCCTATCGACAAGCTGAGCAAGTACTTAAAGAAGCCAATCTTGATCTTGAGACCCGTGTTTATGAACGTACGCTAACGTTAGCCAAAACTAATGAAGCGCTGGCGAAAGCACATGAAAAAGCAGAACAAGCGCATTTGAAGAAAAGTCAGTATTTAAATGCTTGTAGTCACGATCTAATGCAACCACTTGAAGCTGCGAGGTTATTCACCTCGGCATTGTCAGAGCAAAGTAATTTGACTACTGTGCAGCAAAGGCAGGTAGAGAATATCGATAGATCTCTTAAAGCGGCGAATGATTTATTAGCCGATTTGGCTGAAATTGCACGATTAGAAAGTGGTAATATCAAAGCTAATATTCAAGTGTTTGCACTGAACGACCTCTTTGAAGATTTAGCACAAGAATTTTCGGCCCTTGCTATCGAGCAGTCAGTAGAGTTCCGTTTAGTCGCAAGTAAAGTTTGGGTTAAGTCTGACCGCCAGTTACTAAGGCGTATTATTCAAAATCTTGTGGGTAATGCGTTTAGATATGCTAGCCCAGGTAAAGTTTTATTAGGCGCGCGAGTATTTAATAGCCAAGTTATTATTCAAATTTTAGACAACGGTCCGGGTATTCCAGTTGAGAAACAGGTACTCGTTTTTGAACAATTTACTCAACTCAGTACCCCCAATAATCATGCTGGTAGGGGCTTAGGTTTAGGGCTAAATATTACACAGAGTTTGGCGCAGTTATTGGGCCACACGCTAAGCTTACAATCAAAAGCGATGCAAGGGTGTAAATTTTCTGTTCATGTAGAACAGGCACAAGCTGTTGTACAGAGTAGAGTCATTACTACCCCTAGTTTTAATGTCGCCCTTAAAGATATCACTGTGTTATGTATCGATAATGATCCTGATGTACTTAGCGGTATGGTAGAGCTCTTATCTGCTTGGCAATGTAATATTTTAGCGGCAGATTCCAGAGAAACTGCCCTTGAAGAATTTACTAATCACAGTAATGAGATAGATATATTACTGGTTGATTACCAGCTCGGTTATCAAAGTGACGATCCACAAGGGAAACAAGTTGATGGCTTAACCTTGATTAAAGACATTCGTAACCAGTGCCATCATTCATTACCTGCAATATTAATCACTGCGACAACCGAAGCTGGCATTGAAGAAAAGGCGAAAAGTTATGATGTGGGTTATATGCGTAAGCTAGTAAAACCAGCAGCTTTAAGAGCAATGATGAGTGCTATGCTGGCGAAGAAATTACAAGCAGATTATGTGGGGTATAGTTAGGCCAAGTTAGATGACGATATCTTTTGTCTGGAGTACTCATCATGATGAGTGTGCGGTTATAAGTTAGCGCGAAAAAATTACAAGCAGATTATGTTGGTTATAGTTAGGCTAAGTCAGATGACGATATATTTTGTCTGGAGTACTCATCATGATGAGCGCGCGATTATAAGTGAGGGCGTAAAAACCACCAGCAGATTATGCGTATTACGCATAGTCGTCTTAACATGTTGAATAATAGGTGATTACAAAGCTGTTACATATTATGTAACAGCTTTTTTAATGCGTTGAAACTTAGCTATGTGGTATATGTTAGAAAAAGTTGGGGAACTCTAGTTGCTTTTAGTGTTCTCATTTATTCAATATAGTTAAAACCTACGATATGGATCTCACTTAATGAAGAAAGCTTCACTGCTAAACAATAAAACCATTTTTCCCTTACTTGCTGTTATTGGTTGTATCACTTCGTTAACTACTTTCGCTAGCAAGTCGAATGCTGTGGATTTCAGTGAAGTGATTATGAACTCTCCATATAAACTCACTCAAGAAATTATTGCTGCAGATGTACTGCCCAATAAAGGTAAAGAGTTAGTTACTTTTTCAGTTGATGAAAAGAGCAACCGCTGGTTAATGATTTATCAACTAAACAATGAAACAAAACAGTATGTTGTAGCAGAACAGATTATTGTACCTAAGCATTTTTATCGCTTTGATTTAAGCGAGCTAAAACCTGAGGAATTAGAGGGGGGCAATCAAAATATTTATTTTCTTTCAGCCGACTCATTAACACTTTATAAAAATGAAAAGTTCAAGAAACTGGCAAGCATCAACTCATTGTATGTGCAAGATCAAGCGGACTTTTTAAGTAAAGGAAACTTTATTCAAGATTTAAATAACGACAATTTTGATGATGCTATCATCGCGGATTTTACGAAAACACATGTTTTCATTGGCCAGGGAATGAATAGTTTTGCTAAGCAAACATTACCAATAAAACCAGAAGTTCGTGTTTTGTCAGCAGGTGCGACCTATACCGAAACTAAATTATATTTCAGTGATATTAATTTCGATCAAAAAACAGATATTTTATTGGTGGGTGATGGGGACATGGTAGTTTACCCACAAACAAATCAGAGTCAATTTTCTCGTACAGCAGTTAATATACCGATTAATGAAGCCATCAGCGGAACTGATTGGTGGAAGAAGCGTGATGAAAGTGGTGAGCAACTCGATCAAAGTGATTTGGAATACAGGAAATTAGCAGAACTTAGGGATGTGAATGCTGATGATATTATTGACATGATCGTACTCTATACTAAGTCCTCGGGTGTACTTGATAAAGTGAATGATTATGAAATATTTCTTGGGAAACAAAACGAAGGGATGTTGAGTTATTCCCAAGAGGCTGACAGTGTTATTCATACCGAAGGTACATTAACGGGCTTAGAGTTTGTTGATATTGATAATGATGAAAAACTGGAGGTATTACTTGCAGGTTTTGATATTGGTTTATCACAGATTATTGGTGCTTTGGTTACAGGGGGCATTGACCAAGATGTTTACGTTTTTAAGATGAGTGACCAAGATAAATTTCCAGCCAAGCCGGCGATAAAAAAGGGTGTTGAACTGACCTTTAGTCTAAGCTCAGGACAGAGTGGTAGTGCTGTGGTTAAGTTGGCAGACTTAAATGGCGATGGCCTAAAAGAGCTAATCTTGTCGGATGATGATGATGAATTGAAAATATATTTAGGTAAAAAAGCGACTAAAAGTAGCAAGCGTCAGCGCTCATTTAATAAACGTAGTGTTAGTTATGATACGCAGTTACCTAAAGATGGAAATCTTGTCATGGTTGATGATTTAAATGGTGACGGTAAAGACGATTTACTGATGAAATTTTCTCGCCTGGATGGCGAAGGGAAGGCTAAAGAGTTTAAAGTGCTCTTTTCACAATAGTTTGCATAGCCATTTTATAACAATACCCCGGTGAACTGTAACTAAGTTAACGAGTTAAGAATGAAACAAGCGATTTGTGGTTATCATCAAGACGAAGAGCATCATTGGGTAGCAAGACTTGCTTGTGGTCACTTTCAACATGTTAGGCACAAACCGCCTTTTATAAATCGACCTTGGGTAGTTTCACCGAGTGGGCGCCACAGTATGTTGGGACAGTTATTAAAATGTAAGAAATGTGATGAGGGTGCACCCCAAGATATAGTTTGAGGCTTTAAAAGGTTATTGCTTGGTAAAGCAATAACCTCATCGAAGAAGCGCTTGAGCAAACTCACTTCATCGTTGCTTTGAGTTGGAATAGCTCAAGCACTCTGAAACAAGCATCTTGAATGGCAACGGGCATAAACCAGCTATAATGTACTGGCTTTTGACCACATAGAATCAGCAGCTTGGAATTGCCCTTGTTGGCTATGAACATGCGCTAACGCTTGTAAATCTTGACGGTCATATTGCTTACCATACTCCTCGTCTTCTAGTTTTATCAAGCTGCCAAAAGCCTTTTCTGCCATAGAATATTGTTTACTTTTCAAGGCTAAATGTCCTAAACAACTAAGCCATTTGCCACTGTGAACATTTTTATGGAGCTGCTTTTGTACGATCACAATTAATTCATCAGCATGCTTAATGGGCAAGGTACGAATTTTCTTTAAAAACTCAGTGCTTGGCGACTTTTTAAAAAGAGGAACCAATAACTTATTTAGTGGGTCAATAATTTCGTTTTCTGCTAATACTCTGCAATAAGCAATGAGTACAGCCTCGCGTTGTTTAACCTTTCGGCTCAGTCCATTCCAATTATCGTGTAATGCTTTACTATCATGTTGCTTGATTGTGTCATTAAAGCTTCCTAAATAGGCGAGTCTCTCCCACGTTTGAACTCTTTCGTCGGTAATTGTTTTTTCTTTACGTGCCGCTGCTAAGTAATGTATTGCCTGAGTAAAGCGCTGCTCAATGATGCATAAATCAATTTCGAGTGTTAATAAGCGCGCATCATGGCCAATTTGTTTGTGATTTTCATCAATGAGTGTGCGTGCTTTAGCGTATGCTTCAGTGTTATCTTGGTTCATTAACAGTTTAATGTTCACAATGACACTTTCTAATCCCACGTCTTTTAGTTTAACTGTTTCTTTATCCAATAATGCTAAGTAGTGGTTAGTATTGCTGTTTAGGTCTAATTTTGCTGATGCTGATGCCGCCAGTAGGTAAGCACTTTGCTTACGTTTTGATGGAATCGCACTTTTAGCAAATAATTCTTCTGCTTGGCTATAGTCTTCAAGCATATAAGCAGCTAGACCTTTATTGAAATTGGCAATACCTCGACGTTGTCCGGCGAAAGCGAGTTTATTCCAAGTGCCAAAACTAAAGTTTAAACCTCCACGTACCAGCTTTAGGCTAATAATTAGCGCAATGAATAGCAGTGTTAACATAATACCGGCAGATAACACGGTTAGTTCAATGGTGGTATTGCCCATAGCGATAAGAATGTATCCTTTTTCATCAATCAAAAAAGGACTTACTGCCATTACACATAGAAAAATAATAAAGATGATAATAAGACGGATCATAGCTGACCTCCGCTCGCTTCTTCATTTACCGGTTCTGGACTATTTTCTGGTGAAGCTATTTTGTCGGCCTTTTCGCTAATTGTTATATTTTCAGCAGGTTCATTTTCATTGCTTTTAGGTGGCTCATTTTGGGGCTCTATACTCAGAGGTTTTGTTCCTAGCTTGCTATCTAGAAGCAAGTGCTTAATTGCGGCTAATGAACGTAAATCACTTGGGTAATCATAATATATTTTGTGTTGCTTGAGTTGCTCTATCGAGTTATAAAAACTTTTGTTTGCTGCTAAGTTCATATCAAAAAACTCATTTAACCATTGCTGAATATCAAGTAAAGTTTGTTGATAAACGTCTTCTTTTTGTTCGCTCGCGGCCCACTGAGCCAATTGCACTTTTAAGCCGAGGTTCTGTTTTAAATGTTGCTGTTGATCAGGCGCGAGTAAAGGCTCAGCCATGCCAGTTCTTCGACGAACAGTGATAAAATCGTTGAGGAATTTCTGCCATGTTTTGGCCAAATTCTCTTGCCAGTCATTTATATCATCAGATAATACGAAATCTTCTTGGTTTTGAACGAGTGTTTGAGCTAAATTCACGCCGGCGAGTGATAAAGTTGGCACCTGTTTGTTAAGTGCCATTAAGGTCAAAATAGCTTCTTGATTTTTCAAGGCCGGCATTAATGCTAAACTTTCAATATCTTCATTAATTAATGCCCGTACAGGCAAAAATTTAGGCTGGTTTAATTCTTTAAGGCGACTGTCTGCGTCACGTAATAAATTGATAGCTGCTGTAGTATCTCGCTCAAGCCACATAGTGCGTGCGGCTACACGAACAAGATACTCTGCTTCATGTACTAACCAATCACTAGGTTGGCGCTGACTTACTTCTTGCTCTAACTGACTCATTTGAGCAGTCAATCGCTGTATTTGACTATCACTATCAAGGTGTGATTGTTTTGCACTTTGCTGAGACTGAATCGACACTTTATTTTGCTGCTGTAACTGACGATTAAACTCTGCTGTTAGGCTAGTTTTAAGTTGTTCTTGGCTCTGCTGTATTATTTGTTGGTTTTCTTGCTTCATAGATAACAGCTGCGCAGAATTTTGCTGCTGTTGCCAAACATAATGACCGATAGAAGAGAAAATACTAACCGCGGCAAGCGCAATAGCAATTGTGGCTGCTTTGTTAGACGCCTTTCCTGTTTTTGGAGTGCCAGTCTTTGAGGTCGTATGCTTAGCCGATTGTAACGGTTTAGTACTTGTTGATGAAGGTGAGTTTTTAGCGGCTATAGCAGCTGAATCGTTTTTAGTGTTGGCGCCAGACGATGATGTGGCGGCCTCTTTTATTTCGGTTTTATTATTATCCGAAAGTTTTTGTTCAGAGACATCTTTATCCGTCATGATTCTATGTTCCATCGTTATTTACTTAAAATAGGCGTACGATCAAGAGAGTGCTTGTAACGTTTTACAGAGTATTTGAGAATTGGCACTTTGAGTATTCATTACATGAATTAAACCCAAGTCTTTAGCATTCTGTTCAATACGTTCACTGACCACAATCCATAGACATTGAGTCTGCCAATAATTATCTGTGTTATCAGTTGCACTCGTAAGGTACTTTATTAAGGCTAATAATATATCGTTACTGGTAATGACAATACAGTTAATTTGTTGTGCTTGCCATTGCGTAGCAATATTTTTTGGTAATGTTCGCCATACACGTTGGTAGCTTTCAATATAACTGACGTCAGCACCGCGCTGTATTAGACAGTTGGCAATATGTTCTCGACCACCATTACCACGAAATATCACTACTTTCTTATTTCTAACATGGGCAAGTTCAGTTAGCTTTAGTAAACCCTCACTATGCTCTTGTTGTTGTGGTGGAGACAAAACTTGAGTTATTCCTAGTGCCAATAATGCTTGTTTAGTAGCATTACCGACGGCAATAAATAATTGTGATGAACCCTTTGGCAAAGAGTTCACAAGAAAAGGAGAGCTGGCGTGGGCAAACTCTACCGCAGCAACACTAACAAAAATGAGTATGTCGGCAGACTGTAGTGCTGTGTTTGTTGCTTGTGTGCTGGCGTAAGGTTGATAATCAAATAGGGCTTGGCAGGTATTGGTTATGTCTTGCTCATTAAGTAATAGGGCAAGTTGTTGAGCTTTTGCTTCAGGCCGAGTAATTAATACCTTAAGTGGTTTAGGTATCAACTGCGCAAAAGGTATCGCCCCAAGGCTAGGCTCTTGAGGCGTTTTTGCTATATTTCTCGCTATTGTTTTAGCCTTTTTCGTCATTGTTTACCGAATAAACTTCTTTTAAAATTTTGTCAGCGCCACGGCTAAGCAGTTCTTGAGCTAGCTTGTCACCTAATGCTTCACCTTGCTCAACCGGACCAGTGATTTCACTTTCAATCATTTCACTGCCATCAACAGCACCAACTAGGCCACGTAAGTGAAGCTCTTTGCCATCTTCAGAGATAACGCCGTAACTACCAATTGGAACCTGACAACCACCTTGAAGCGCTTTGTTCATCGCGCGTTCAGCTAAAACACGGATACGAGTAGTACCACACTCTAATGGCGCTAGTAAGGCTTTAATGGTTTCATCATCGTTGCGACATTCAATACCAACAGCGCCTTGACCATTTGCAGGCAACATTTCTTCTGGTTCGATAAATTGGGCAATACGTTCACTCATTTCTAAGCGGATTAGACCAGCAGCAGCTAAGATGATGGCGTCGTATTGACCTTCGTCTAATTTTCTTAAACGGGTATTTACATTGCCACGTAAATCACGAATATCTAGATCTGGACGACTTGCCTTTAATTGGCATTGGCGACGTAAGCTTGAGGTACCAACGATGGCACCTTCTGGTAAATCAGCAAGTGATTTGATGGTATTTGAAACAAAGGCATCTCGGGGATCTTCACGAGGACAAATGACTTCTAACCCTAAACCTTCAGGGAAATCTACCGGAACATCTTTCATTGAATGAACAGCAATATCAGCACGATTTTCAAGCATTGCTACTTCAAGTTCTTTAACAAATAAACCTTTACCACCCACCTTAGCTAAAGGCGTATCTAAAATAATGTCGCCTTTTGTTGTCATTGGCACTAACTCAACATTAATGCCGTCATGAAAGTGCTCAAGTTGCGCTTTAACATATTCTGCTTGCCATAAGGCTAGGGCGCTTTTGCGGGTGGCAATTCGTACTGTGGTGTTATTCATGAAATTTATCCAAATTTTAAATTATTACTGCGCTGAAAGTGTTAATTCAACTTCAGCTTGCGTGCTTACCGCCTGTGATAAAAATTGCCAAAACTCATCGCCACTGCGCTTATCTACCCAACTATCGTTGATGAGGGAAAAGTGGTGCCCGTTGAATTTAGTTGCTACCCATATTTCATGCAGGGGCGCTTGCTTGTTTATGATCACTTTACTGGTATTTATAAACGTTAGTGTTAATAATCCACCAACGCCTTCGTAATCTATGTCGACACCAGAGTCTTCAATCGCTTCTTCTATAGCAAGCAGAAGTTCATCGGCGATCAAGTTGTATTGGCTATCGTTCATTGCCTATCCTTTAAATATCAATATTTCTCTAAGAGAGTAATATTTGTCTAAGTGAGTATTATTGTTGATAAGCATGTGAGTATAATAGCAATCAGACAAAATAAATATAGATACAGAGCGGTTAAGTTACGCTAAAAAGCTTGATTTAAACGACTTTCATGGCAAAAAACCATCATGCGCATCAAAAGACTCCGATACCTAGATAAAAAATCACATCAAGAATTTAAGTTTAAATCAATTTTACTGGCTTTTTTTACCGCTATTATTTTATCTGCGTGTGGCATTAAAGGTGATTTATATGAAACACCAGAACAACCCGCTACTGAACAAAATAAAGTATCAGAGCAGGGCGACGTAGGCCAAGATAATGGCCTTAGTGAGAACGCTGATTCACAGAAAAAAGCAGATAAAATACAAACTGCTCCACAAGCCATTGAACCAGCGAATGCCTCATCAAATAAGCAATCAACCGCTCCTATTAAAGAGTAACTATTAATGCTAGTTAATTTTTCTAAAATGCATGGTTTAGGTAATGACTTTTTAGTGCTTGATAATGTCACACAAAATGTTTTTTTATCGCCAGAACAAATCATTAAATTTGCTGACAGAAACTTTGGTGTCGGTTTTGATCAGCTATTAGTTGTTGAACCGCCTTATGATCCAGATTTAGATTTTCATTACCGTATTTATAATGCAGACGGTAGTGAAGTCGGTCAGTGTGGCAATGGTGCACGCTGCTTTGCCAAGTTCGTCCGTATGAAAGGTTTGTGTAATAAACATAAGATTAAAGTATCAACCAGCACCGGTAAGATGAATCTACATATTGAGCGTGATGGTAATATTTCCGTGACTATGCCAATACCACAATTTGAGCCGAATAAAATCCCTTTTACAGCACAAAAAATGGAAGGCACTTATATTCTGCGTAGTGAAAGCGAAACCGTTTTATGTGGTGCAGTATCTATGGGTAATCCACATTGTGTTGTTACCGTGGATAGCATAGTCGAGGCGAAAGTTGAGACACTTGGCCAAGAGTTATCAACCCACGAGCGCTTCCCAAAAGATGCTAATGTTGGGTTTATGGAAATAGTATCACCTAATTATATTAAATTACGCGTGTATGAACGCGGCGCGGCAGAGACTTTAGCCTGTGGTAGTGGAGCATGTGCCGCCGTTGTTGTTGGTTATATGCAGAAGAAACTGGCAAAACAAGTCACCGTTGAATTACCCGGAGGAAAACTGCGTATATTTTGGCAGGGTCCGGGTCACCCCGTGAAAATGTCTGGACCAGCAACGCACGTATTTGATGGCCAAATATCAATATAATCAGCTACTTTCCCAATTTTCTATTAGCGACGGTATTCCATGAAAGAAGAGTCAAGTAAAATGAGTGATGTACAACAAAGTATCAATAGCGACGATATCCCTTTAACGGATGAGTTAGTAGTAAGCTACTTACAGGATAATCCTGAATTTTTTAATCGTAATAATAGTTTAATGACTAGCTTACGTTTAACCGATGAGCAACGTGGTACGGTTTCTTTAGTGGAACGTCAGCAGCAGCAACTTCGTCAAAAAGTGTATGGCTTAGAAGATGAAATAACGCAATTAATGTCAGTCGCTAATCATAATGAGCAATTATTTGTGCTCTATAGTGATCTTTATTTGCGCTTACTCGATTGCCAATCAGCAGAAGAGTTACTCGATTGCTTACATCAAGCGACAACTGAATTATTATCGTTATCTTCGTTTAGATTATGGCTAATTCCGTCAAATAATACTGAAGTGATTCACCATAGCCTATCAACCAATGATTGTGCTGGTGTGATGCAAAATCGTCTAACGAACGATGAATACTATTTTGGTCGCTTGCAAGAAAGCGAACAAACATTGATATTCTCCAAGCCATGCTCTGGATCAGTTGTTTTGATTAAGCTAATACATGATGAACAACCGGTTGGTTTTCTAGCGATTGGCAGTGCAGATGCTCATCACTTTGACCCACGAATGGATACTTTGTTACTTAATCAATTTAAGCGACTCGTTGCTAAATTATTACATCAACAGTTGGCTTTGTAAGTTCTTAGGCGATGAATAATATGCAAATTTACCGACGTTTAAGCGAAATTAAAGCGATCAGCTTTGATTTAGATGACACCTTATATAACAACCGCCCAGTCATGCTGGCGATTGAAAAAAAAATGGTGACGTATTTTACTGAAAAGTTTTCCAGCTTATTGCCAGGTTTTATACCAGAGCCTAAGACAAATTTTAATAGCCATTTTTGGGCTCCTTATCGCCAACAAGCAGTAGAGATACAGCCTGAACTTACCCATGATGTGGTAAAAATTCGATATGAGACTTATCGATTAGGTTTTTTGGCGTTTAACCTCTCTGCTGAAGAATCAAAAAAAGAAGCACAGGCTGGTTTAGATTATTTTATTAGCTTACGTAGTGATTTTACTGTGCCTAAGGTCAGTCATGAGTTACTAGAAAACTTAGCTAAAAAATTTCCATTAGTGGCCATCAGTAACGGCAATGTAAACACTAAAGCCTTGGGTATTGACCATTATTTTCAGCACATTTATCATGCGGGATTTCAGCCAATTGATAGCCATAACAAAAGTGAATACTTGTTACGGCAAAAGCCTGCAGCAGACATGTTTACTTTGGTGTGTGCTCAGTTATCTATTCCAAGTGAGCAATTATTACATGTTGGTGATTGTGGCTTTGCTGATATTCATGGCGCGTTAAATGCCGGTTGCCAAACAGCCTGGTTGCCGCAATATGGAGTTGGTAAGCCGTTGCAACAAATACCTCATATTGAATTAGCTCAAGTAAGTGACTTATTACAGCTATTACGGACCAAATAGATCAGCTGACTAATGATACTGATATAAACTAAATTAAACGGTATGCTTCTGTTTTATATAACATAGGGATAGTGATGGTAAATCCTATGCCTTGCAGACTAGGTGGTGTATAGGTGATATTACCTTGCAACTTTTGAGTCACTTGATTATAGACAATAGGCATGCCTAAACCAGTACAATTACTATTGCGCTTAGTGGTATAAAACAACTCAAAAATCTTATCTTTTCCTTCATCACTTAAACCTAAGCCATTATCAAAATAATCAATCATTAACTGATCATTGCTAGCGCTTACACGTAGGGTCATACGAGGTGATTCTACCTCGATAAACGCATGCATAAGCGAGTTTTCTATTAATTGTGTCAATACATCAACAATGACATCTTTGTAACTTTCTACTATTACGTCATCAACAAATATTAAGTTTAATTGTGCATTGTGCTCTTTTAAAACCGATTGGTAAGAATCTCGGAGCGTTTTAATCAGAATATTTATAGAAAATTTTTGTGGTTTCTCAGATTCACTATATATAGATAGTGATTTAAAGTTTTTAACCAGTTGAATCGATTTAGCTAAATTATTGTTCAGTAAATCAGTACCTAACCGGCAAATTTCTTCGCTACGTAATAATTCACTACGACTTACTTTCTGTGATTTAACTTTATTGAAAACGCTTTCTATTTCACTTTCTATCTGGCTGATAGAGGTAACCATAATACCCAAAGGAGTGTTGAGTTCATGAGCAACCCCTGTGACTAAGCTCACCATAGAAGCCATTTTTTCTGAGGCAATTAACTTTTCTTGGGTATTCTGTAAACTCGTTAATGTTAATTCTAGCTCTTTATTAGAGGCTGCTAATGCTTGTGTTCTATCTGAGACCTTATCTTCTAAGTGCAAATTCAGTTCATTGAGTTGCTGCGTAGTGTCCGTGACATTTATTTTATAGCGTTGAAATCGATGTTTGATATTGTTGGAAAACGCCAGAGAAATTAAAAAAAGCATGAGTGAGGTTGTAGTACCGAGTGCTAATGTTTGTAACAGTTTTACTTGGTTTTTTTTGTTTAAGGCTGTTTTCTTTGAGAGAACAATACTCTCAATATCATCTAGATAGGCTCCAGATCCAATAGCCCAATGCCAGTCTTCAAACCCCTTAATGAAAGATGTTTTTTTAGCGGGTAAACCTGTACTCGGTTTAATCGTACCTATATAGGATAGGTAGCCTTCGTCATTTTGGGCTACCTTGATTATTTCTTGAGTAATTAAAACACCATTACTGTCGGTAAGGTTGAATCTGTTTTTACCAATATGCTTTTTTTCAATATGATTAAGGTAAGTACCTTGCTCGTTGACCACAAAAATATAGCCATCTTTACCGTACTTAACTCGACTAATACGCTCTAATATTTCTTTTTTCAGCTCTTCTTCATAATCAAGTACGTAGTCGCCGGTACCGATAAACCAGTCAAAAGCAGCGAAGTATTTACTGTAACCAATTTTTTCATACTCAGTCTCAGTGTCTGTTGGTTTTTTCCACCACCATCGGAAGAAGCCTTCACCTGTAGAGGTGGCGATGTTACTGAGGTTACGAATAACGTAGCTGCCTTTTATGTCTTTAAAATCCCATAAGTTGGTGTTTTGCAACTGTGGCATGATAGGGTGCATTACAGACAAGCCATCGCTTTGATAGACAAAAAAGTAACCTCTGCCTTTATTAAAACGAATATCTCTTAGGGCATCACTGATGAGCCGTTTTATTTCTAGTTCACTTTTATCTTGGTTATTTCTGTAGATGGAAGTGGCGATAGTATGAGCTTCTCGCACTCTTTCTTGTAAGCTATCTTTGATTTTTTTTATCGACTGAGCTTTTTCACTTGTAATAAGATTATGAACTTTTAATACTTCATTTTTTATGAG
>Ga0209395_1005673_pt1 | contig 13949 bp, 9 predicted proteins | sample GOMGulsemesocosm_3_FD_184635 | JGI IMG/M metagenome (GOLD analysis project Ga0209395, IMG submission 184635) | Methane-oxidizing microbial communities from mesocosms in the Gulf of Mexico - GOM9D Gulf of Mexico (SPAdes) (version 2) | ecosystem: Environmental > Aquatic > Marine > Cold seeps... | reverse complement strand
AAGGACATGAAATTTGCTGGCTATTTGCTGGCTATTTTAAATAAGGCGAACAGATGAACAAAAAATTGAATGCTCGCACAGTTAATTCACTCACAACCACAGGCAAACGCTACCGGGTATGGGATACAGAAATTAAAGGTTTTAATGTTCGGGTGACGCCAAAAGGGAAAAAAATATATATCTTTACATACCGCCATAATGGCGCTCAAAAAGAATATACCATCGGCCGACATGGTGACATCACCGCCGATATAGCTAGAGGCTTATCCAAAAAGCAGGCTGGCCTAGTTGCTGACGGCAAGGACGTACAAGCAGAAAGAGTTAAAGCTAAGCAACTAGGCAAATCAGCCCAATTTTCCACCCTTCAAAAGTTCTTAACACACAAGTACCAACCTTGGGCGGAAGCAAATCAAAAAGGCCACAAAGAGTCCCTACGGACTATCAATGTAGATTTTGCCCACCTTCATGGTCGCAAGATGTCGGATATTTCACAGTGGGATATTCAAAAATGGATGGCAGAAGCCCGCAAAAAAGGCCTAAAGCCCACCACAATTAATAGACGCGTAGCCACGCTCAAAGCCGTTTTGTCCAAGGCAGCTGAATGGAGCGTGATTGAAAATAGCCCGCTGGCAGGAATGAAGCGCCTTAAAACCGACAATAACAGCAGTGTGCGCTATCTAAGCAAAGACGAAGAAAACAGTCTTAGAGCAGCCTTAGAGGCCAGACAAGATACCCAGCGAGCAGAACGACTTAAGTATATACAGTGGCGCAATTCCCGGCACCTGTCACCCCCTCACCCACTCAGCAACCCGTTCACAGATCACTTAAAGCCAATCACCCTAATCGCACTCAATACCGGTATGCGACGAGGGGAATTATTCAAACTGTCCTGGTCTGACATAAACCTGATTGGTCGCCTGTTCACCGTACAGGGTGAAGTCTCCAAAAGCGGTCAAACTCGCCATATCCCGATGAACGACGAAGCATTTTCCACCATCACCACCTGGCGCAACCAAACCACAAACAATGATCTTGTCTTCCCTTCCCCGGTGACTGGACAGAAGTTAGACAATATTAACTCATCTTGGAAAAAGCTGATTGCTGACTCAGGAATAGCCAAATTCCGCTTTCACGACCTTCGCCATCACTTCGCTAGCCATCTAGTGATGCGTGGTGTGGACTTAAACACCGTTAGGGAGCTTTTGGGACACCGTGATATTAAAACAACTTTAAGATATGCACACTTAGCGCCAGAACATAAAGCAGCGGCTGTAGCCCTGCTAAACCATAGTGTCCAGAAGATTCTGCCAAACGCTGGTTAACTACCGTAAACTTTCCTTTACCTCGGCCTGATTGATTTTCAAATAATTAACACTAAAGGAATCCGTATATGCATAAAAATTATTGCACCATATCTGAACTGCACGAAAAATACGGGCTTCGGTTTGGAGATTTAACAATCGAAGATCTAAGCGCTTTTGGGCTATTTACTCCCGTTGAAGACTTCGGAAACATCATACCAACTAAAGAAAGCAATGCTAGCGAGCAAAAGTTCGAACGAGTGCATGCCACTGGTATGTTAAAGGTCGAAGCCGGCATTTTAGAGGATGTTTTTTACGACGCAAAAAATACTCCTGCCGAAATTCAAATGGGTACAGAGTTAGAACCTACCGATTGCCGAATTTGCGAATCAACCAAAATAAACGGCCATTACCGCGAAGATCTCATCGACCACCCATTTGAGCCAGAAAACCATTACCTGCGTGCAAGTAGCAATAACATCTACGTTCCGTATTATGAACAGGCCGAATACCTAAACAATAAATATGGACTCGGCCCCACCCCCGACCCGGTCGAAAAAGCAGTCCCACTTTACAACACCCCCTTACTCGAAGTCCTGAAGGCCGTGATCAAGGAGTTTTGGGCTGATGGCGCACCACAGGGGCCACAAAAAAAGGATGTCGTCACTAAGTGGATAATGAAACACCATGGCCATAAAGATGATATAAGCTCAACAATTGCTAGCTATATAGATACTATTGTGAGGTCACCTGATCAAAAAAAGAAACAACCACGACAAAATAAAAACACCTAAAGGGGTACGACCCTTTTCCTGCCACAAAAAAATTTTCCACTTCGAAAGCCAGTATTCATAGAGGGGCAGACCCATATCTGCCTATCCCTCCGACCCAGCTGACGGATCTTTTTGGTTTGTAACCCACCATAATTCACTTACACCCACAAGGAACCAGGTGAAGACATGGAAAACGGAAAAAGCACTCCATTACGCTTAAATACCAAAGCAGCGGCAGCCTTCCTAGGCTGCTCACCGTCCACCCTCAAAATATCCCGAGTTACAGGTACATTGCTGGGAAGCAAGGCACCACCGTACCGCAAGCTGGGCCGCAAAGTGGTGTACGATCACGAAGCGCTTCATAACTGGCTCGATCAATTTCAACCACGAACCAACACAGCTGAATAGGTCAATCTGAATGACACTTCATATGCAAGGAGGCACTGTGAATAACTTTAATGACATCAAACTAGCCGCCAGGGGCAAATGGCCTTTCATTCTCGCTGATAGTGGCATCAACCCCGGAACGTTACAAAACCGCCATGGCTACTGTCCCGGCTGCGGCGGGACTGACCGCTTCAGATTCGATGATAAGAATGGCGACGGCACCTTTTATTGCAACGGTGGCGGCAATCCAGTTTCCGGTGACGGTTTTAAATTAATTCAACATGTCACCGGCTGCACCCCAAAGAACAGTCTTGAACAAGTAGCCGGTCTGTTAGGCTACCGCCCAGAGGTGGAACCGATACACAAATACAGGGAGACTAGACCACACCAAAAACCATCAACCCAGGGTTACGCGTTACATATATGGGCAAGCACAAATCGGAATAGTGCATATGTGCGTAATCACCCCTACTCCATTGAGAAAAATATTAACAATTCGTTTGGTGCTGGGCGGCATTCCTCAGCTCGCCTATTCGGAAAATCGTCCGATAGCCTCGTTGTCCCGATCCGGGACCTATACACCAATGATGTGATTGCTGTGCAACTCATTGGCCCAGACGGCACTAAGCAGACCTACGGCTCATTTAAGGGGCATGCCCTTCCCCTCGGGAACACCCTGGATTGCTCTCTGAGGCGTTTTGTCGTTGAAGGCTGGGCAACGGGTGTTTGGTTTTTTAAACACTACCAAGGCCATTGCTGCATCTATGTTGCCTTTGGATGTTCGAACATGATGAATGTGGCAACCTGGCTCATAAATAATCGCCCCGGCTCTGACATTTACATAGCGAATGAAGCGTCTAAACAGGAGTTAGTCGCATGACAAAAATCCTTGAATATACCCAGCCTTACACAACAGATAAAAATGACGCCGCAGACTTTCCCCATGAACGAGACTGGAAAGAAAAGAACGAGGCTGTCATGCAGGTGCTAACCACACCAATACAGGAAACCACGAAAAAAACATTCAACCTTACTGATCAGGGTAATGCAGAACGGTTAGTTGCCGAGCATGGCGACATAATCAAGTATTGTTACACACTCAAAACCTGGCTAATTTGGTCAGGAAAACACTGGAAGGAAGATAACACTGGCGAAATTATACGACTAGCTAAACAAACCGTGAGAAATATTTATGGTGAAGCCCAGTGTGCCGGGAACGAAAACGTAAGACAGTCCATAGCTAAGCACGCAGGCAGGTCAGAAAGTGAACGGGCATTAAACGCTATGATTTCCCTAGCCAAGCCAGAAGTTCCTGTACAGGCATCAGAACTGGATGACGACCCAATGTTGCTGGCTGTTAATAACGGCACCCTTAACTTGGCCACAGGGCAGTTGCTGCCTTATCGTCGGGAAGATTTGATCACCCGTTTTCTCAGAATAGACTACGAGCAAAACTCTGCCTGCCCGCAATGGTTTAAATTTCTTGACTGCACTCTGAGTGGCGACCAGGAGACTATTGATTATATCCAGCGAATATTTGGCTATTGCTTAACTGGTGACGTCCGAGAACAAGTTTTATTTTTTATCTATGGTCCTGGAGCCAACGGCAAGAGTACGTTAGTAGATATGTTAATGCTATTGCTAGGAAAATACGGTGTGAGGCTCCCCAGCGAAACCATCATGCTTCGCCAGCAAAATGCTGTACCAAATGATTTGGCAATGCTTAAGGGGGCTAGGCTGGCGGTTACCAGTGAAATTCAGGATGGAGCAAGACTAAACGAAGCAAGAATCAAAGATATAACCGGTGGTGATGTAATAACCGCACGAAAACTTTATGGTGAGTTCTTCAACTGGGTTCCTACTCATAAATTAATCATTGTCGGGAATCATAAACCATCCATTTTTGGCACTGACCATGCCATCTGGCGGAGAATACACCTGCTTCCTTTCGACTTTATCATTCCAGAAGAACAGCGCGATCCTGAACTAAAAACCAAATTAATGACCGAGCTTCCAGGGATATTATCCTGGGCAGCAAGAGGTTGTCTGGACTGGCAAATATATGGCTTAGGCGTGCCAAAGAGAGTCAAACAGGCTACAGCCACCTACCAAGGTGAAAACGATATATTGGGACAATTCATCGAGGAGTGCTGCTCAGTGTCTCAGACTGAACAGTGCGCATCAAAACAACTATTCAACAAGTATAAGCAATGGTCACTAGATAACGGAATGCTGCCAATGACAAAAAATAAGTTGGGTCGCTGTTTAAGAGAGCGAGGTTTTAAAGATGAACGCAAGAACGGACAAAGAGAGTGGCGTGGAATCGGTTGTTAGCTGACGCAATTGACACATTAACACCCCAATATGGCTTCTTGTTATGTTTTCCTTTTAAGGGGGAGTTTACGGATTTAATGAAAAATGTGTCACATGTGTCCAGGACCAATCTGGATTAGTACCCCCGGCACACTTGGATACATACTCTGGCCGTCAGCTACGTGCCAATAGCGGACGTTTGATTTTTCACTCACACCAAATATCAAAACCTTACGTGTTTGGACGCCAAAAAGTTGCATCATCAAGCTGCATCAAGGAGTGCTTCCAGCTCATTGACGCCATGATCAAGAAACCAATCTTGAACAGATAACACTTTATCGATGAACTCATTATCATCTGATAAATCAGCTTCCTGTAGTAGCAGCTTTAATGTCGTAAGCAATGCATCTGGATTGTAAAAATGGATATATCCAGTCAGCGCTGACAATCGATTCACTAATATTTCCAGTATTTCGAGAACATCATCAGGAACAGCCATAACATTACTTTCTAGCCAATAAAATGTACCGTCAATATCTCTCACATGCTCGACCGGAGCGTTAACAATAAAGAGTTTAACCAAAGACAAAGGTACAAATTTAAGCTGCTCTTTATTATCTAAGGAGCGCTCAAACTCTGTGAAAATGGTTTTTAGCCCATGTTCATCCATCAACCGAGCTAGGCCTTTAATGCAATCGGATGAACTTTTAGCACTATTAAGATTAGCTACGAATACTTGTCCCATACCTTCTCTGGTAGCCTCATGACGTTCATAAACGCCCTGCCAGAGTTCTTCTTCATCAATATGGCCTGCTAGAAATGATAAGGTAGACAGCTGCCCCCAAGTGGCAGAGCTTTTTTCATCACTGACAGTTTTTAATATTTCCAAATATGGTTTTACGGCATCGAAATTGGAATGATATTGATAGTACAGCGTCTGTTTTAAATGTTTTATCAATCTAGGTTTAGAGTTCTTAATTAGTAACTCGATTAATTTCCAGCCGAACTCTGCCTCCATGCTTAGGAAATACGGAAATCTACGTAAAAACGTTGCGCGTACCACCATTGACGTATCATTCGCATAACGGATAAGTAATTGCTTCAACTCTTCAGTTATTGGCTTTTCTTTATCCAACCGGCTATTACATATTATCAACAAGGTTTCAGCAGCAATCCCGCGAACAGAATTTATGCCTGAGCCTATCAAGCTTTGAGCTTCTTCGTCTTCCGTTGAGTCAGGGGTGGCGTGCAAACCTAGCCGCCAAAGCTGAAAGTTTATTCGCTGAAGCGATTGGTCGTCCTCTAAAACCGTACTACAAGCCTCTATAGCACGGGCGGAACTGTAGCCATGCTCATCACGCCAACAATACTTTTCCACAAGGTCCAGTACGATGCCCGCAAGTAATTTCCCGTCAGGTAACGGCTCAACAACCTTCCATTCGGAACTACTATGATTTCCGAAGCGATAGCTTAAATGAGATGCCAGTCCATCAATAATTGAATGTATAAAGCTGGTAGATAAACCCGAGCCATCAATCATCGAAACTAAAGGGACAAAATGCATTGGCACCAATGTTGACGCGGTCCTTAAAGCTCCCTCCAAACTATTACGCCCACCGATCATTCCCTCTGAAAGTCTGTCAGACCACTCATTATATTCATTGTAATGGTGAAATAATTTAATCAGGCTTCCGTGATTTAATTCGATCAACTTCTCCTGTGGTACTGGCGAACGAACTATTCCTCCGCGGGAGCCAATGGTTGGGCCAGGTAGCATGCCATCATATATTTTTCCGCATTTTTCATAAAATTCACTAAACTCCGGCAATCTAAATATGGCTGGCACCCAGATCAATCTTTTATATATACTCTCCTCAACCCAGTCACAACTATCATCAAGATCATCATACAACCCCATAAGTAGCCGTTGATGGCGCTCCTGCACACTGGAGGATATATAGGGGTAAGCTTTCGCTGTCAGCACACCCAATTCATATTCTATATGGCCACGCCGTAGCAACTCGCCATTGGTGAGTTGCTTTTCTATTCCTTCCACATGGTCAGGGATATTCGACAAATAAGTCTCACACAACAAATAATGTATACCTAATTCACAGCTTGCTCTTAATCGAGGCTCATATGCTTTCCAGCAAGAATCATTATTCTTCGCACGAAATTTCATTGCGACCTCAACTGCATCCAAAAATTCGTGAATAGAGTCATGTGGCAACCTATCGTAAGCTGTATGTCGCCTATTGTAAGATGTGGAATCCAACAAATTGGATTCAAAGGGGTAATGATCATTATCAGGGATAAAGTTTTGAGAAAATTGCAATAAGTAATCCATTGCACAACCAAACAAAACGTCTGAAAATTTTAACCGTTTTTCCAAATAATCTTTGCCTAAAAGGTCGTGCTTTTGACAGTTGAGCTTTAGCTCTCGACCACGTCGTACATTTGCAATTGGCTCTGCATCACGGATTATAAATCGCCACAATAATTCATCACCTTCCCCTGTCGCCTCGACATACCGGCAAATCGCTCGACCAACATTATCCCTTTCACCTTCGTTAGCATCAAAAAGTGTTTCTAATAGCTCTCTAACTCCGGGAATATCCCATTTTTTTAAATTATGTAAATCGGACGAAATAGACCAAGCTAAATTACGAACGGGAAGCCATTGCTCATCAAGCGCGCGATTCCAAACGGCAATTAACCATTCCTCATGGCCGTCTAAAAACCGTAACAAATAACGAAGGACGCTCCCGATACTATTTTCAACGGTCGAAATATTAACTGTCGCCAACCAACGATTATGTAATAGTAAAAACCAGTCCTCACCGTTAGCCCTATCAAGAAAGCGGTTAAATATAGTCGGCAGTTTTGAGGATAAAACCGACACAATCGCAAGATCTTCTTCCTTGGCGCCCATTTCAGCCAAAGTTTCTACCGCTAACCTCTTTAGATGCATTGAAACACCGTCGTTCAACAAAAGCTGGCGCAGTTGTTTAGTGAATTGGTCTGGCTGAACTGACCTAAGAGATAAAATAAATGACCTAACGGCAGGCCTGATAAAAGGAAGCTGAGGTTGCGAAGTGACAAATGACTGTAAATCCACACCATTTATCTGAGCCTGGCGAATACGAAGAGCATCAGCCAAAGTCTGATGACTGAACATTAGTTGGTGGGAATCAATTTCGGCAAGAACTTCCTGGCTAAGTAATCGTTGTAATTGTTGAGTGCTAATTTTCAGTAAATTTCTTGGGAATTTGTAACTGCGTTGCTTCAGCAAACCAACAGCAATATCTTGAAGCTCGCCCACAACGTCTGCACCCAAATGTTGATCGTTTTCTACTAGCTCTCGAATATACAAATCATAAAGATCGTGTTCTTCAATGTCTGGTAGCGCCATTCCTTTCTGGATCAGAACATAAAATAACCGCATATTTTGTGGAACAAGTAATAGCCTCTGTAATGTGGCACTTACCTCATCAGGGTTCACTCCCCACCCGGTTAACATTGGTGCTACATCATCATTGAAAGACAAGGGTTCAACCGTTACGGTTTCAGCCCACGAAGCTTCACGTAACAAAGGGTCATATTTCGCATCAAATGACCGACTCGCAGCAATAAGCGTAATATTTGGAATAATAGATAAGTGTGCAATTAAGCCAAGAAAGCATTGAAGGCTTCTGTGACTCCGTCCAACTGCCAGCACATCCAATGAATCAAGAATGATAACAAGTTGGCGCTTGCCTGCTAAATATGCACTCTGAGCAATGAAGTCTGAGGGCAACCCAAACGCCGTTAAATCATTAAGCGAGTCAATCGAAGCAAAAAGATCACCTTTTATGAACAGGCTGACAATATCATCTTGCGCATCCAGATAATCCATTAAATCGAGCAAAATACATGTCTTCCCCCCGCCCGCTACATCCTCCAATAATACCGAGGAGACACCTGTGCGAACGCTTTGCTTTAATAATTCCAGCTCAGGGCGGACTAACAGGTCCCCACCAAGTGTTCGAATCCACTGGCGCCCCTGTGATGAAAATGTTTTGAATTTCTGTATAAGCAGCTGCTCATTAAAGCCAAGCACATGGTATGTGCCGTGTTTTTCAAGACAATCGAGTATATCTTTCCGGCCAATAACAAACTGTGGGACACCTAGCTTGCTATGCTGCCGATCGACATAATTATAAATAAGTTCAAGCGCCATTTCCGGCTGTGAAAAATTTGCTTGTAGTAAGCTAAGGCTATGTCTTTGCCACTCACTAGAAGAATGATGATCTCCGATCCCAATACGTTTCACCAAAGAAAATGCAGCAGGTTGGTCAATCTCCCACAACGTAGAAAGTTCGCCTAATGTGTCTTTCTGTCTTTGCGGTCCGACCCTAAGAAATGCTTGGTAATCGGAATGAAGATTAGCCTCCTCAACAAGGCGCTGTAGCGGGCCAAATGGAGTTCGAGAATAAAAATGAAAATCACAATTAGGATCAACAAGAAGCTGATCCCTTGCAGATATTAGCTCCTTTTTTAAAACAGTGTCCTTTAGCTTCCAATGTTGATGGTCACTTTGGTTAACCTTGGCCTGAATAAAACACTTCTTACCACTATTGAATAGAATAACAATATCATCGCCATGGATAAGGTAGTTCTCATTAGGTAGCGCTGTTGAATCGACTTGAAGGCCAGCAATATTTTCATCCAACAGCATCCGAACAATCCAGTAAACTGCCACTGATCGTTGGTAGGTATCACCTCTATTTGAACGTATTCCTGCAAGGCTCATAATAACTCGGTCAATTTCGATGGAATAAAGACAACATTATCATATGTCATAGCAACCCCATGGCACTTATAGATTCCGTCACATTTATTTTTTGTAATTAATCCGCCCCCTAAAATGCTCAACGTCCGCTTTGGGTCGAGAGCGGCCTCTTAACCATCACTCAATTGCTATATTGTGATAGTGATCATCACCTGAAAATTTCTCAAACCATCAGTTCAGCCTTATACTTTAAGCCTAACTAAATGTCCTGCACACTGAAACACTTCAGCGTTAGAGCTTACTTTAGGATGAAGTAGAGACAGTAAATAAAACTCGATTATTGACCAATGAATTAGCAAGTAGAAGTATCTTTTGGGCTAAATTCATTAATGATTTCGGAGAAAAACTCATGGGAGGGTTTGGTAGCGGCAAATGGCTCAGGCCTCAGAAAAAAAGGGTTGTCGAGGACTGCTTGGATATAGATATTAGATATTTGGCACGTGTAGGCTTGCTGTATAACATCACGCAGAAAACTTTCGTCCTTACTTGGTTACACAATGGCCTAGAAACCAATCAAGTAAAGCTTTCGGTATTATCAGGAAAAATCACGATCCACTATCAACAGTTTTTACAAGGTGAAAACGCCTATCGAGAGCAACACGTAACGATTGTCTACACACCCTGCCATTATGGCCGTCAGCGCCCTTGGTTTCGTTGCCCAAACTGTATCGGCCGTTGCGCAATTATTTATCTAGGTGACCAAGGGTTTCATTGTCGCAAGTGTTACCAACTACCATACCGCTCCCAGCAAATATGTAAGCTTGACCAGCTCATCAGCAAGCGGGTTACGCTTGAGGAGAAGCTGTTTAACAGTAGCAAAGGGCTACACTACCGAACCCGCGAGAGGCTCAAGGATCGGCTTAACGAGATTGAAAACAGGATTGCAGCAGAGGTGATGCAGTGATCTGGTGCAGTCCTCATGGGAGATTATGCTGACAGATAGCACCATTTTAGTTAGCAGCAGGAGCTGCGTTTATCTTCACGCCTAACACTATATGTAGTGTTTGCCCTATAATAAACACGCTCAAAACACCTAAGCCATTGAAATACAATGAATAACTATTACCTGTAATTAACATTACAGGAAGTAAGTATTCAACTCAGCCAGACATGCCTCCACTCGCAATCGGCCCAAAAAGGTAGCCGTCCATAGTAGCTCCAGCCCACCCACCACACATCACTCATATACGCGACACAAGTGGCGCACCCAATCAACCTAACAGGTTACGCATCAGGCAAGCAGAAAAGCCCTCAGCCCAGCCTCTTGCTTCTCACGCACACAAAAAAGCATCCTTTTCTCAGAAACAAGGGGGGGGGGATATGTGAATGGCTCCGGGTGTGTCAGTGTATTAGGGGAGGTATACGTCAACTCCCGTATACTTTCTCATTTTCGGCCTTTTAGTAGACATCTTTCTAATTTTTTTGCACCCAGATTTTTTTCATTTTTTGGCAAATTAAAAACTGAATACCTGCCCCTTCTCCCCTAAGCACAACCGGCTCAAAGTGTTCTATACTGCAAATATTCTCCGTAACAATATGAGTTTTGCCTTTATGGAATATGCCCTTGGTAGTGTCCTCTGCATTATTTGCCTTTATCTCATCACCCACACCCTGCGGAAGCGCGCTCTTCGTTTTCGCAATGCAAATATCGGTACGCCCTCGCCAGAGTTTGACGAGATCAGCGACCGCTTTGTGTGCATCTACCAGCGGGATGGCACGACCCGCTTCGCTATCTCTCAGCCGCGAGAAAAGTAAACCACTTACCTTACTGGAAGCCTTTAACCACTTCCTTTAGTTATTACAAATCATAGTTGGCTGCAACACAGATAGATCCAGTTAAACTCAAATCATTCTGTTCATGCTTAACTTTTATGGTCTTTATGCGGGCAAACTCCACCATTACGATATTTGGCCAAATTGCAGTTCATACACAACACTTGAAAACCCGGCGGGCAGTCATTATCGATCAGCCATTTATACAATTGACTACCCTTACCAATAACGGCCCGGTGTTCCGCTCCATCATTATTGATATGATCAAAGGTAAGAGCCTCTAACATTGTCTCACCGCAGCAGGCACAAATTGGGCCGCCGTATCCTTCCATTGCCTGGAGCTTCAATAACTTCTGACGCTCCTTTACCCTTTTCTTTATTTCTTCTTTCTGGGCATACTTATTTGCACTGACCCTGACCTTATCCCGATTAGCATTGACCCACCTCTTTTGCATTTCGTATACCTTCTCAGGGTTTTTCGCCTTCCATTCTGCACACTTAATTAAGTAGGTTGATCTATTGGCTGCGTAATCCTGACGGTGACGCTCAAGGACCTTTTCTCTGTTAGCCTTGTAGTATGCTTTGGACTTTTCAATAAACTTTTCCCTATTCTGGGCATAATTATCCTTGCTTTGTTTACTGATCTTATCTCTTTTCGCCTTATAACGAGTTCTTGAATACTCGGCAACGCATTCCTTGCACCTTGTGGATGTAATGATTTTACCAGTTTTTTTATCTTTCCAAGAGCTGAACTCGAGATCCTCTTTTTCCTGCTTGCACTTCGTACACACCCTCATGGCGACCTTCCTTAACTGCTGATTTTTCTAACAGGAATATCCATCCCCATCCAGTTAGTGATTGAATCGATCTAGCATTATTCAAACCGCGCTTGAATATGTTGGGGGAGCCTTATGTGGACAAATTCCACCATTACGATATTTGCCATAATTGCAGTTCATACACAACACTTGAAAACCGGGCGGGCAGTTGTGCTGGATCAGCCACCTATAAAGGTGATGATTACCAATAGCTAAACGGTGTTCCGCTCCATCTTCGCCTATGTGGTCAATTGAAAGAGCCTCAAGCAAGGTCTCACTGCAGCAGGCACATACTGGCCCACCGTAAGCCTCCATTGCCATCAGCTTCAATAACTTCTCTCGCACACACCGTCTTTCCTCACTCGTGCTAGCTTGAGCAGACGTGTTTGCGCTGGCCCCTCCCTCCTCCTTGTTAGCTTTGTCACACATCATTTGGATGACACGCGCCTCCTCTGGATGGCTAGCTTTCCACTTAGCACACAAGATTAAAACTACTGATTTTTTGACATCGTGATTTATACGCCTACCTTCCAGGACCTTATCTTTGTGGGCTTTGTAATATCTTTCAGCCTCCTTAAAGGCTAGCTCCCTATCCTCAGCATACTTTTCCTCAACTTGTTTAATCAGATCCTCTCTCTTCTCTATATTGCGGGGTTTTATCTTCTTGGCAACGCATTCATTGCATGAATTAGAAACTATGGTTTTCCCAGTTTCTTTATTTTCCCAAGAGCTGAATTCGTCTATTTCTTTCTTTTGTCTGCACTTCGTACATTCTTTCATGGCGACCTTCCTTAACTGCTAATTATCACTAATAGCAGTTTTAAAACGGATATATTCAACTTAACCCTGTAATAGATCCGACCTCAAGATACATGAATATGCTCAATAAATATTTTCGGACTATTGATTATTTATTTTTCATATACCTACAGAGTGATAAGGAAGTTACTGAATGGAACAGTGGCAAGCCCCTAGTACTCTAGACATCTGATAGCGTTACAATTAACGCAAACAAAAGGTGTCATCTATGAGCGGCAAACACTATCCCGAGGAGTTCAAAATAGAAGCGGTCAAGCAGGTTACGGAACGAAGCTACAAAGTCGGTGAAGTGGCTGATCGGCTGGGGGTTACGTCCAAAAGCTTGCACAACGGGATAAAAAAGTATGGCGGCAGCACCAAGCTATCAATAGCCAACAGGAAGAGTTCCGGCGACTGAAGGCAGAGCTGCGCAGGGTGACAGAAGAGCGGGATACCCTAAAGAAAGCCGCCGTGTACTCAATGTCCAGCGTAACAGTTTCTATGCTTGGCTAAACCGTCGTAGCATTTAATAACATAGCAACCCACCAGCAAGATATGAGAGGCTGAGATTAAAGCCATTCGAGAATTTCAATACTGAAACTTATTCAACTGCTGGCTATTTGCTGGCTATTTTCATACAGGCATAAAAAAGGCCGCTAAGACGCGGCCTAATTCATTGATTTGTATGGTCGGGACGACAGGATTTGAACCTGTGACCACCACACCCCCAGTGTGGTGCGCTACCAAACTGCGCTACGCCCCGATATCTTGATTTTCCAACTTGGGAAACGGCGCAGATCATACCTTATGAGGGGCGCCGTGAAAACAACTGAAGGGATTTGAGAACAACTAATTTCAACTAGAGATAATACTCGCGAATCAAGCTTTCAATGCACCAAGCACATCTTCCAGCTCAACCACCATTTGGCGGATCAGTTGTTGAGATTGACTGGTG
>Ga0209395_1005668_pt1 | contig 13958 bp, 17 predicted proteins | sample GOMGulsemesocosm_3_FD_184635 | JGI IMG/M metagenome (GOLD analysis project Ga0209395, IMG submission 184635) | Methane-oxidizing microbial communities from mesocosms in the Gulf of Mexico - GOM9D Gulf of Mexico (SPAdes) (version 2) | ecosystem: Environmental > Aquatic > Marine > Cold seeps... | reverse complement strand
CGTTTATTTGAACCTTTTCTTTGTTTATTTTTACGCCTTTAATTCTAATTGGTGGATAACCAGCTTTACCTTCATAAGAAATCTGAGTTCCTAAATCTTGCAACGCGTTCACTAAAATTTCTATTGGTCTGTTTTGCATTCTTTCAGAACCTGTCAACACTACTTCTCTACCTTCTTTTACAGAAAAATAAGCTGTTAAAAATCGCATGGCTGTTCCTGCATGACCAATATCTACCAATTCTTCTTTTGTAGCTAATGCATGCTGCAAATGATTTGAGTCATCTGAATCTGATAAATTATCTATTTCTAATCCATCAATTAATTGTTGTAAGATCAACAATCTATTCGACTCACTTTTAGAGCCAGAAATAGCTATTAAAGAATTTAATTTTGTTTGATTGGTTGATACATGTAAAATCAAGATTGCACAATTTAAAAATTTGTAACTATAGAATCCTTAAATCGTTTCTAAAAAACTTATTTTACTTAAGGTTATTCTATTAACTGAAAGCCACAAAGTTAATACACTAAAGAGTTTTACCAAATTTTCAGAAGAAAATTATGCTCGCATTAAAATCGCATAACAACACCTATTTGTCTTGGAGTAAATCTTAAGTCGAAAGCTAATTTATTTGTCTTTTTATCATTGTATTTTTTCGAGTATTTTCTATCTAAATACTTATCAATTGCTTCAACAACAAAAATACTGAAGGCAGTACTAAAAGCAATGTCAGAAATCCAATGAAATTCATCTACGATTCGAATAATACCTGGAATAGAACCTATTGCATAAATCCCTGCTTTTACCCAGGGGTTTTCAAACTGTTTGGCTATTACATAAGCGTTCGTAAATGCCAACGTTGTGTGCCCTGATGGAAAAGAATCATAATCTTTAAAATCTACAAAGTGGAGTGGCTGAAATACATTAGATCTCTCACCACTTCTTGGTCTAGCTCTCCCTACAATCCTTTTAACTATTTGCTGAAAGAAGCCTGTTGCTGTTGCAGAAGAAATTAACAACACTCCGGTTCTTCTCAGTTTTTCGTTGTCCGTAAACAAACCTGTAAGATAAACAGCACTGGTAATCATGTAATTATTTCCAGGTGCAGCAACATCATTTCCATAATTTGCCAACCATCTTGGCACATCACTTCTAAATCCATCTACCCAACTATTAAACTCATCGTCTACAAAGAAAAGACTGGCTGTTCCAGCTGCAGTATATCCCAAATTTGTCCATTGCTTTTCTTTCCAATGAAACGGCCTACTATAAGCATGTCCTACACCGCCAAAAATATTCCCTAAATCGTAAGTAAAATTCTGCCACATTGTTTTACCCTGATTAAAATCAAGGCTTGTAATTTTACTTTGCCCAAAAGACAATGTTGTAATACTTATAAAACAGATTATAAAACAAGTTTTTTTCATTTGATTTATTTCGTTTTTTTCAATGCAACATACATTGCATAACCAAAACTTATAATGATTTTAATTCCCCAAAAACGTTGCCATTTGCCATCACTAAAATTCATTTCATTTACTTTATCAAACTCTCCAGCAAAAACTTCTCTCCAACTATTCATAAATAGTGAGAAAATAGTTACAACTATAAAAAATGGTACTGCAATTTTAAGTACGTTTGTCCAGAATCCTGGTGATTTTATCTTTTCTAATAATGTCATTATTGTAATTTTTTATTATTGTGATGTCTATCGTGATCACGTTTGGTTTTTATCTCTAATTTCTTATCAAAAGCGGCTTGTAAATCAACACCTGTCTGATTTGCCAAACACAAGGTAACAAATAAAACATCTGCCAACTCCTCACCCAAATCTTTTGCTTTATCAGATTCTTTCTCGCTTTGCTCTCCATAACGACGGGCGATAATACGTGCAACTTCTCCAACTTCCTCTGTCAATTGCGCCATATTGGTCAACTCATTAAAATAACGAACGCCGTGATTTTGAATCCATTCGTCTACTTGCTTTTGTGTTGTTTCTATTCCCATGAAAATTGGTTTATCTTTAAAATTCAAAGATAAAGTTTCTTATTTGAAAAAGAAACATTAATTTTACAGACTGAATGGTCAGTTTGTTGAATTATAAGAAATGAAAACTAAAAAAGAACTCATATTAGAAGCCGCAGCAACCCTCTTTGCAGAACATGGTTTTGATAAAACAGCTGTAGCAACAATTTGCGAAAAGGCAAATGTTTCTAAAGGATTGGTGTATCATCATTTTAAATCTAAAGATGAAATATTGATAGAAATCTTCGAGCAATCAACTAATAAGATGAAGCATCTAGGAGATGAAGAAACTTCAAAAATGAATATTGTTAATTTAATAGAGCGCATTTTTTTCGGATTAGAAAATAATCGGCAGTTTTTTCAAATGAACTTAAACATCATGTTTCAACCATCAACCAAAAAAATATTGGAGAAACAAATTAAAGAAAGGGCAATACAATTATTCAATTCAGTAAAACATCTTTTTGACAAAACATCAAAAGGAAATAGTGAAATTTTGAGTTATATTTTCATTTCAGAAATAGATGGAATAGCACTTAGCTACCTTTCATCATTTAACAACTATCCTTTAAAAGAGATGAAAGAACAACTACTACAAAAATATAAAAATGATTAGAAAATACACACAAGAAGAAATCCCAACATTATTAGTTATTTGGGAAAAAGCGGCAAAACTAGCACATCCTTTTTTAAGTGATGATTTTCATGAGATGGTAAAAAACGCCATGAAAGATATGTATTTACCAAACTCTGACACATGGATTTATGTAGAATCTGGAATTATTGTTGGCTTCATTTCTATGTTAGGAAATGAAATTGGCGGATTATTTGTTGATCCGAAACAGCACTCTAAAGGAATTGGGACTTCATTAATAAATCATATGAAACAATTTCATACCGAATTAGAAGTAGAAGTCTTTGAAAGAAATAAAATAGGCAAACCATTTTATGAAAAACACGGATTTAAAGTCATCAAAGAATATGTTATGAAAGAAACCAGCCAAAAGGTCTTAAGGATGAAAAAAACATTAAGCTTTCAAAAGCTCTAAAAATTCACTTCTTGGGATTTCTCTAGCTCCCAAACTTGCCAAATGATCGTTATAAACTTGACAATCTATAAGTTTGTAATTGTAATTTTGCACCAAATGAATAAACGCTAATTTCGATGTATTACTTACCAAACTAAACATACTTTCGCCACAAAAAACACCATTTCCTAGATCAATTCCGTACAAACCACCTACCAATTCTTGTTTGTTTATAGCAGAGTTAAATTGCCAAACCTCTATTGATTTTACAATTCCCTTTTTATGAAGGTGAATATACGCTTGTTCCATATCATCCGTAATCCAAGTGCCAAAATCGTCATTTCTAAGTATGTGCTTGCAATTAAAAACCACCTCTTCAAAAGCGTTATTTTCTGTAATTGAAAATTGACTCTTTCTGACGATTTGTTTCATCGATTTTGAAACTTTTAAATCCTCTGGAAACAAGACCATTCTTTCTGCTGGACAGTACCAAACAATGGGCTCTTCATCAGAATACCAAGGAAATATTCCACTTTGATACGCCAATACCAACCTCTCTTCAGACAAGTCTCCTCCCAATGCAATAACACCTTCTTCAGATGCTGTTTCTGGTTTTGGAAATTCTATTTTATCGGTAAGCCACATCATATATACAAAAATAAAAAAAGCAACCGAATAGGCTGCTTTTATAAAGTTTATAAGATTTTTTCCTAGAAAGGTAAATCGTCTGGTTCTGCATTAGAAGTTCCAGCTGATGGCTGAAATTGATCAACAGGTGGTAAATCTTGAGGCGCTGCAGCTTGCATAGCTTCAATTCTCCATCCTTGCACAGAGTTAAAATATTTAGCAACTCCTTCTGGGTTGATCCATTCTCTACCTCTTAAGTTGATAGAAACTTTAACATCTTGACCTACAGCATAACTGTTTAATAAATCACATTTATCTTGAACAAACTCGATCATGATCATTTGTGGATACTGCTCGTCAGTTGTAACAACTACTTCTCGTTTTCTAAATCCACTAGCACCAAAAGTTTGTGTCTCGTTAATTAATTTAATTTTTCCAATAACTTCCATATTCTTATCCTATTTAATTAAAAGTACTTTCCAGGCACTTTCTGTATCATTCGTTTTTAAAAACTCTTTGGCAAATGTATGTTTTTTTGTGCTTTCTATCCCAATAAACTGCGGATTGACTTTTGCAAAGTTATCAACATTTTCTTGACTCGGGAATTGCTCAACATTTCCTAGTTTACCTAAATCATTCCCTGTTAAAATAAGGCTATTTCGAATCTCTAATGGAATATTATCTACCCCAATTCCTAAAGTTGATATTGGTTTCGGAATTTCGAAAAAACCTTCTTTAGCTCTAGAATAATAACTACCCCCAGCTCTTGCAACCAAATCAATTTTATGCTGATCAATGGCCCCATTTTCATCTAAAACTTCTTCATTTATATGCAATTTCACAACTTCACAAACAATTAAATTCCCCGCTCCGCCTTCAGCGCCTAAGTGAATTACCTCTGTCACCTTGCATTCAAATTGCACAGGTGATTCTGCCACTCTAAAGGGTTTTACTTTATCAGATTTCAGCATTGTAAAACCAGCTTTATCAAACTCATTTACCCCTTTGGCATATTCTGTACTACTCAAAGACATTTGATGTACAATATCATAATTCACAACATTTATCACCACTTCATTGGTTTCCATTGCGTTTTCTAAGGTATGTTTTGTCGTGTTTCCACGAACTCTTCTCGCTGGAGAAAAAATCATGATTGGCGGATTCGCACTAAACACATTAAAAAAACTAAACGGAGATAAATTAGGGTTTCCTTCGGCATCAATTGTACTTGCAAACGCAATTGGTCTTGGCGCAACAGCACCTAATAAATAACCATGCAATTTACCTGTTGGTATTTCTTTTGGATCAATTGAAATCATTTTTATCATTTATTTGAGATGTAAATATACTATCATTTTATAAAACGGGTTATGTAATAATATAGATTATATTTGTAATACATGAGCTTATTTAAAAATACGGTTTTCACAAAACGAATAGTCATTTTTGTACTCTTCATTATTGTTTCTTTAATCCTTTGGAATACCTATATATTCTTTCAAAAATTCAAGCAAGAAGAGCGAGAAAAAATGGAGATTTTTGCTGCTGCTCAAAAAGAATTAGGAACAAATACAGATTTAGACGCAAGTGTTACACTTCCTTTAAAAATACTAGAAACGAATACTACCATTCCTATCATTCTCGTCAATCAAGACGGAAGTATTAAAGAGTTTCACAACTTAGATTCTGTGAAGTCATTAAATCCTGCTTATGTAGAAAAGCAGTTGGTAAAAATGAAAGCGCAAAATGTGCCAATCAAAATAAGCTATGAAGAAATCACAGAATATGTTTATTACAAAGATTCCGATTTACTAGATAAACTAACCTATTATCCAATTGCCTTAATTTTAATATTGTTACTATTTCTAATGGTAATTTACATGCTTTTCTCTTCGAATAAAATTGCAGAGCAAAATAAATTATGGACCGGAATGGCAAAGGAGACTGCCCATCAAATAGGCACTCCATTAACGTCATTATTGGGGTGGATTGAAATTTTAAAGGCCGAAAATATTGATGAGGGGCATATTTCAGAAATGGAAAAAGACATTGAAAGACTGAATACCATTGCCAATCGTTTTTCTAAAATAGGTTCGGCTCCAGAGTTAAAAAAACACAACATTGTTGCCATTACAAAAGAGGCGTTCAACTATTTACAAAGCAGGAGTTCTAAACATGTTTCGTTCAACTTTAATGTTCATAAAACAGCGATTTACGCAAACATTAATACAGAACTTTTTGGATGGGTTATCGAAAACTTGGTAAAAAATGCTATTGACGCCATGAAAGGAAAAGGAAAATTGCACCTTGACATTTCTGAATCAGATAAATGGATAAAAATAGTAGTAACCGATACTGGAAAAGGGATCAATAAATCACAATTCAAACAAATATTCAAACCTGGCTTTACCACAAAGAAACGTGGTTGGGGATTGGGATTATCTCTTTCTAAACGAATCATAGAAGAATACCATAACGGAAAAATAGCTGTAAAAAAATCTGAACTTAATAAAGGAACTAGTTTTCAGGTTTTGTTACATCGAACTTAAAAATTATTTTCAATTTCTTTAGACAGAGCAACAAATTCTTCGTGCTGCATAGATACTTTTTTAGATGTAAAATTAATATCAGAAACACTATTAATCGGAATTAAATGTACGTGTGCATGTGGCACTTCTAATCCAACAACTGTCATTCCGATTCTATTACATACAATTGTTTTTCCTAATGCTTTTGCTACTTTTCGGGCAAACTGCATTAAACCAGAATACGTTTCTGTATCTAAATCAAATAACTTGTCAACTTCCTTTTTAGGAACCACCAACGTATGTCCTTTTGCGTTTGGATTGATGTCTAAAAACGCATAAAAATGCTCATTTTCAGCTACTTTATATGATGGAATTTCTCCTTTAATAATTTTTGTAAAAATACTGCTCATAATAATTCGATTAAGATCTCTAGGTCAAAGATAAAATTTATAGCTTAAAAAAAGAAATTCGAATGTTATGTGTTCCTCAATAAAAAAAGCTTCATCAAATTGATGAAGCTTTTTACTTATAAGTATAAATTGACTACATTTTCTGCAACCAAGTTTTTACATTTACCTCTTGATCAATGATTCCTTTTAATTCTGAAATAGAAACACGATTTTGCTCCATAGAATCTCTATGTCTAATAGTTACCGTATTGTCTTCTAAAGTTTGATGATCTACAGTAATACAAAACGGAGTTCCGTTTGCATCTTGTCTTCTATAACGTTTTCCGACAGCATCTTTTTCATCGTAAAAAACATTGAAATCCCATTTCAAGTCCTCCAAAATTTTACGCGCAACTTCTGGCAAACCATCTTTCTTTACCAATGGTAAAACGGCAGCTTTAAAAGGAGCTAAAACAGCAGGTAATTTCAAAACAGTTCTCGTTGTTCCGTTTTCTAACTCTTCTTCTTTTAAAGAGTTTGAAAATACGGCTAAGAACATTCTATCTAAACCGATAGAAGTTTCTACAACATAAGGTGTGTAACTTTTATTTTCTTCGTGATCAAAATACTGTAGTTTTTTCCCAGAAAACTCTTCATGCGCTTTTAAATCAAAATCGGTTCTTGAGTGAATTCCTTCTAGTTCTTTAAATCCAAATGGAAATTTAAATTCAATATCTGCCGCTGCATCTGCATAATGCGCTAATTTATCATGATCATGAAAACGATAATTATCAGCTCCCATTCCCAATGACAAATGCCATTTCAAACGTGTTTCTTTCCAAGTAGTATACCATTCTTTTTGAGTTCCTGGCTTTACAAAAAATTGCATTTCCATTTGCTCAAACTCACGCATTCTAAAAATAAATTGTCTTGCTACAATTTCATTTCTAAACGCTTTTCCTGTCTGTGCTATACCAAACGGAATTTTCATTCGACCCGTTTTTTGCACATTCAAAAAATTCACAAAAATTCCTTGAGCCGTTTCTGGGCGTAAATATAAATCCATTGCAGTTTCTGCAGAAGCTCCTAACTTCGTACCAAACATCAAGTTGAATTGCTTTACATCTGTCCAGTTTTTAGAACCAGTTAATGGATCTGCAATTCCCAACTCTTCGATCAATGCTTTTACATCAACCAAATCTTCTTTTTCTAAAGACGATCCCATTCTAGCAAGAATAGAAGTGATTTTTTCTTGATAGCCTACAACTCTACCGTTAGTAGCAACAAATTCTTCTTTATTAAAAGCATCACCAAAACGTTTTTCAGCTTTTTTAACTTCTTTTTCAATTTTCCCTTCAATTTTGGCGCAATAATCTTCAATTAAAACATCAGCTCGGTAACGTTTTTTTGAATCTTTATTATCAATTAAAGGATCGTTAAAAGCATCTACGTGGCCAGAAGCTTTCCAGGTAGTTGGGTGCATTAAAATTGACGCATCAATTCCAACAATGTTTTCGTGCATTTGCACCATTGCTTTCCACCAATATTCTCTTATATTTTTCTTTAACTCAACTCCATTTTGAGCATAATCATACACCGCACTTAAGCCATCATAAATTTCACTAGATTGAAATACATAACCGTACTCTTTTGCATGTGATAGTACCTTTTTAAACTGATCTTCTTGTTTTGCCATAATGACGGCAAAGATAAACGAATCTATAATGGTATCAAGTTTTTTTTAATGGACTTTTTTACAGCGATAAACAAAAGCTGGAGGAAGGTTTAACAGCTCAAAACCTAAAGAAATTTCTTCTTTAAACACGGCTTTTAATCGCTTGTAATAGGTTAAGCTATATTGATACTGAACGAATGTACCATTAGGTTCTAAAGATTCTAATGAACTCTCTAGAATTGAATTCGAAATTTCATTAGGGATAATCGTCAAAGGCAAGCTAGAAACAATATGACAAGCTTTTGAAAAACCCAGTTTTTCTAATTCGGCTTGTATCTCTTCAGCAGATGCTTTTAAAACAATTAACTGAGAGTGTTTTATTTCTGAAAGTTCTTTATAAAAATCATCATTTACTTCAAAACATATTAATTGAGTTTCTGGGTTTATTTTTTTAAGTATTTGATGTGTAATAGCCCCATTACCAGCTCCTAACTCTACAAGAACCTTACATGATGAAAAATCAATTTTATCTAACATTTTTTTAGCCAGAAATCGAGAACTAGGAGCAATAGTTCCTGATGTTTTCATGCTTTTCATTGCTACTTTAAAAAAATCGATTCTCTTACTCAATATGTTGTTTTTTACTATCTTAACAGAAAAAGCTAAGAAAAATGAATTATTTAAAAGATGCCTTTCATTTGTTTTTTCCAAAGTTATGCATTACTTGCAATACAACCTTGTTAATTAACGAGAAATTTATCTGTACACTATGTAGACACGATTTACCTATAATTTGTTACAACAATTATGAAAAAAATAAAATTACTGCTTCGTTTTCAGGCAGAATACCAATAGAGAAGGCAATGTCCTTTTTATTTTACAGAAGAAAAGGAAAAACAAAAACGCTGATTCATCATTTAAAGTATAAGAGTAATCAACAAATAGGTGAGTTCATTGGCGATTGGTTCGGTAGTATTTTGAAAAGTGCAAAACAATTTTCTGACATTGATTTTATAATTCCCGTGCCTTTGCATCCAAAAAAATTAAAATCCCGAGGCTACAATCAACTTACAACATTCGGTTTAACTTTAGCCAAGCAACTTAACACTAGCTATTGTCCATATGTTCTAGTTAGAACTTCGGCGACAAAAACACAAACATTTAAGCAACGTTTTGAACGCTTTAGCAATACAGAAACAAAATTTAGCGTTATTGATTACACCGTTTTTAAAAACAAACACGTTTTGTTAATTGATGATGTAATTACAACGGGAGCCACTTTAGAATCTTGCTGTAAGGAATTGCTAAAAACTGATAATATCAAAATTAGTATTGTAACGATGGCATATACTGAATAAATGACACCTTTTCTTATTTAATGGTCAAATTCAAATCAATTGACACAAATAATTTGTTATTTTGCATCAAAATAAAATGTATTGAAACATCTTGTAAAAATTTTATTCTCCGTTATCACAATAATTCTTTTAACAAGTAATTGTGCTAAAAAAGGCAGACCTGATGGTGGAAAAAAAGACAGCTTAGCTCCATTAATGGTTACTGCAACTCCACCGTATAAAAGTATCCATTTCAAAAGCAACAAGATCAAAATTAGTTTTGACGAATACATTACTTTAAAAAATATCACACAACAATTAGTTATTTCTCCTCCACTAAAATACCTACCTACAATAACACCCCAAGGAACACCTAGTAAATCAATTACGATAAAATTATTAGACACTCTAAAACCCAACACTACCTATACCTTTAATTTTGGAAACAGCATTGAAGATAACAATGAAGGGAATAAGCTGCCTCGCTTTAAATATATTTTTTCTACCGGTAGTTATATAGATTCGTTAAAAATACATGGAACTGTAAAGGATGCTTTTGATAAAGAGTTTGAAAAAAACATTAGTGTTTTACTATACAAAGTAGATTCTAGCTATACAGATTCTATCATCTATAAACAGAAACCAAATTATGTTACCAATACTTTAGACTCTTCTTTATTTAACATCACAAATATTCAAAAAGGGAAGTATTTATTGATTGCCCTTAAAGATGTTTCTAACAACTATTTATTCAATCCTAAAGAAGATAAAATTGGGGTCTATAAGCGTTTCATTACTTTACCTAAAGACAGTATTATAGAATCGTCAATTACATTATTTAAAGAAACCCCAATTTTCAATCTGGCAAGACCAAAAGAACTAAGTAAAGGGAAAATTACTTTTGGTTTTGAAGGTGATAAAGAAGGGATGAACATAGAGGTTCTTTCAGCTGTACCTACAGATTTTAAAAGCATTTCTAAATTTGAAAAAGGAAAAGACACATTAAACTACTGGCATTCTAAAATAAACAATGACTCTTTAAAGTTTAAAGTTACCGTTAAAAACTTTATTGATACAGTAACGGTATATTTAAGAAGTAAAAAAATTGATTCTTTAAAAATAAATTCCAATGTTACTCAAACCTTACATTTAAAAGACACATTAACGTTGGTAAGTAATAACCCTATAATTGCTATTGACACCAGTAAGGTTATTTTTATTGACAAAGACACCATAAAGATCCCCTACACCAACTTAATTAGCAAAAACAACAATAAAATTCAATTTTTATTTGATAAAAAACACAAAACAAGATACAAATTAACACTTTTACCGCAAGCGTTAACAGACATATTAAAGACTCAAAACGACACGCTTAATTACAACTTTTCTACTAAAGAACCAGATGACTATGGAAGCATTATTTTAAAGGTAAATAATCAATCTAAAAGCCCATTAATTGTTGAATTATTAACTCCGAGTAAATTAACGCTAGTACAACGATATTTCACATCCGAATCTAAAACTCTAAATTTTGATTTATTAGCCCCTGGTAAATATATTATCAGAGTAATTATTGACAAGAACAACAACGGAAAATGGGATTCTGGAAATTACTTACGCAAACAAGTCCCCGAAAAAGTAATTTATCACACTGATATTTTTGACATCCGTTCTAATTGGCATCTTCAGGACATAAAAATAACAATAAATTAATCGAATTAGAGTTATTGTATTTACCTTCAATTTGATATATTTGTTCACGTTATAAATAATTACTTGAAAAGACCCCTAAAAATATTATTCTTTTTAATAGTAACTCTTTCAGCAAAAGCACAACATTTAACTCATGATGTTGGTGTATTTGCAGGAACGGCTACCATTCAGACTGACTACGGACAAAGAGATGAGTTCTTTAGTAGTTTTGGTAACAGTGCGCTATCATTTAGTTTAGTTCACTATTTACAATTTTTCAACATTGATACTAGGTGGAATTCAGATAATGAAATTGCCAATCATTTAATGATCAAATCTGAGTTTAATTTTTTATCCAAAGAAACTTTTAAACATCACGGAGAATATATAATTGGAAACAATTTACTTGCCCAACAATTAAGAGCAATGTCTGGTACAATTACCATGACGAGTATTGGAATGCAAGCTGAATACTATTTAAAAGACCTTAGAGAATTTATGTTTCCTTATTCTGATATTAAATGGAACCCTTATTTTAGTTTAGGCTTAAAGTATTCTTTATACACCAATACCTTAAACTCAACATTAGGAGATTGGAGAACTGACATAACTGTTTTACCAGGGAAATACCAAGGTGCCGGAGAACTTTCTGTAGGTAGTGGAAGCGCGCTCTCTTTTACCTTAGGTGCAGGAACAAGATATAAACTATCAGAGAAATTTGATTTGGCTGCCAACTTTAACTGGCAATTCTTTTTCTCAGATGCAGTTGACGGTTTACAAGCAGTTCATATTTCAAATAAAAATAATGAATGGCTAATTCACTTGCAAGTTGGTGTTATTTATCATTTAAATTTTGCTGGTGGAATTTTCTGTAAAAAGTAACTCATTACACATAAAAGATAAAAAACCCGACACAAAAATGTATCGGGTTTTTTTTATCTTTATTTATCTATAGCTTGTTTGATATCTTCTAGCAAATCGTTGACATCCTCAATTCCAACACTCAATCGTATTAAAGAGTCCGTAATTCCTATTTTCAATCGCTCTGATTCTGGAATACTTGCATGCGTCATAGTAACAGGATGATTTACCAAACTCTCAACTCCGCCTAAAGACTCTGCCAATGTAAACACCTTTGTGTTTTCTAAGAATGTAAATGCAGCTTTCTTACTTTCATCTTTCAACTTAAATGAAACCATTCCTCCAAAATCATCCATTTGCTTTTTAGCAACCTCGTGATTTGCATGACTTTCCAATCCCGGATAATACACTTCTTTCACTTTTGGATGATCTACCAAAAATGCTGCAATAGCTTTTCCATTTTCACAATGACGCTGCATTCTAATATGCAATGTTTTCACTCCTCTTAACGCCAAGAAAGAATCCATAGGCCCAGCAACTGCACCCGCAGCAAACTGAATAAAACGTAATTCTTCTGCCAGCTTAGCGTCTTTTACCATTAAGGCCCCCATAACTAAATCAGAATGACCTCCTAAATATTTTGTTGCCGAATGCATTACAATATCCACTCCTAGATCCAATGGCCGTTGTAGATATGGTGTTGCAAATGTATTGTCTACTGAAACTAAAATCTTAGAATTCACAGCTTTCACAACTTTCGTTATTTCTGCTATATCTGCAATCTTCATTAATGGATTGGTAGGTGTTTCTATCCAAATCAATTTTGTTTTTTTAGATATTGCATTCGTTACGTTTGAAGCCTCATTCATATCAACATAAGAAAATTTCAATCCAACTTTTTGAAACATTCTAGTAAACATCCTATACGTTCCTCCATACAAATCATCTCCAGCAATAACTTCATCACCTGGACTCAAAGTTCTTAACACACAATCAATAGCAGATAAGCCAGATGAAAATGCAAAACCATGTGTTCCGTTTTCTATTGATGCAAACGCATTTTCTAACGCTGTTCTAGTTGGATTTGCTGCTCTTGAATATTCGTAACCTTTGTGTTGACCAGGACTAAACTGAGCATATGTAGATGTTTGATATATTGGAGCCATTACGGCTCCTGTTGAAGGATCAGGTGCTTGCCCTCCATGAATCGTTTTTGTATTGAATTTCATTCTATACTATTTTGGTTGATAGTCTTTAGAAGCTATTATGAATTAAACTAATTTTTTAATAGCCAAGATGATTCCTAAATGAATTCCTTCATGATAGTTATTGAAATTAACAGCAGTTTCGAAAGTATCTAACACAAACCCAGTACTAGTTTCATATGCGTTGTAGTTTTCAAAAATTCCTTCGTTAAAATCTTCTTCTAAAGTATCTGGTAATCCAGCTAGCAACTCTGTTACTTCTTCAAACTCTTCTTTTGTAAAGGTTTTTGTTGGAACTGTTCCTTTTCTATGTTCTTCAATTAATTCATCAGGGACCAAACAATCCAGTCCAGAAAGCTTGTATTGCAATAATTGTTGTGTCACGACTAAATGTGCTACATTCCAAGCGATGTTATTTTTAAATCCCTCAGGAATTATATGGATTTGATCTAATGTTAAGTCATTAATTGCTTTTAATGTTAACTGTCTAGATTTTTTTAGGATATCAAATTGAGTCTTCATTATTTATCGTTAAATTTAGCCTCAAATATACAGCATAAAATGAAGAAAGTCTACTTTTTACAAAC
>Ga0209395_1005666_pt1 | contig 13962 bp, 9 predicted proteins | sample GOMGulsemesocosm_3_FD_184635 | JGI IMG/M metagenome (GOLD analysis project Ga0209395, IMG submission 184635) | Methane-oxidizing microbial communities from mesocosms in the Gulf of Mexico - GOM9D Gulf of Mexico (SPAdes) (version 2) | ecosystem: Environmental > Aquatic > Marine > Cold seeps... | reverse complement strand
CTAATGATCATCGGCACCTTAATCTATGCGCTAGTCGCATTTATTGCGCTTTCTGGACATGAAGTAATGCATTATTGGTGGGCACTAATTTTATTGGGTATAGGCTGGAACTTTCTATTCTTGACAGGTACTTCGTTACTACCTCAAAGCTATCACGCCAGCGAACGCCATAAAGTACAAGCAACCAATGACTTCATCTTGTTCGGATTTCAAGCCGCCGCGTCATTGCTCGCAGGTTGGGTATTATTTAATGCGGGCTGGCATTGGGTGGTTATCACCAGCCTGCCTTTTATATTGGTTCTATTTACGGTTATAGGCTTTTACCGTAAACACCAACAAGCTTTACAGCCGAAAGAAAAGCTGTAATAGTTTTATCAACTGACCTAAAAACTTTTAGTTAACTAAGAATAAAATAGATAAGGATTTGTTATGAGTGGTACAACAATGGTCGTGGTTATTGTTTGTGTAGTTTTTGGCGTTTTATATAAAATGTATAATAAACATTTAGAGTTTAAAGCAAAAACGATTCAGCATAATAATTCTGCAGATTCAATTTCTGAAGAATTACAAAAAGAAGTTAAAGCGCTTACTGAACGGGTAAATACATTAGAAACAATAGTCACTGATGAAGGTTATCAAGTGCAAAAAGACATTAATAATCTTTAAGTTCCTCCCTATGTAGCTTGAGTAATTAAACGATGAAACTGATTATGAAAACTGAGTTTGACAACCTCAGACTTAACGAAAATCATGATTATGAAACCGATAGTAATGGCGATAAACAAGTAGTAAAGGTTTTTTGCGGTGAGTTATTAATTGCCAAAAAAATCAAACAGAATAAATCCATTCGATTCTTTGGCATTAAAGGTTATCAACAATACTTAACACCAGAAGATGCATTGAAGTAGTATAAAAATCCGCTTCTTTTTCAACATTGATTTTAAATCCGCGAAGGGATTATACGTGGCGGTATCTTGGTTGATATCGGCTGCTTTGACTTCAGCCTTATCTTAGACGTACTAAGGCATCATTGATTTATGGAAAAACAATTTAAGAGCTATACAGCTGCTCCTTGTTCATTCAAAACGACAGAGCACGATTGAATACCTAGGCGCTGATATTGAGGATGCCCTATCAATTTCATAAGAAACATAAGGTGACTGAAGCGTCATAGAAGTTTTGGCTAAAACCTTTTATTTAGATTAAATCTTCTAAGGCGAAATCGCCCCCAAAGCGCCACAGAAAATTTATACATCGGTTTGAACAAAGCAGAGTTAATACAAAGCTTTATCGAAAGATTAAGCAGCCTTTTTTGTTGCTAAATATAATTTAATCCTAGAGTTATTTACTCTACTTGTTTCTATATCAAACTGTTCAGATAAAATATTTAATAAACCGTCCACATCGCCAGTTCTAAAACGCCCTCCAATTTTTATTTTTCTAATATCTTCGCCTACTAGATCTATCTGTATATTTGAGTACCGAGATACTTCGGCGATAACTTTATCAAGAGTTTCCCCTTTAAAAACGAGTTTTCCTACTCTCCAGGATAATGATGAATCGATAGTATCTTCGATATTTACCTTCTGTATAGTACCAACTAATAGTTTATCATTAGATTTAAGTACCACCTTTTCACCTGCAACAACTCCTATGGGCTCTAATACTTCATTATCAGCTTTTCTTATGCCATCAGAAGTAGTTACTTTTTCTGCTATCACAACTTCCCCTTCTGTAACAATCAATTCTAGTTTTGACTTTTCAAGATAAGAAACATTGAAAGCGGTACCTACGGCTACAAAGGACTTTTCTCCCGCTGATACAACAAGCTCGCGTTGTTTATTATGCGCTACATCTATAAAAAGCTCTCCTTTTTTAAGCAGAAGAAATCTATTCTTTTGAGTGTATTTAACCTCAACAATGCTATCCGTATTTAAAGTTAAAACCGATAAATCTGGAAGATTAATCGTAGATTTTTCACCAACAGCTGTCTCATAAGTTCTGGAAAAAAGCGTAGGGTCTACAACGCTTGTTGAAGCTGTTTCATTCGTATCAAAGAAACGGTTAATGTCTAAGCTAGGCATATTTAAAATTAAAAGAAAAAATACTGAAGCTGCCATCATATAGTATCTAAAGTTATGGTTAGTTTTTTGTTTGTTATAAGGAACAACAGCTGATAATTGGGAAAGTACAGATAAAACATCCCACTGTTTTGCTAATTTAACAAAATAATCTCGACGTGCCTCAGATTGGCTTAACCAATCTTTTAATGATATTTCTTCGTCATGAGTTAAACCTCGGTCCAGTTTAGCCAACCATGAAGACGCTTCATCTTTCATTTGACTATCAGAAAAAATTGGTACTATGTTATCTTTCATTTTGGCGTTCCCTCAAAGCTTGACTTGCTCTAGCTTTAGACTTTTCCAATGAGTCATTAAATTCCTCACATTTCCTCATGGCATTGGCTATGTGGCTTTCTACGGTATGTGGACTCAAGTTCAGTTCCTTTACAATTTCTTTATGACTAAAACCATATATTTTACGTAACACAAAAACTTTTCGACATTGTACCGGTAATCTTTTCACTGCTTCACAAAGTTGACCAAACTCTTCCTCGATATGGACTGCATGGTATATAGAGTCAGATGTGCCAACACCATAGTCACTTTCTTCTTCCGCTGAGTCAGCTAATCGAACTTCTGATTTTTTATTAAAATCCTTAGCCAAATTCACTGCTACCCTATATAAAAAGGCCTTTGGGTACTCTAAAGATTTATTGTTTTTAACTTGATAAATTTTGACGTATGCATCCTGCACAATATCCTCAACTTCATCAGGAGGTGCAATTTTTCCAACCAGGCTTAGCAATGACTTCCTGTAAGACAGAATCGTATTTACAAATAAATTTTTAGACATAAAAGCTTACTTTTTTATTGTTGTAATAATTAAACGAATCAAATCTGTTTTTCAGCTAATGAATATTAAATTAATTTCAGTCTAAAGAAGTTAGCTTGAGTGCTTATATACCAAATAGACCAAATAGACCAAAATCATGGGGCAATGAACGATAACATAAAATCACTTATTAAGTATCTTCAGCTCAAATCAACTCTAATAATTAGATATTTTTATTTAACCAATTCGCTACAAACCTTAGTTATTTTTCCTTCATAGCATTTATTGCAAAGCACAAGGAAAGCCAGACATTTTGGCGTATTTATAGGCAAACGATGACGAAAACACCTTGGTAATAAGAATGATATTAATACCTAAAAGCAGCCATTAAAAATGCTAATTCAATAATTTTTTTTCAAATACTTTTGGCTGTTTTTTATTTCTTATTCGTTAATTTAGAACACCAACAAAATTGGTGGCTTAAATACTTATTTTTAGTTTGAATTTTAAAACAAAAATAGGGTTTAACACATAAAAAAGAAGGCAAATGTGTCGCTGATAGCATTTTAGAACAAGCAAATCAGCAAACTCTATTCAACAAGAGCGCATGCTGCCATTAGCGTGAATTATAGACGGGAAGTAACATGAAAAATAAAAGTAATAATAAAAACAAAGTGTCGATGATTGCTTTGTCAATTGGGTTAGCATTGAACCCAATAGCAACATTTGCAGCAGAAAATGATTCTAAAGCAGCGAGTCAAAAAGATAACGTTGAAAAAATAGTTGTTACGGGCACATTTAGCGGTAAAGCGGTAGCTAAGGAAGAAGCCAGCTTTGCTGTTAGCACTTTTAATTCTGATGATATAAAGAAGCTAGCGCCCAAGAGTACAGCCGACTTATTTAAGGCTATCCCAGGTGTTTGGTCTGAAAGCTCTGGCGGAGTTGCTGGGGCAAATGTATTTGTTCGCGGTTTTCCTGGTGGTGGCGATGCTCCTTTCCTCACCGTACAGTTACAAGGTGCACCGGTATTTCCGCCACCAACGCTATCATTCTTAGAGAACTCAACCCTCTTCCGTTTAGATGAAACCGTTGAGTTTATGGAAGCGCTACGCGGTGGTCCAAACCCTGTTATTTCTAATGGCCAACCCGGCTTAACCACCAACTTCATTCTTAAAGAAGGTAGTGACGACACTGAAGGTTTAGTTAAATACTCTACCTCCGATTATGGCCTTCAACGAGTTGATGGTGTACTAAGTGGCAGCTTAGCTGATGATCTTTATTATATGATTGGCGGTTATATTAAAAGCTCTCCTGGTGTACGTGACTCTGGATTTAATGGTGAAGAAGGAACTCAATTTACCGTTAATATCACCAAAAAATTAGACAATGGAAAAATTAACTTTTATACACGTGTCACTGATGATTACGGTGTTTGGTATTTACCTGCTCCTTTAGCTCATGAAGGGAATGACTTTACTCAACTTGGTACAAACAATAGACAAGCTGCAATTCAATATGGCGCAGATAATACCACTGAAATGTTTGACTTTGGTAAAGGTCGGGGCTGGGATGGTAGTGTGTCTGGCGGTAGTATTGAGCTAGACCTTGGAAATAATTGGTCGTTGGTTGATAAATTCAATCACACCAAAGGTAATGCTGATACGTATGGTCTAGTACCCGGCGGCGGCGCTGTAGAATTATCAACGGTTGCTGATAATGGCTCAAGTGCAACGGGACTTGTAACAGGTAAGGAATATAATGGTTCAACCATTGTGCAACAATATGGTCGTTGGGTCGTCAAAAAAGAAATAAAATCGATGGTCAATGATTTTGCCCTTACCAAGGATTTTGATAATGCTAGCTTCACTTTAGGTTATTACTCTTCTTCATTTTCAGCCAATGATTGGTGGGCACTTGGCAACTATGCATACCATGTAGTGGAGCAAGGAGGTGAAAACCTAAGTGGAATCGACTGTAACCAAGATGAAAATGGCTGCTCGTGGAATTATGATTTTGTTAGTACTGGTGACGGTACAACAAATGCTTTATATGCCGCAGGCTCAATTGATCTTACCAGTAACTTTACTCTCGACGCAGGCTTACGTAGTGAAAACCATACCATTGATTATACTGTCGATGAAGGCTTAGATAATGTCATCACTAAATATGCTTCTTATGATGAAACCGATATGGCATGGACTGTTGGTGCTAACTGGATGTTTACCGACACAATGGGTGTGTTCGCTCGCGCTAATGGTGGCGGAAAAATGCCTTACTTTGATGATATCAGAGAAAATTACGGTGCTTATACTGAGGGGCAAGATTTAATTAAAGAAGTCAGCCAATTTGAAGTAGGTTATAAATTAGTCGATGATAACTTTGATGTGTTTGCGACGTTCTTTTTAAATGAAGTCAAAGGCGATGCTGTCGTATTTATTCCTGGTACACCTGCTATTGTCACAACCAATGAAGCGTATGGTTTAGAATTAGACTTTAACTACTACAATGATAACGGTCTTTCAATCAACTTAAACTCAACATTCCAAGAAACAGAAATTACCGAGGGTGATCCTGAACTTATTGGCAATGAAGCAATACGTCAACCAGGTTATCAAATCCGTGTAACACCAAGCTATGAATTTGAATTCATTGATATGCCTACAGTTATATATGGCACCTTCTCTGCTGTGGGTGATCGTTACTCAGATCCTGCAAATAGTGTAACTTTAGATGGCTATGAAAAAATTGACATTGGTATGGTGATGAATCTGACTGATGAAGTTGAATTCAGAGTGGCAGTGGCAAACTTAACAGACTCTGAAGGTATTACGGAAGGCGATCCTAGGTCATCAACATCTGGTAATGGACGTTATATCTTGCCGCGAACATTTGACGTTAGCGTTAGCTACGCTTTTTAAAGAGCAGGATAGACTTTAATGGGAGGGCTGATATAGCCCCTCCCACTACCAAACACCGATTCAATAAATATTGTTTGTAATTAAGAAATATAAGCATTTGTTTTATTTTATCAATAATGACAAAAGCGTTTGAGTGCATACCACTCTCATTTTGCCTGGATTATGTATGAACAATTTAAAAATTATCGCCTTAGCATTTATATTGCTGATGTTTAGTAACAGTTCTAATGCACAGAGCATTAACGAATTTGAAAAAAACAGTTTAAATCTTATTGAAAGGCTCGTTGGACAAAGTGATCTATTTCAAATAGAGAGAATTGACAAGGTTGACAATAAATCTGTATTTGAGATCGAATTAGTTGATAAATCGGTCGTTTTAAGAGGCAGTAATATTACCGCCATAGCAAGTGCCTTTCATACTTACCTTAGGATCACCAACCAAGCACATTTTTCATGGGGAAAGGACAGGATAAATGAAATCACCACCCCTGCTACTTTTGACAAAGTTATAAAAACAAGCCCTGTTGAGGTCTACTATCAATTCAACTTTACCGCTCATGGATACTCAACTCCTTATTGGTCATGGCAAGACTGGGAAAGAGAAATAGATTTAATGGCGATAAACGGCATAACACACCCCTTGATCATTTCAGGTATTGAGAGCGTATTTATCTCAACTTTTACTAAGTTTGGTTATACGGAAGAAGAAGTAAGAAGCTGGCTTGTTCTGCCAGCGCACCTACCTTGGCAACTCATGGGAAATATGTATTCTAGTGACCAAGCAATCAGCCAAAGCCTAGTGAAAAGCCGCAGATCATTAGGGAGAAAAATAGCCAACAGACTACGTGAACTTGATATGACCCCTGTGTTACCCGGTTATTATGGTTTAGTGCCCAACGATTTTGCTATCAGAAACAATGCCAATGAATCGGTAAAAGAACCATATATTTTACCTCAAGGTGATTGGGCCGGTGGATATGACAGGCCATCGTTAATTAATCCAAATAATAAAACCTTTTCATTACTTGCTAAGCATTACTATCAAGCCATAAATAATGTGTTTGGCGATGTTAAATATTTTGCCGCAGACCCTTTTCACGAAGGAGGAAAAACTGATGGTATTTTAGTACCCGAGGCGGCTAAAAGCATCCAAGCTAGTATGAAAGATCATAACGAAGACGCCGTATGGATTCTTCAAGCTTGGCATGGTAATCCGCGTGCAGATCTTCTTAGCTCTTTAAGTAAAAAAAATACCTTAGTGATAGATATATGGGGTGATGAAAGCCCATCTTGGGACAGAGATGGCATTGACAAAATGGCATTTGAAGGTATGCCTTGGGTGTGGTCTATTATCCAAAATTTTGGAGGTAACTCTGGCTTATCAGGAAATTTGGATACTATTGCTCAGCAATTTTCACCGATGGGGGTTTTCAATAATACAAAGCAAGACAATTTAATTGGACTTGGCATGGCCATGGAAGGCATTGAACAGAATCCGGTAGTTATGGATTTTATGTTTGATATGCGTTGGCGAAAAAGAAACGCTGGCTATGTAGATATAGCAAAATGGATCGAAACATACAGTGTACGAAGATATGGTACTTCAAACCCTCATGCAATAGCGGCATGGCGAACATTATCAGAGACCGTTTATCACTCAGGTCCTTATCATAGAGAAGGTACCATCGAGAGTGTTTTTACAGCCCGACCGTCTTTAATGGCCTTAAAAGCCTCTACCTGGGCACCTAACTATGGCCCTTATTATAATGAAAAAGCACTAGAAAATGCCCTTTCGTTATTAGTAAAAGCAGGCAGTGAATTAAAAGACATAGAAACATATCAATATGACCTTATCGATGTTGCACGTCAAGTTGTAGCAAATAAAGGCAGAAAACTACTGAGTAATATGAAGCAAGATTTTGAAAATAAAGATTTAACAAGCTTCAGAAAACATAAAACCTTATTTTTAAAAACAATGTTGATTCAAGATGAACTTCTCTGCTCGGTTACTGAATTTAGGCTAAGTACTTGGCTGGAAAAAGCTACCTCATTTGCTACCGACTCACACGACCAAGTGGTATTTGAAGAAAATGCCAGACGAATTGTTACCACTTGGGCACCTATAAATTCAGATCTTCAAGATTATTCAAACAGAGAATGGTCTGGCTTAATTCGAGATTACTATTACCCAAGATGGTCAAGCTTCTTAAATTATAAAGAAAGTTCACTAAAAGGTAGCTCTAAAGTAACGTCGCCAGACTTATTGGAATTTGAAGATAGTTGGGTTAAAACTCAGGGTAAAAAGGACATAATCAAAGCACGTTTAAAGGCTCCATATGATTTAGCTAAGGAACTTTTAATAACAATTAATGCTCACTGATTCAAAAATCACGCATATTGTTGAGAAGTGACTTTCCCGTAACGATATGAGGAGAAACACACACTCCATGTGGTACTTTGGGGGAGCTTTGCTCCCCCTTTTTTTGCTCTTTTTATTACAGAATGGCCCAAAAGGACAATAGAACTACGAGCTTATATTTCACATATCAAAGGGAATAGATCATGTCATATATAAAAATTATATTTTTACTAATGTTTATATTTAGTAGTCATGCAAGGGATGTACTTTATATTAAAACCACCGAAAACCCTAAGGATGAAAAGTCTTCATATGATTTCAAATTATTAAAGCTAGCATTGGAAAAGACAAAAGATGAAGATGGAGAATATACTTTAAAAATTGCACCTGACATGAACTTTGCTAGGGCAATGCGCTTCATTCATAATAATCAATTCAAAAAACTTATAATAAAAAGGGGGTTAAGTAACAATCTAATAAATAAACAAATTACCTTCGCAGATTTTCCAATTAACCTCGGCATTGCAAATTATCGAATATGTTTTATTAATAAAGACATGAAAATAGATTTTAGTAAAACTAATAATATTAGTGATTTAAAGTCTTTTGTTTTTGGTCATGGTATAGGTTGGTTAGACACTATTTTTTTCAAAAATTCAGCTTTAACTGTACAAGAAATTTCAACTTATGAAGCGTTATTCAATATGGTAGCAAATGGAAGAATTGATGCATATTGTCGAGGACTTGATGAGATATTTAATGAATTTGATATGCGTAGTCATATAAATGATCTTGTATATGATGAAAGTATCTTAATCCACTATTCACAGCCAAGGTTTTTTATCGCAAATATCGCAAATAAAAAATTAATTTCAAGGATAGAGAAAGGCTTAAAAATAGCTTGGGAAGATGGCTCTTTAATGACACTTTGGGTTAAAAAGCACCATGCTAGCATTGAACGCGCAAACTTGAACAAAAGAAAAGTCATATCCTTAGCTAATCCTTTTCATAATATTCATGGCCTTAACTACAAAAAATACTTATATCCACTAAATTAATTAACTTTTTCATAAATACTATTGGCTATATTTCTCAAGTCATTCGTTTAATTAATACACAAGGAAGTTATGTGTTTCTCGAAGGAAGCATAGGAATATGAATTCCTCCCGTTATATTAAATTTTGAGTTCCATGATATAGAGAAAAGTATGGTCTCATATCTCAATAATAAGAAGGTATAAAATGAAGAAATATAAATATATTACCCAGATAATATCCGCTGGGGCTCTACTGGTCTGCTCTGCCAATGCTGCCGACTTTCCAGCAAACCCAGCGACAAGGTCCGGAGAAAATTTAGTTTTTCAAGAAGAATTCTCTAACTCTGCTTTGAATGAACAGATATGGTCTCCATTCTACTTACCTCACTGGACCCCTGATCCAAGTTTATCAGAGGCTGATTATGAAATATCGAATGGTGTTATGAAGCTTATGTTGAATTCTGATGCCCAAAATTGGTCACCTGCTGATGGCACAGTGAAAATATCAAATATATCTAGTTATAATCGTAAGGGCTGGCATAGGTTTCATCCCACAGCACCAACTTACGACCATCCTATTAATGATTTTGGGTCTACGACTGGGTTGTGGAAATATGGTTATTTTGAAATGAGAGCTAAGCTTAACAACACAGGCGGGGGGGGGCATCAAGCGTGGTGGTTAGTTGGAGACCAAACTGATGATTTAGACTTTGATGGAAAAGATATGGAGAGAAATGGTGAAATAGACATTCTTGAAACCTTTTTTAATGCACCAACTACTTGGGCAAAAGGCGTTCACCCTTGGGAAGATAGTCAACTACAATACGGCTACTCATATGACTTGGGTAATACGCAACCTGTTGATATTCAAGAGGAGTTTCATGTTTACGCAATGGAGTGGACACCTTCTGGAATAAATTTTTATTTTGACAATATTCTCGTACGAACAATGTCTGCTGCTCATTCTCCTTCATACCCAATGGGCATGCTTATAGGAATATATGGTGACTCAGGATCTGGTGCTTCCAATGACATATGGCCAAAGAAACTTGAAATTGACTACGTTCGTATATTTCAAGATCCCGATGGTTACCCAGAGCCTACCTCTGAATATGTTCGTTTAAAAAACAGATGGACAAATGAATACTTGAATACAGAATCTGTAGAGAGTGATTTAAATGTTGCTATTGGACAAATTCAACCTAATTGGTGGAGCGCCCAATGGGAAAAAATTACAACAGATAATGGTTATTTTATTTTGAGAAATAGAAATACCGGCAAAGAACTTAATATCGAGAACTTATCAGGCTTAATCGAAAACACCGATTTACCTGATACTTACTGGAGTATTCAATGGAAGGGTGTTGCCATTGATGGTTATACCCGCCTAGAAAACAGATGGAAAACAGATCAAGTTATTCATGTAGAAGACCAACAAGGACTTGCTCAGTATGGAAGTGTTCCTAGTACGCATTGGAGTTCACAATGGGTGTTAGAACAAGTTATTGAGTAAAGTAGTACACAATAGGGCGGTTTGATTATTTAAACTGCCCAAAACAAAACAATAGAATTAAAGACTCTTTGTTTATGTTGTGTTTTATTACTAATTGAGCTTAACAACTAAAAGTAGATAAAACATAACGGATTGATTTTATTGTTTTTTTGTGTTATGGGTATAGGTTCATTGCTAAACATTCAAAACTGTGTCTATTTACACATTAATGAGAAATTGAATCAAATATGCATTTGCTTTATGATTAATTTTATCTTTCATTATTAATAGCGTCGATAAACCGGTTGCTGATGTATTTATGACGTTTGTGATTCGATTAGCTCTTTTAGTATTAGCAATAACCTTCTCCTCTGAATCCATAGCTTTCAATAACCTTTCAGATAAAAAAATATCCTTTAAAATACAAAAAAATGTTGCAGAAAAATCTCTACTTGAGTTCTCAGAGCAAACAAATTTAGACTTTATTTTCAAGTACTCTGAAGTCGAAGGTAAGATAACAAACCATTTATTTGGCTTATATACAATAGAGGAAGCTATTCAGATACTGTTAAAGGGTAGCTTATTAACAGGACACATAAATAACAAAGGTGTACTTGCTATAATTTGGGATAAAGAACAGCAGAGAGCTAACCTAAATAGCATAACAATGACCTCTACGGACCTCTTTGAAAAACCTAGGCTAATAGATAAAGTTGAAAAAATAGTTGTTACTGGCACATTTAGCGGTAAAGGGATAGCAAAGGAGAGAGCAAGCTTTGCTATTAGCTCTTTTAATTCTGATGATATAAAGAAACTATCCCCCAAGAGTACAGCCGATCTATTCAAGGCTATTCCTGGTGTCTGGTCTGAAAGCTCTGGCGGGGTTGCAGGCGCAAATGTATTTGTTCGCGGTTTTCCTGGTGGTGGCGATGCTCCTTTTCTCACCGTACAGTTACAAGGTGCACCGGTATTTCCGCCTCCAACACTATCATTCCTAGAAAACTCAACCCTCTTTCGCTTAGATGAAACTGTTGAGTTTATGGAAGCGTTGCGTGGTGGTCCAAATCCTGTTATCTCTAATGGTCAACCCGGCTTAACAACCAATTTCATTCTTAAAGAAGGTAGTGACAACACTGAAGGTTTAGTTAAATATTCAACTTCTGACTATGGCCTTCACCAAGTTGATGGTTTACTAAGTGGTAGTTTGGCTAATGGCTGGTATTACATGATAGGTGGCTATATAGGAAGCTCTTCTGGTGTGCGTGACTCAGGGTTTAATGGTGAAGAAGGAACGCAGTTTACCCTTAATATCACTAAAAAGTTGGACAAGGGTAAAATTAATTTCTATACGCGACAAACCGACTTTTTCGGCGTTTGGTACTTACCAGCCCCATTAGACTATGAGGGAAATGACTTTACTCAACTTGGTACAAACAATAGACAAGCTGCAATTCAGTATGGCTCAGATAATACCACTGAACTATTCGACTTTGGTAAAGGTCGGGGCTGGGATGGTAGCGTATCAGGCTTTAGCATTGACCTAGATTTTGGAAGTAATTGGTCGTTAGTTGATAAATTCAGCTACACAAAAGGTAATGCTGATACCTACGGACTAGTACCTGGTGGCGGTGCTATTGATCTATCAACAGTTGCTGACAACGGGGAAAGTGCAACAGGTCTTGTGACAGGTAAAGAATACCACAGTTCAACGATTGTTCAACAATATGGTCGCTGGGTCGTTAACAAAGAAATCAAATCAATAGTCAACGACTTTTCACTCACCAAAACATTTAATAATGCTAGCTTTACTTTGGGTTATTACTCTTCATTATTTTCAGCCAATGATTGGATGTCACTTGGTAACTATTCTTATCACGTATTGGAGCAAGGGGGTGAAAACTTAAGTGGGATAAACTGTAATCAAGATAAATATGGTTGCTCATGGAATTATGATTTTGTTAGCACAGGAGAAGGTACAACGAATGCATTATATGTCGCAGGCTCAATTGAAATTATCAATAACGTTACTTTTGACATTGGCTTTCGTCGTGAAAACCATACCATTGATTATATCGTTGATGAAGGCTTAGACAACGTCATTACTAAATATGCCTCTTACGATGAAAGTGACACGGCATGGACTATAGGCGTTAATTGGATGTTTTCAGGAACCATGGGAATATTTTCCAGAATTAATAATGGTGGAAAAATGCCTTATTTTGATGACATCAGAGAAAACTACGGTGCTTATAGAGAGGGTCAAGATTTAATTAAGGATATTAGCCAATATGAAATAGGTTATAAGTTAGTAGATGATAGTTTCGATGTTTTTGCTACGCTCTTTTTTAACAAAGTTAAGGGCGATACAGTCGTCTTTATTCCCAGTACTCCCGCTATTGTCACAACCAATGAGGCGTACGGTTTAGAGCTAGATTTTAACTATTACAATGATAATGGTCTTTCAATCAATTTAAATTCAACAATTCAGGACACAGAAATTATAGAAGGTGACCCCGAACTCATAGGCAATGAAGCTATACGTCAACCAAAATATCAAATTCGCGTAACACCGAGTTATGAATTTGAGTTTAATAATATCCCTACAGTTATTTATGGTACCTTCTCTGCCGTAGGTGAACGCTACTCTGAGCCTAAGAATAATATAACTTTAGAGGGGTATGAAAAGATTGACATTGGCGTAACCATGAATCTGACAAATGAAGTGGAGTTTCGACTTGCTGTGGCTAACCTAACAGACTCTGAAGGGATCACGGAAGGAGATCCTAGGTCTCCAACATCAGGAAATGGCCGTTATATCTTACCGAGAACTTTTGATATTAGCGTTAGCTATACATTTTAATGTGCTAGCTATAGATGCGTTTATAGATTGTATTGTAAAATGGCTGGGTTAATTGGATTATATACTTAGGGTTTAGTATAGCTACATAGATAATTTGGCCATCTATTGGAAGGAATTGCGAAAGATATTCTATGGCGCTATGTGCCCCTTAGCGAGATAGTACCAATAACATAAAAGTAACTTGTACCGATTTTGAATATAAAAAAAAAGCTAACCATTTCTGGTTAGCTTTCATCTTACCCAAGAAGAGCGTTAGCCGACTACTTTTTCAACATTGACTTCAAATCTGCAAACGGATTATACGTAGCGGTATCTTGGTTGGTATCGCCTGCTTTAACTTCAGTTTTATAATTAGCATGATCCGTGTATTTTGCATGCACGACGGTATCACCCCCAAAATAG
>Ga0209395_1005665_pt1 | contig 13962 bp, 12 predicted proteins | sample GOMGulsemesocosm_3_FD_184635 | JGI IMG/M metagenome (GOLD analysis project Ga0209395, IMG submission 184635) | Methane-oxidizing microbial communities from mesocosms in the Gulf of Mexico - GOM9D Gulf of Mexico (SPAdes) (version 2) | ecosystem: Environmental > Aquatic > Marine > Cold seeps... | reverse complement strand
GGCTTCTAAACGTTTTTCGATGTCCGGTAGAATAACGAGTTCATTCACAATGGGGTTAGGTGGTTCGGCGGCGATAATACTGGGTTCGGTTAAACCAAGGTAGCGGCGTTGTTTTACGCGCTGTTTAGCATGGCCGACAGTTGCGCCCTTCATCGGGCCTTCCATTGCGCCTGGTCCGCAACCCGTGCAAATGTTTATCTCACGCAAGCCCAATTCATGACCAACGGCTTTCGCATATTCATATTCTGGTGAGCGGATGGAATGACCGCCCCAGCAAACGACCATGTTTGGATCGGAATCTGATTTGATCACTCGCGCATTACGTAAAATGGAAAATACTTGGTTAGTTAGAAATGAAGATAATTCTTTTTTGGGAACGGGCACTTGCTCTATATAACTATTAACATAAAGAATATCGCGTAATACTGAAAATAGGTGCTCTTGAATACCGCGGATAATCTCACCGTCGACAAAGGCTTGTTCTGGAGCGTTATGCAGCTCGAGTTTGACGCCGCGTTCACGCTGTACAACATTGATATCAAAGCTGCTGAATGCTTTTAAAATTTCACTACTGGAATCAGTGCGAGATCCTGAATTTAAGACGGCCAATGAGCAATTTCGGAATAATAAATATAAATCGCTGGTGGCAGTTTGGTGTAGCCTGTCGACTTCAAGCTGTGAAAGCAAATCCATACTGCCAACGGGGTTGATGTGCGTGATCATAAGCTAAACTCCATGTCAGATAAGCTAGCATTAAGCACGTATAACCGATTGATACAAAATCAATATGGCCGTACTTATTGCCGCTGGTCTCATTAAGTTTAGCTGCTAATGATAACTTTATCTCGTCCTGAGCTTTTTGCTTGATATAAGGCTTTATCAGCTCGCTCGAAAGGTTCAACTGACTCATTATCCTCTGGTAAGAATTGCGTCGCACCAATTGAGATAGTGATTGAGATCTGTTCGCCTTTAAATCTAAACGGTATACTTTTAATAGTCTTTCGCAGCTTATCTAAAATTGCCTTTATTTCATTCGGCTCTAAGTCGGCAAGTAATACGACAAATTCTTCACCACCAAAACGTGCGATGAAGTCTTTACTCTTAATCGATTTTTGTAAAGCTCTGGCAACGATCTTAAGGGCTTTATCTCCAGCAATATGACCGAAGGTATCATTGATATTTTTAAAATGATCAATGTCGATAATTGCGATTGTGGTATTGGTTTGGTAACGCTTCCAACGTTTAAACTCTAGTTTAAAGCGTTCGTCTAATGCGGTGCGGTTGTAGACTTGCGTTAAAGAGTCCAGATAAAGTTTATGTTGTTGTGCTTCTAGGCGTTGGGTGTGCAGTAATGTTTCTTTTTTGAGTTGCTCAAGTTGACTCTGAACTGCTTTTATTTGTTGTTCTAATCGGATTTTTTCTTGTAGTAATTGTTCTTGTTGTTGGATACTGCTGGAGATTATCTCAAGCCCTTGTTGAACGTGTAACTTGGTTTCTTCTAAGTTTTCACAAGTACTGATATCTAAGTCTAAAATATCAATGCGCTCTTTTAGATTTTCCAACAAGCTGATCTGTTTATTGTTTATTTTATTACTATCAACTAATGAGTTATCAAACTTATAAGCGATATTATTGAGCTCTTCGACAATAGCATGTAAAAACGTCTTTGATGCTAAGCGTTCTTCACGTGCGCCTTCGATAATGTTGTTAATGATCTGCAAGCAGATATCAACGAGTTCATGGCTTTCGACACCTTGCAATAAACGTTGACGAATTTTTTGAAGGTTTGAGCCAAACCCACCGGCAAAATCAAGTTCATTGATTAAGCGTTGTAAATCGTCACATATTTTTTTGTGCACTGTTGCTGTTACACCGCTATTACCGCGAGACATTTTTAAGTTTTTGATTGCACTGTGATAAATGCAAAATAGTGATTGGACTTTAGTTTGTAATGCGACCACTGCAGTGGCTTTGGGTTCCGCTAATACTAATTGTAGTTCGGCGGTGAGTTTAGGATCGTCCTGTAACAAATTAATTAATGATTTAGTGGCTTGAATTGTTGCACTATCACCAATTTTTAAGGTATCGGATAAGACATTTGGTTGTAGCATCACTTGACGCTCAACCTGTTTGATTTGCGTGATAAGATCATCGTCAGACGCACTGCGTTCAAGAATTGCTTTTAGCTTACTTACTTCAATGTTTAGCTCGGTATCAATACCTCGCGTGGCACTCAGTAAACGATTAATAAATGCTAATAGCATGGCAGTGTTAATTTTTGTGTACCCGCTGGCATCACTTTGCTGTGTTGCTGAATGCGAATCTTGTGATGTCTGCATGAATACTTTTCACATAAGTTAAATCAAAGATGAAGATTAGCTTACCATTATATATACATCTATAAAATAGTTTGGTGTTAAAATGTAAGCCTACAGCCAATTAATATCATTTTTGTCTGTTGACGAGGTGACTTTTACTAAGCCTTTTTCAATGGCTTGTTTGGAGCGGTTCCAGATATCACCATGGAAAAATGCCGGTTGTGTATAGGTCAATGCACTTAACTGCACCCAACTATTTCGTTTATGCTTACGACTTAACTGGGTTGCACCTGATAAAGCTAAGGTTGCAATATTTAACAGTTTTTTACTGTCTATTGCGGTCGGGTATTTAAATAAGAATGGATGAGAAACCATGCCGATCGAGATATCTTTGTTAAAATTAAGCTGGCAATCAAATTGTTCGAACCAGTCTAAGATTCGGTTGGCAATGAGTGCTGGATCATAATTTTTGTTAACTTTTTTAACCAATAATAATTGCGTGTCGTTCAATTGGAATAAACGTTCTGAATCATGTAGTTGCTGTTTCAAATAAGCGCCTAATTCAGTTTCTATTTTATTTACGAGTGAAAGACTGCATTTTTGACGTAAAGGCAGTAAAAAATCGAGGCTAATGATCGCGCAGCTATGCACACTGTTTTGCTTGTCTGAATATTCCCAATCAGAATAAAATCGTGCTTCTTGCAGTGGTGTCGGGATGTATTGATTTAGGCTGTTAATGTTATTTAAGCCAGTATTGGAATGAATATTGTAGTCATTCTCTAACTGTTCGACATCTTGTCTTTGCAATTTCATCTTTTGTGTATTGATGTAGTACAAATAAAGAATAATGAGCATCACTGAAGCAAGTAAGAAAACATTAATCACTAAGTTATGTTTTGATTGTTTTAGTTTGAGCACTTGTGCTTGTAATTGGTTTATTTTTTGCGATTTGATTTCATTATTTTCTTTGTGCTGATTAGAGACTGGTAATGCTTTTTTTGCTTCAAAATTAGAGAGCTTGTTATAACGTATAAATTGCTTATAGCTATCGAGTGCTTTTGCGTATTGATCTGTTTCTTCATAGGCTGTCGCAAGATACAGGTAGACGGTTTCAAATTGTTTACTGTTGTTTAGCTTACCGGCGATCGATAAGGCTTTATTTAAACGTATTAATGCGGTGTCGTAATGTTGCTGTTGAATCGCTAAATTAGCCAGGTGTACGAGTGACTCAAGTAATAAATCGGTTTGACCATTATTGTAAAACAGCTGCTCTGCATTCGATAAATATTGCTCGGCTAAACTATAATTGCCCATTTGTAAGTAGGTTTTACCCACCTCGAAATAGACTGCGTTTAATTTGTTTTTCTTATCAAACACCTTCAGTAAATCCAGTGCATTAAAATAATAAACGAGCGATAAGTTATATTCTTTAATTTTACGGTGCATGCTGGCAAGTTCTAATAAAGAATCTGACAGTTGCAATTTGTTGCCAAGATTTTGATAGTACTGGGCAGATTGGTTGGCGAAGCTGATCGCTAATTTAAAGTTATCTTGGGCGATATAGGCTTGGCTCATTTTTTTAGTGAGTAGACCATTGAGGGTATCTTGGCTATCAAGTAGCTTTTGTTGGGCTTTATTGTAAAAGTTAATCGCTAAGGTTAATTTATTTTGCTGTTGGTAATTGTACCCAATCGCGTAAGCAGCCCAAGCCGCATTGTTCGTGAGTGGAGTCTGGGTACCATATTGCTCGGCCTCGCGAAATAGTTGCATTGATTCTTCGTAATCATTGAGCTTTAACGCAATTTCACCGGCAATAATCTTGAGCGCGAAATAACCATTAGCAGTTGGATTATAGGTATTGTCATCAATGCTATCGATGACTTTATTAATGGTTTCTTGTGCGAGCTGGAAATTAGCGAGTGTATTAGATTGTGCAAGAATGTGGCTTTTGATTAATAAGCTTTGTTGTTTTAAATGCAATGGCACCGAACTCGATTTTTCTGCGAGCATTTTATCGAGCGTAACAACGGCTTGACCGATATTATTTGCATAGAAATAGCAGAGTGCTTTTTGTTGTTTGATGAGAGCAAGATCTGAAGGGGTGACAGACTTCTCTCTGATTTTACTAATACGTGATACTTCGCTGACGATATCTTGTTTTTGTGTTTGTAAAAATTCATCAATAATTTGAATGCATTGATAAGGTTGACTGTATTGCACAGATTGACTGCGTTTTAGTTCATTCGGTAAGATCAGCTGATCAAATAAACTTGCAGCTGCAGTCGTGCTAAAGAGAAGAAATAAAAGAGTATAAACAAAACGTAAAATCATGTGTTTGATATCGAATAGAAAGGCTGTTATCACATTCTTATGATTACATGTCCTTATTAACATTAGCCTTCCTTTGCTAATTCAGGCCTCCACCTGAGTGAGGTCGGTGCTGCAATCTTTACTGATAGAATATTTTGTAGTATTGACGGCAACCTTCAAATACTAAACTATTTTGCTGGCTTTGTTAATGACTGGATATTTAAAAAACATCCAGTCCCGGCAATGTTATTGGCGAATTAAACGGATATTATCTACTTTAGCACCACAATTGGTTCTGAATGGGTTTATATCCAAACCACCTCTGCGGGTATAGCGTGCATAAACAGTCAATTGCTCTGGTTTGCAGAAGTGCATAATGTCCGTAAAAATACGCTCAACGCATTGCTCATGAAACTCATTATGCTGACGAAATGAGATTAAATAGCGTAATAGAGCTTCCTGGTCGATCTTATTTCCTTGATAAGCAATATAAACACTGCCCCAATCGGGTTGATTAGTCACCAGGCAATTTGATTTTAATAAATGGCTGTAAACGACTTCATCAACAATTTCGTTACTCTCTGCTGCTGACTTTAGTAAGCCGGCATTAAATTCATAACCGTCTACATCAATATCAAGGTGGTCGATACACGTACCGGTGATCTTGGTGATTTGACTTGGTGCTGTATCTAAGTCATCAAACATCACCACTTCAACAGGACCTTGAGCACAATGAGCAAGATCGCGTTGCAGTGTTTCTGTCACTTCAGTGGTTGAACTAAAACGAGTTTGGTTAAAACTGTTTAAGTATAGTTTGAATGACTTTGATTCGATTAAGTTAACTGATGTCGCACAGACTTTTACTTCTGCAACCGCTACGATTGGCTTTCCTTTGCTATTTAACCAAGACAACTCATATAAATTCCATAAGTCACAACCAGTGAATGGAAGTTGATCGGATAGTGACAGATCATCTCGATTTAATTGTCTTGGTACTGGTTGTAACAAGCTCGGTTGGTATTGAGATATGTATTCCGTTTTTTGCCCTAGGTTTAGTTTATCCAGTGCAGTTGAATCTTGGTAACGGTTTTTAATTGTCATGGTTTATTCTCATCGGTTAGCGCGTAATATAGCCAAGTTCCCTCAAGGTGTATGTTCAGGTAGTTTGGGCATAGTTAATTTACTTATCAGTGGCGAGATTGTAATAAATTTTACTGCGTAGTGATATGCTATAGCGGATTTAATCATTTTTATGGGGAATATAATGACGATAGCTGTAACCGATGCGTTGATTGCTTTTTATGCGCGCTGTGAACAACTTTGGCAAGCACAAGACTACTTACCACAACAAGAATTTGATCCAGAGTGGGATTCACCGTGCTTTATTGAAGCGTCGAGTAGTACGCAGTTACTTGCTGGTCATAAAGCTTGGTTGCCGGTAAAACGTGATGAAATAACATCATTTAGTAATATTGAGTCGGCGTTGAGTATCGAGCTTGACCCACAGGTTGCTGTGTTTTTTGGTGCTTATTTTAGTGACCATATGCCAGCACGTTTTAATGATGAGACCATTGAATTGGTACAGGTATGGAGTGCGGGTGACTTTGAGCGTTTACAAGAAAACATAATTGCGCATTTAATGATGAAGAAAACCCTCAAACAGCCGCCAACGTTATTCATTGCCAGTTGCGCAGATGATATGCAGATCATTGCATTAGATAATGTCAGTGGTGAAGTGGTGCGTGAAGTCCTGGGTAAAGGTATTTCGGAAGTATTAGCGCCAGACTTAGCGACGTTTATTGGTCAGTTAACACCTGTCTTACTCGAACAGTAAACCGCTGTTTCATTCTTATTAAATAGCGCAAGTATCAACTTGCGCTATTTCTTGCCAGTTTTAAGCTTTGTTCGCTGTTACCAAGGTAAATTGGATAATAAACGGCAAGGTTCACACTTAAAATCAAAAATACCGTGTAAGGCTTCTTCTAACTGCCATTCTCCGCCGCAGCTTGGGCAAGGACGTGTTGGTGCTTGTTCTGCTGTATCCGCTAAATGATAAAGATAATAATAGGTTGGAATATGAGTTTGCTGCTCAATATCTTTAGCCAGTTGCCAGCCGGTATTATTTAACGGACTTTTAATATTAGTTAAGGTTTCACTACAGGCTTGTTTTAATGTGGTGCCGTGCATTTGCAATTCATCTGTTGAACTCCAATCGACTTGCCAACGTAATAACGCTTGGTGATCGCCTATCGCTGGTGTGGGTAATTTATACAGCGGGATAGGAGCGAGATGTTCTCCGCAACGCACTGGTGAGCAAGTACTGAGATAGTGGGTATATAACACTTGCCACTCTGGTTGCTGGCAAGGATCGGTATTGTCTGAATGTAGATCCATGCCAGTCAGGCGGATCTTAGGGGCGAGTAGACCTGCTTCACTTAAGGCTTGTAAGCGTTTTTCAACAATGCTGGAATGATGTCTCGGGTGTAGGCTTTCTTCTTCAGGACAGACGACACGGGTAGTAAAGACGCCGTCATTCATACTGGTAGGGAATTCGCGACCGAGTATTTGGCCGTTATAGCGCAAGGCGTCAATAAGCTGGGTAATCGCACTATCGACAGCATCAATAGTCGTGTCTTGGTAACATTCAAAAGTGAGTTCTGCAGTAAACAAGGTATTCTCTCAATGACGGCTACTGACATTGCTTTATTTGTGTTGGCTTAAATAACAATTGTCAGTAGCGTGTAGTTGGTGTGATTTTCGTAATGGTTGTGATTGTCATTATTGCGTTAATAAGGCTTTTTTTAATGCGATTATTTCAGCTTTTAGTTCGCTCACTTCTTGGCGTAGTGGTGCAATTTCTTCGCGTACCGATGCTATCGCGGTTGCAATCAGTACCGCAGTTGGTTCTGCTACGTCTACATTTGTCGTTACCGGCGTATTTTTTGGTGGGACGACTGCATTCGGATCAAAACGCCATGTTTTAAGAGTCTCAATAATGTCGCGCATGCTTGCTGGTTGTGAGAGTCGTGATTTAATCAGTGCCATTGAGGGTTTCTTCCCTTCAAGAGCAATTTGGTTTGCGGCATCGACAATGTGTTGTAGGCTCATGGTATTCCTTCTTTAATATCTCTGATTGTGTGATTAGCGTAACAATGGGTAATGAGACTTCTAGGTCAGATTATCAACGCAGCATAGCATCAAAGTGATCGATAACTTCAGCCCAGTCGGCATCTTCGTAAATGGCTTCTTTGAGAAACATCGCTTGTGAATCGTTCCAAAACGGTGCTTCAAATAATAATACTCCGGATTGGAGTTTATGCTGATGAATAAAGCGTTTCATACTCAACTCATCATTTTCTAACCCGAGTTGCGCAAATAACAGCTCTAAGGTTTGCGTGGCTAAAAACATCATCTGGCTCCTGTGTTTTTTTCAGTATAGCCAGAGATGAGCAACAGCGTTAGTTTATCACAGTTAATCTATTGCATAAGGGGGGACGACAAAGTGTAAAACTGTTGGCCCAGCCATGATCAATGTTCCTTGATATGCGTTTTCGCCGTTGCTACTAAAGTCAAAATTAAACTTATAACGGAATAAGCTACCTTTATGTGGGAACCAAGAAATACCCGCTTGTGCTGTTGCTAACCATTGTAATTGCTGTTGCTCACAATACTGTTTAATCAATGCATTGGCTAACTCTGCTTGTTTACGCAGGTGTATAAAGATCACCACCCCGATAAATCCAGCGACAATGGCTAACAAACTTCCCATATTCAATTTACTCCGTTAATGACGACTGTCTTATTTGGTATTGTTCTGGTGATTAACTGCGTTTTTGACGAAACAACAATCCGATAGCACTACCCAGCGTATTACTGCGCTCAGGGTTACGCAGCATGGCTAAGACTTTATTACGTAGACTTGGTATTGCAACGAGATCTGAAAAGAGATAAATGAATAGTTCTTCGCCTTGTTGCTGCTGTACCGCGGCTTCAAAAAACGCTAATAACTGTGTTTCGTCATTAAAGTCGTGCCAGCAACGACCCGCTAACGCGACAATTGTTTGGCTAATGTCGGTATGTTTATATAGCGCAGGGTAGAGTGCGGTACGTAAGCCCTGTGCAGGTGCGCTTGATAATGCACGTATCAGCATTGATAAGCGTACATCGTCCGGTTTTTCCTGTGCTACTTCTTGGCTGATTAATTTAGCTAAAGCTTCACTTAATATTGTTGGTAACGCTTCATGTTCAAGCGCCAGGCAAAGTGAATATAAAGGTTCGGTTGGTAGTTTTGGTAATGCTGCAGCAAGGTGCTCAGCATTGTTATCACGGTTTAAACGTGTGGCAATATCACAAATACCTTGTACACCGACTTCTTGCCACTGGTCAAAACTAAGCTTATTGGCAAAATAGTTGTGCGCAGTTGGGTAGTATTTACTTTCTGGGCGAATAAAATCACGATTGATCACCGCGTTTAACATCGCTACTTTGTCTGTGCTTGGTTTAAATACGTATGGGTTGGTAGCGAGGTGTTCTTGTTCTTCTTCACTAGGGGTTTTTTCTAACATCAGACCAAGCGATTCAACAACCATATTTAGGAAGGAGTTACGTGTACCTTGGATGAGTAGACCTTGTTCATCAAGCGGGAACTTAAGAAACCAGATGTAGTGCTGGTTATTTTCATTTTTGTTCCAGAAGGTAATGGCAAATTGAGCATGGCGTTGCAGCGGCGCAGGATAAGCTTGCAGTGCCGATTCAAACTGCATAAAGTCGTCGGTAGAAATTTTACTGATCTTACGACCCATGTCATACACGCGAAATTGAGTTTTTGCTTGTAACAGAAATTCCGATAGCGTATTGAGGGTATGCGTATTTGCCATGATCTAATGTATCCGAGTTAAAAGTGGGACTGAATGTAGCTTAAGTATTGGCGTATTATACGCAAACCTTATCAAGATGCGAATGAGATTACGATGCGCTTTTGTATCTGGTCGCTGCTGGCGTATAATGCCGCTAAATTTGTTTCATGAGATAATAGTATGACGATCTATCTGCAGGTCCAGCAGTTATTAGTGGCGATTGAAGCTGAATTGAAAAATACGTCATTGTGGAATAGTGTTACACCAAGTGCTGAAGCGTTAGCGAGTACGACGCCATTCTGTATTGATACCATGCCTTTTACAGATTGGTTGCAGTTTATCTTTTTAGTGAAGATGAAACAGCTGGTGGTGATGCAAATGCCATTACCACATAAAATGGCAATCCAGCCGATGGCGGAAGAAGCTTTTAAATCCCTTACTGTGGATACGCGAGAGTTATTAGCCCTGATCTTATCGTTTGATCAGCTGTTAAATAAAAAGAATTAAATAAAAATAGTTAAATAAAGCGAATTAGGTAATAAAGCATAATGTTAGATATTTTATATCAAGATGAATACTTGGTCGCGATTGATAAACCCGCTGGTTTGTTAGTGCATCGCAGTTGGTTAGACAGTCATGAAACGCAGTTTGCCATGCAAATGGTACGTGATCAGATTGGTCAGCATGTTTATACTGTGCATCGTTTAGATAGACCCACATCAGGTGTATTGTTATTTGCATTATCAAGCGAAGTAGCAAGACAGATGAGCGAGATATTTCAGGCGCATGCATTAACCAAACGTTACCTTGCTGTGGTACGTGGCTGGATTAATGAAGCGGGCACATTAGATTACGCCCTAAAAGTGGAACTTGATAAAATTGCGGATAAGCAAGCAACGCAAGATAAAGATGCACAAGAGGCGATAACGCATTACAAACCTTTGCATCAAGTTGAAATTCCGTATGCGATAAGTAAAAACCACCCGACGAGTCGTTATTGTTTAATGGAGCTTGAACCTCAAACAGGCCGTAAGCACCAATTACGTCGTCATATGAAGCATTTATTTCATCCTATCGTGGGAGATACTACCCATGGTGACGGCCGTCATAATGTGTTTTATCGCGAGCACTTTGAATTGCCACGTCTGCTACTTATTGCAAAATCATTATCTTTTATTCACCCCGTAACAGCGCAACATGTACATATCGAAGCGGCGGTTGGTGAAGAAGTATTAGGGTTATTCGAGCAATTTGGTTGGCCTGCACAAGAAAATGATTATTTACCGAAAACGGCAGTAAAATAGCGTTTTTTCGGTTGTTAACGTACAGATAAACTTAGGTTACACTTCGTTACGTAAGTTTATCTGTAAAACTGATATCATTATCGGTTAGTTTTTATTTCATAAATCCTTCACTAATACGTCAATCCTGCGGCTTTTACTGTGTTCTAGGCTAAATATCAGCTTTGCAGCACATTTCCTAAAACAAACAGTGTCTCTGTAATTACTCAGGTTGTTTATGTGCTGACGTCGTCATTAAAAAGTAAGCCCAATTGTACCGTTTTGTACCATTGTGAGTGGCTATTCAAATCTAAACAGTCGATCCGGTAATAGTTATGACTATTGTTTTTGGCAAGCTATAGTTAACGCAACAAAGGAGGCTAACCATGCGTCCTCAACAAATTCTAACTGTATCAGTTAACTGCTGCAGTACTATTTAGTTTGTTCACTTAGGAGTGAGAGATGAGTAACGCGTTTGCAAATCTACAGAAAGTAGGTAAGTCATTAATGTTACCTGTATCGGTATTACCGGTCGCAGGTATTTTATTGGGTGTAGGTGCCGCTAAATTTAGCTGGATGCCTGAAATCTTGTCTAGCATTATGGAACAAGCGGGTGGTTCTGTATTCGGCCAAATGGCATTACTATTTGCGATTGGTGTTGCACTTGGTTTTACTAAAAATGATGGTGTAGCTGGTTTAGCCGCAATCGTTGGCTACGGTATTATGACTGCAACGCTAGGCGTGATGGCTGGCGTGATGGGTGTTGAAAGCATCGATACTGGTGTACTTGGTGGTATCCTTGTTGGTGGTTTAGCTGGTTGGGTATTTAACCGTTTCTACACAATTCGATTACCTGAATATTTAGGTTTCTTCGCGGGTAAACGTGCAGTACCAATCATTACTGGTTTTGCTGCTATCGCACTCGGTCTTGTTCTATCTGTTGTTTGGCCTCCAGTTGGCGGTGCAATCTCTGCATTCTCTGATTGGGCTGCTTACCAAAATCCAGCTATGGCATTTGGTATCTACGGTGTTGTTGAACGTGCGTTAATTCCATTCGGTTTACACCATATCTGGAATGTACCTTTCTTCTTTGAAGCTGGCGCTTACTGTAAAGCTGTTGATGGCTCTGCTATCACTGCAGCAACTGAAGCTGTATGTACTGCTGCAAACGGCGAATGGTTTACGGGTGAAATCTCTCGTTATGTAGCTGGCGACCCTACTGCCGGTAACATGGCTGGTGGTTATATGTTTAAAATGTTCGGTCTACCTGCAGCAGCAATTGCGATTGCTCACTCAGCTAAGCCTGAAAACCGCGCTAAAGTAATGGGCATCATGGCATCTGCTGCACTGACTTCATTCTTAACCGGTATTACAGAACCAATTGAATTCGCATTCCTATTCGTTGCACCTGTACTGTATGTTATCCATGCTTTATTAGCGGGTTCTGCTTTCGTTGTAATGATTTTACTTGGCATTAAACACGGTACGACTTTCTCACACGGTTTCATTGATTTCACTGTGCTATTCAGTCAATCAACAAATGGCTGGTGGTTACCTGTTGTAGGTCTTGTTTACGCTGCGATTTACTACACTGTATTCCGCGTAGTGATTAAGATGTTAGACCTTAAAACACCGGGTCGTGAAGATGAATCTGAAGAAGTAGTTGCTGCGCCAGTATCAACGGATGCAATGGCGGCTGAATTAGTTGCGGCATTCGGTGGTAAAGATAACATCACGAACTTAGACGCTTGTATCACTCGTTTACGTATCAGTGTTAACTCTATCGATGACGTTGACCAAGATAAACTGAAAGCGTTAGGTGCACGAGCTGTCGTTGTTGTTGGCTCAGGTATCCAAGCTATCTTCGGTACTAAGTCTGATAATCTACGTACTGATATGGAAGAGTACATTAATACACTATAATCACTCACCTGATTAAGTTAAGCCACTGCACTTGCAGTGGCTTTTTTGGTTCTGGGATAAAGTAAACCGAGTGTGCTGTAATCAAATTGCGGCGAATGAGGCGATTAACCATGCTATTCGACCCATGTTATGCATCAACGTGATTCTCAGGGACAAAAAAGCCCAGCATGCTGGGCTAACTAGTTATATAAAGCGGATAGTTATTTACACAAAACTAATCGCTATTATATAAAAGTAAAACTAGTTGTTTGAGTGTAGTTCTGCGTTTAGTTCAACCGCTGATTTATTGGTTAAACATTCAATCGTGCCTGAGATTGAGTTACGACGGAATAACAGGTCATCTTTACCGGCTAAATCACGCGCTTTAACTACTTCAACAGCATTGTTGCTTGCATCTAGCATTTGTACTTTAGAACCCGCTGTAATGTATAAGCCTGATTCAATAGTACAACGGTTACCCAGTGGGATTCCTAAACCAGCATTTGCGCCCAGTAAGCAGTTTTCGCCCATTGAGATAACTAACTGACCACCGCCACTTAATGTACCCATGATAGATGCGCCGCCACCGATATCAGAACCATTACCAACCATCACACCCGCAGAGATACGACCTTCAACCATGCTCACACCTTCTGTGCCAGCATTAAAGTTAACAAAACCTTCATGCATGATAGTTGTGCCTTCACCAACGTGTGCGCCTAAACGTACACGTGCTGTGTGGGCGATACGTACACCTGTTGGTACTATGTAATCGGTCATTTTAGGGAATTTATCAACACAGCTTACTGTTAATACTTCACCTGCAAGACGTGCTTCAATTTGGCGTTCTGCCAGTTCAGGTAAATCGATAGGACCTTGGTTCGTCCATGCGATGTTATGCAATAGACCAAAGATACCGTCAAGTACTGTGCCGTGCGGCTTAACTAGGCGGTGTGAAATCAGTTGTAGTTTTAAATAACCTTCAGCAACTGATGCTGGTTTTTCGTCTGTTGCAAGGATCACAAGTACTAATGCTTGTTTGCTGTTCGCAGCAGCGTTAGCAAATTTAGCATTGGCTGCATCGTCGTTTGCTGTAAATGCAGCTGCAAGTTGTACTGCTTGTGCTGATGTTACTTCAATAACTTCATTCTTACCTTGGTAATTAACGGCTTCGCTAATATCGGCAACCAGTTTATCACTTGGGTTTAGCAGAGGATTAGGGAAAAAAGCTTCGATAATTTTACCTGCAGTGTTTTTAGTAGCACTACCGAAAGCGAGTGAAAAAGTTGCCATAGC